>SMTZ1_10008138_pt1 | contig 10482 bp, 6 predicted proteins | sample DeeMarSWOR136_30_FD_25667 | JGI IMG/M metagenome (IMG submission 25667) | reverse complement strand
CCAGCGGCTGGCAGCAGAACACGCTGCCAAGGGAAAAAAGCGTGCAGAAGCACAACGGAAAGTGTGGCCCAAACTCGACAGCAAGGTGGGCCGAGTCATTCTGAACGCTATTGGCATCGTCGCTATCAGCAATATCATGATGCTCATGGTGTCACTGCCGACAGGCTGGTGGCTTTTCGAATATGGCTGGCCGATGCAGCTTTTCCTCGTCAGCTTGGGGCTGTGCTTCGTTATGTGGGCCACATCGTCCATCTGGATGCTGATTCCAATCGGTATCCTATCCGGCACGGGCATCTTGCTCACATACTGCTCGCTTACCGGAAATTGGCGTCACTGGATCTTCTTGTGGGCTTTCGAAGTGTGCTTCATCCTTGGCTCGATCTGGGTGTCGGTCTCGCTGGTGAGATCAAAAGACCGGGCGCGCAAACTGAGTCGTCCGATGGCTGGGTTGATAGGTATCTTCTCTGTCGCGTTGATCTTGATCGTTGCTCTAGCAGCTTTGTGGAAGGTTGTGTCCGCTGGTTAGGAAACCTGCTGGATGTCATCGCCCGAGCCGTGGAACGTGAAAAGGGATTCACGTTTCACGGCTCTTTCTATTCCCATGTCTAATTGATGAAAATTCGATAGCCGGTTGTTAGCTGGTGGATAGGCAGCGCAGCCGGGAGTGTGGTATCCTATCCCTAGTGCTGTTTCACATATCTAACCTGGACTTCTTTCATCGCTCTGAGCCCTGTCCCCGGGGCGACTAACACGTGTTACCAAACGTTGATCTCGCCCAGACGCCCCCGAGGACGGTGGCTGCGAGCAAAGCAAAAGTCAAGATCTGTTGCGTGAAAGAGCACTAGGTTGAAGAATGGCCAATGGAAAGATGACAAAAAACGAGCCGATTGTCGAGATAAAGGATGTGATGAAAAGGTTCTCGGAGGGCGATACCGAAATCATGGTCCTCAAGGAGATTTCGTTTCAGGTGCGCGAGAGAGAGTTTGTCTCGATTGTGGGGCCATCGGGGAGCGGCAAATCCACTTTGCTCAATATGATTACCGGCATTGACCACCCCAGCCATGGGGAGGTCGTAGTGTTGGGCCACCCGGTCCACGAAATGAGCGAAAACGCTCTGGCCCACTGGCGCGGCCAGAATGTGGGCATCGTCTTTCAATTCTTCCAGATGTTGCCTGCGCTGACGCTGCTCAAGAACGTTGTTCTGCCCATGGACCTGGCCGGCAAGTATAGATCCAGGGAGCGACGCCAACGGGCCATGTACCTGCTGGACATGGTGGGGCTGGCCGATCAGGCCCACAAGCTGCCCAGCATGGTCAGCGGCGGCCAGCAACAACGGGCGGCCATTGCCCGGGCGCTGGCCAATGATCCTCCCCTGCTCGTGGCCGACGAGCCCACGGGGAACCTGGACACGGCTTCGGCCCAGAGGGTCTTTGACCTCTTTAACAAGCTGGTGGCCGAGGGCAAAACGCTGCTGGTGGTCACCCACGACAAAGAACTGGCGCACCAGGTGCCGCGCAAGATTGAAATCTTGGATGGACGCATTGCCCACGACCAGTATCTGGGGACTGGGAACTGGGCCGGGCATTAGGTGGAACGATGATGATCTGGGACAAAGTTTGGGCCGATTTATGGGGCAACAAGATCCGCACCATCCTGGCCGTGCTGAGCATTGCCGCTGGCGTCTTTGCCATCGGCGCCATTTTTGGCATGGTTGACCAATTAATGAGCGGCATGGATGAGGCCCACCAGGCAGTTTTTCCCTCGCACATCAATATGTCTCTGACCGATGCCATAGATCGTGAGATCGCTGACTCCCTGGAAAAGATGGATGGCGTGGAGCAGGTTGAGGTTCTGAACTCGATCACGGTGCGCTACAAACTTGACCCGCAGGACGAGTGGAAACGCGGCCAGATGGTCATGCGTGATGACTACGAGGATCAAAAGTACGATGTCGTGCAACTAAAGGAGGGGAAGTGGCCCACCAGAAGCCGCATAGCCATTGAACGCCAGGCCAGCCAATACTACGGCATGGATATGGGCCATGAGGTCATCTTTGAGTTGGAAAAGACCGAGCGCCCCTTGCGGGTGACCGGCAAAATCCGCCACCCTTTTGTAGGCCCACCAGAATTTGGCGCTCCTGCTTTTTTCTTCGCCTCAGCCGAGGGGATGGAACGCTTTGGCGTCGAAGCAGGCAAATTCTCCCAGCTTCTGCTTCGGGTGCAACCTTATAGCCCCGAGTTGGCCCAAGACGTTGCCTCGGAGATAAAGGATCGCCTGGCCAGGCAGAACGTTAGCGTCGCGGCGACTTACTACCAGGACCCCCAGGAACATTGGGGACGCATGTTTGTCGAAGGTGCGACCCTGGTCATGCAGGTATTGGCCGTGGTCTCCCTGTTTACCAGCGTGATTCTGATCCTCAACACCCTGATGGCTCTCATCACCCAACAAACCAACCAGATCGGCATCATCAAAGCCATTGGCGGCAACACCGCCACCATCCTCAAAACCTACCTGGCCGAGGTATTGCTTTACGGCTTGCTGGCTCTGTTGATCTCGCTGCCGTTGGGCGTTTTGGTCGCCTTTGGCTTTACCCAGTGGTTTCTGCACATATTCAATATTGACTACGAGACCTTTCAATCTTCAAACCGGGCCATCATCTACCAGGTGATGGCGGCCCTCATCGCCCCGCTGATCGCGGCCCTGTGGCCGGTATTACAAGGGGCGACCATGACGGTGCGGGAAGCGATTGCCAGCTACGGCCTGGGCAGCGCTAGATTTGGCTCCAGTTGCTTTGACCGCGCCCTGGAAAAGATCGGGGAAGCCTTTCTGCCCGCACATTATGCTCTGGCCCTGGGCAATATGTTCCGCCGCAAGGACCGCCTGGCCCTCACCCAACTGGTACTGGTCACAGCCGGGGCCATGTTCCTAATCATCACCAGTTTGTCCGCTTCTATTACCTTGACGCTGGACGGTGAGTTCGAACGGCGCAGCTACGATGTGGTTGTTCGCTTTGATGACCGGGAACGGGTTTACCGGGTGCTGACGACGGCCCAGGCATTGGATGGCATTGAGAAAGCAGAAGTTTGGTTTAGCCAGCCGGCTACCATCCTGCGCCAGGGGCAACGAATGAAAGAGGCCGGCCTGGGCGCAAACCTCAACGGTGTCCCTGAAGGCAGCCTGTACAAACCTCTCATCGTCGCCGGCCGCTGGCTGCAATCGGGCGATGACCGGGTCATCGTTATGGACAGAGAGACGGCCGACGACAATCATATCCAAGTGGGCGATAGGGTCACCCTTGATTTAGGCCAATTGGGCGACGACGAGTGGCAGGTGATTGGTCTGTACCAGGCCATCGTTGTTGGCTACGGCTTTTCCAACGACGCCATCTACGCTCCCCAGCAGGCCGTGTTCAAAGCAACCAAAAAGTATAACAAAGCCAGCCTGCTGTTTGTGCGCACGCGCTTCCATAACAAACATGACGCCGATGCTGTGGCCAACCAACTAAAGGACTGGTACGAGGCGCGGAACATGGATGTAGAGTACAGCCAAGCCATATACGAAGAGAGGCAGCAAGCCGACAGCCAGTTTGACGTCACGGTGAACACACTGCTGGCCCTGGCGGTCATCGTGGCCCTGGTAGGCGGCATCGGGCTGATGGGCTCTCTGTCCATCAGCGTGGTCGAGCGCACCAGGGAGATTGGGGTGATGCGGGCTATCGGCGCTGGATCGGCCAGGTTGATGAGCACGTTTGTGATGGAAGGCGTGCTGCAAGGGCTTCTGAGCTGGGCGCTGGCCGTGCCGCTTTCTCTCGCCCTGGCCCGACCGATGTCCAACGCCCTAGGCCAGACCATGTTTGGGGCCAATCTGGATTATGCATACAACGATGAGGCTGTCATCATCTGGCTGGCGGTTATGCTGATGCTCTCTACCTTGGCTTCTATCCTGCCCGCCCGCAACGCTACAGCGATTAGTGTGCGGGAGAGCTTGGCCTACGAGTAATTGTACTCGATCTGGCCCCGTCAGTGAAAACGGATGCGATCACCTGATGTCGGAGCGCGGCTTCCTTTCAGGCAGCCCCGGGGGAGTGGCTTTCCTATCCCTCTCCGGCAAGCCAGGAGGAGCCTGGGCAGCCGTTCCCGCTCGCTCCGGCAGCCCAGGTCGGGCGCGGTCAACAGAGGGTACGGGGGGAGGGGGCTGCATCATCAGGCGGCGAAGAAAGACATTGCCGTTCATGCCCACCTGAGTCCCGGTGCTCAAGAACAGGGGCATCAGACCGACTGAAGCCAGCAACGCCGAGCCGAACAGGTTGAGCAACTGGGCCAAAACCAATGATCCACCCCAGCCCAGCAGGAATAAGCGCGAATTCCTGCCCACGACCTGCCCATCCTTGTAGGTAAGCCGGGTGGTCAACCCCCGCAGGAAGCCAGCCAGCAGGCCCAGGGCCAGGATGGGAATGGCCAGCAGCAGGTTCAGTCGGGCTCCGCTCAGCAGTATGAAAACAGGCAACATCACCAGGCTCAAGACGGCAGACCAGAGTGGGGAGAAGGTGCTTATCCGCCTCTCCTTGCGAAAAGTGAACAGCATCAGAACGGTCATAGCCATGGTGAACACAACACCCAGAAAACCAATGAGGCGCAAGATGGTCTCCATGATCTTCCTCCTAGCCCAAGGGAGCCCCGCACTGGGTACAGAACCTGAGACCGGGCTCAGTTCGCGCCCCGCAAGCGGGACAGATGATGGTCTCCCCCGTACCGATTGGGGGCGACTTTGTCTCGCCCAGGATGGTGAATGGAGTGTCGCCGATTCTGATCGTATCCCCGCTGTGCAGCGCTGTCGGTTGGCTGATGCGCACGCCGTTGACGTAGGTGCCGTTGCTGCTGCCCTGATCGGTGATGAGATAACCAGGTCCCACGCGTTCCAGTATGGCATGGTGCCGCGAGACTTGCCTGTCCGCAAGACGAATTTCATTGCTTGCCTCACGCCCCAGGCGCACCCGATCGCCCAGGGGGAAGCTCTGACCAACATTCGGGCCGCTGGCGATGGTCAACTGCCAGCCGCTTGTAAACAGAGTCGCGTCGTCGGCAGGGATGGGCACCTCCAGGGCCTCGATCTTCCCCTTCGCCTCCTCTGCGAGATCACCCGCCGCTCGCGCCAGATCTGGATCGCCAGTATGCCACAACATTTCCGCTGCCTCTAAGGCGGCGTCGAATGCTGTCTTCACCGCCTCCAAGCGCTCGTCTGCATCCTCCAGCCCGTCGGCGAGCGTGTTCAACATCCGGGCCAAGAAGAGCAGATCGTTCCCTTCCCCTTGATGGCGGATATCCCAGGCAAGTGACGCCCCCAGGTTCTGGCTGTAGGCTTCGATCACGCCGTCGAGCGCCTGCTGCAGCTCGTCGTTCTCCACCAAACTCCTGAGTCGCAGCAGGGTTGCAACCGCCATCGCGTACGCGTCGCTAAGGATCTGATAGTGAAACTGGTCCGATTCACCCATGATCGTCAAGGCCTGATGGCAGTGGTCCACACTCTTGCTCACATACTCAAGACGGGCCTCCTCGCTCTCCTCGTCCTGAGCTATGTCCGCCAGGATGGCGGCGTTCACCAAATGAGCCTGCGCTAACCCCCAAGGTGGATCGACGCCCTCATAGACGTTCAGAGCCGCATCCACATGTCCCATCATCTGGCGGTAGAGTCCTTGCCTTTGTTCGGCACTTTCGGCCTGCTCGATCATCGTCCCAAGGGCCGAGACCACCGCCAGATGCATATCTCCAATGCGTTCGCTCTTCCCTTCTTTCGTAGCATCTTCTAGTTGGGCCAGGATCTCTGTCAACATCCGGAAACCTCCTGCTGCTGCGTCAATAACAGTGCTTTACTCCTGAGAATAGGCCGTACCTACCAGCCTGGCCACCTAATCAGGGTCCAGAGGCTTAACGCGGCGAAGCTGCCAAGGACCGTGCTTGTCCAACCACTGCCTGAATTCCTCATACCATCTGGCTGCTTTCTCTGAGCCCGTTTCAAAGTCGCGCTTTACTGGTTTGAACGCGCCCGGCCCCTTGATTCCCCGAAGCTCTGGATTGTTCTTCTCCGCAGCCTCCCAGTACTCACCAAAGCGTTTGCTCGTCGTGGTCCTCACTGCGCTGGTGGGGAGATGTACCACCCCTTCTCTCACCTTGTGCAGTGCCTCCTTTTGTTCTTCTATCGCCTTCTTGGCACGGCCTGCTGTCTCCGGGCTAAAAGGGCTCAAGACCTTCTCGACCACCTCCGCCAGAGTATCATGAGCACGATCAGATACTTGCATAAGAATTTCCGTGGCGGCCCTCGTAGCGGTCTCGAGCATCTTGACCGCGTTCTTCGCCTCTTTGCTTACTGGCCTGTCCTTCAACTTCTGATCCACCCTCTCCCAATCCTTCATGTACGTGTTGGCCTTATCCACGAACTGCTTCGCTTCGTCCAGTTTGGTCGTCTTTCTGACCTTGTCCAATACATTGTCAACGGTTCTCTCCACCTTCTTCTGAGTATCCGTCTTCAACTCGTCCGGGACCTTTCCACCAATCTTGTCTTTGAGTTTCTTAGCGTCATTGAGGGTATCGTCGAACGCTTGCAGGTAGTCCCTTGCGTCACGGCCAAGGCGGCGGGCCTTGGATTCCAGGTCTTCCTCGACCGGTATCCGAGGTGGGGTCTCCGGAACCGGCACGCGCTCTGGAATATGGGGAGGGGGCTTTTTGACGGGAATGATCTCTTTCGCCTCCGGCGGCACTTTCCGCGGCACCCTATCGCCTTCCCCGATCTTCTCGACGGGTTTCTGCTGCGGAGCTGTATCTCCCCCCCGCCACCACTGCTGTATCGCCTTCAGTAAATCCTCCCTGTTAGCTCCGGAGAGGAGTTGGTTCATCAGCCACGTCATCAACAAAGTTGCCGTGGCCGCCCCTGTCGCTGCCGCCTGGCCTGGAGTAGGGCCGTTCACCCCTTTCCCGGCCAGGAACTCCTCCAGGTCGCGCACCAGATCAGAGACAGTCGGGGGAGAGGTCGGCTCTTCACCCTCAGTAGCGGGGACAACCGGTGTTACCGCTTCTTCTCCAGGACCTGGCGCTGGTTCTTCGGGGGAACTCGGCTCCTCACCCTCAGTCGGAGAGCCCATCGGTTCTACAGCTTCTTCTCCAAGACTTGGCGCTGGTTCTTCGCCGGGACACGGCGCATCTGGCTCGACGCAGGCAATGAGCGTTGAGCTAGGACAAAATGGGCCGCATTTAGAGCCATCAAAGGCGGTGTAATCAACGGGTTCATAACAGCCTTTATATCCCTCAATACAGATGCAAGCGCCGGTATAGCTATACTTTGCATTGGCATTGTCTAAGCAACCTTCTTGCATGCAACCCACCCCTGACATTCTTTTCCATACAAAACCTGGGGGACATTCAGGACCTTGCGCCCAGACCTGTTGGATCAAGTACGGAACGAACATCAGTGCGAGCAGCAGCGCCACGAGCAGGACAAGCCACCATTTCATAGACAACCTCTTCATTTCACTTGCTCCTCTGTACCCTCTCACATGCTCACGGCGACCAGCAAGGGTGTCCTTCCCAGGCCGGGTTGTTCATTAGACGCTTTGCCCCACTGCCATCGGCGTTCATCACGTAGATTTCCGCATTGCCATCGCGGTCGGACACGAAAGCGATGCGCGTGCCGTCTGGCGACCAGGTGGGGTGCACTTCAACAATGGCCGGGGTTTGGGTCAGGTTGACCAGGTTGCTGCCATCGGCGTTGATGACCAGAATCTCGCTATTGTCAGGAGACTCAGCGCTCTCAAAGGTGATACGGCTCCCGTCAGGAGACCAGGCTGGCCAATTGCTTATGTGCAGTTGCAGCAACGGCCGTGGCTCAGCGCTCCCGTCGGCCGGCATCACACCCAGGTGCATAAAGCTGCCAAATCGGAAGAGGGCAGCCATTTGGCTCCCATCGGGTGACCAGGCCGGGCTCACGCCAAACTCGTGCAGTTTGACCTGGTTGGAGCCGTCAGCGCTCATCACCCAAATATCGGACCTCAAGGCTATCTCCCGCTCGGAAACGAAAGCGATGCGTGTGCCGTCCGGCGACCAGGCAGGTTCAATATCAGGGGCCGAGTTGTTCGTCAGGCGGGTCACCCCGCTGCCGTCGGCGTTCATCACGTAGATTTCCATGTTGCCATCGCGGTCGGAGGAGAAAGCGATGCGCCTGCCATCCGGCGACCAGGAAGGGTGCCGGTCATCGGCCGGGTTGTCCGTCAGGCGGGTCTGCCCACTACTGTCGGCGCTCATAATGTAAATCTCATTGTTCCCGTCTCTGTTGGTGACAAAGGCGATTTTGTTCAGCGACAATGGCGTCTCCGTTGGGGGCACTGGCGCGGGTGTGTCAGTCGGTGGCAGCGGTGCTGACGTCGGCGTCTCCGTTGGCTCCACAGGGGGCGTCGCTGGGGGAGGCTTTGCGATTTCACCGCCGGCAGTAGGTTCTACGACCAACAGATTGTCAAAGACCACCTTGACCTCTTGCTCAGGTTGGACGTATGCCCAGAGCTCGATGGGGCCTTCCCGGACCTGGGCATCCGTGACCTCGGCCAGTTGCTCATCGTTGACGTAGAACGCCAGTGTCGGGCCGTCGGCATAGATTTCGATACGGTTGGTCCCGCTGGTCTTGATCGCCTCTGAGGGGGTATCGTCCACCAACTTTACCGGTTCCATGTCCACGAATTCATCCACAGCGTACTGCCCGTCGGGGGTCAGCGTAAAGATATACGCGTTGCCTCCAGGCGCGTAGCGGAAAAGCACGCCGTACGCCCAGTCCCCCGCATCGGACATGAGCGTTGCTTCGAAGGAGAGGGAAAAGTCCTGGACCTGGACACCTGGGAGAGTAGCGGCGGCCTCCCCGTCCGGCCCCTTGGCCATGAGGACCAGTGCGCCCTCTTCATATTGCACCGCTCCATACTCTTCGGCATAGGTCTTCCACCCACTGGCCGGATCGCTGAAGTCGTCGTAGAAGAGCAAGCCGTCAATAGCAGGCGTCGCTGTAGGCAGCGGCGTGGCCGTCGGTGCGGTGGTGGGTGCTACTGGCGCAACGACGGTCGGCTCCACAGTGGGCGTGTTGGTCGGCACCAGGGTGACAGTTAGCTCAGACATGGTGGTGGGCGCTGATGGCGCAAGGACGGCCAGCTCTGGCGGCGCGGAGGCCCCCGGCAGTAGCCCCGCAACGGCCAACACGCTCACGACGACGGCCGTGACAACCAACAGCCCGCCACAGCCCACAGCCACCCACTTCCAGGGAAGCCCCTTCCTGGCCGGCGGAGCCACTGGCACCAGCGGAGGGACAGTTGGTGGAGGCGCTGGCCAGACCTGGGGACGCTCCACCGCCACCTCAGCCGGCGGTGGATCTCGCCGCACCCACTGCTGTCCGTCATACCAATACCACTCCCCGCTATCGGCGCCGAGCATCCAGTAGCCGCCGCTGCTGTCCTCGACAATCAGTTTCTGCAACGCAGCGTCGTAGGCCGCGTCGTCCAGTTCTCCCGCCCGGTAGCGGGTGCGCAACTCAGCAAAGCGCTGCTCGGCCTCGGCAAAGCGCGGGGGCAACCCTTCGACAAGCCTGTCCTGAGCGAAGCCGAAGGGCTCAGGACTCCGCTGGGGGCGCGGCGCGCCGCACTCCCCGCAGAACCTGTCCTCAGGAGCCAGTTCGGCTCCGCACTGGGTACACTTCATCGGTTATCCTCCTCTCTCTGGGCAACCCGTCTCAGATACGGGGATGGCGATGAACCTCACCACAACTCTCCATCCCCTCTTCATTCTCTATCCTCCTCCTCCACCGCCAACGCCGATGACGGGGCGAGAGAAGCGTGGCCAGAAAGAAAACGACCGTAGCCGTCAGGACAATGGTCGCCCCCGAAGCGATGTTCAGCCAATACGAGAGGAAAAGGCCCACCAGCGCCGAGCCCACCCCCAGGAGGACAGAGAAAGCCATCATACGTCGGAAGTCGTCGGTCAACTGGTAGGCGGCTGCAGCCGGAGTGACGATCAGAGCCGAAACCAGGATGATGCCCACCACTTTGATGGACAGAACGATGGTCAGGGCGATGAGGCTGAGGAGCAGAAAGTAAAGCTGGGCCGCGGGCAGGCCGGCCGCTTCGGCCATCTCCGGGTCAAAGGTGATGAACAGCAGCTCCTTGTAGAGGAGGCCCACCACCAGCAGCACGGTCAGAGCCAGGGCACCGCTGATCCACAGGTCGGCAGCCGTCACTGCCAGCACGCTGCCGAACAGATAGCCAAAGAGGTCCACATTGTAGCCCCGCATCAGGCCGATGAACAGAATGCCCAGGGCCATGGTCGAGGCGAAAAAGACCCCGATGGCCGTATCCTCTTTGACCTCACCCCGGCGGGTGACAAAGCCGATGCCCCAGGCCGTGGCCAGGCAGAAGACAATGGCTGTGAGGACAGGGTTGAGCCCCAGCAGAAAGCCCAGAGC
>SMTZ1_10008136_pt1 | contig 10485 bp, 13 predicted proteins | sample DeeMarSWOR136_30_FD_25667 | JGI IMG/M metagenome (IMG submission 25667) | reverse complement strand
CAATTTTTCGTGGTGATGCGCCTTTGGGTATCTTTGGCATAGTAATAACCTCTACAGTGAGTTTGAGGAGAAGTGGAAGTGTTCCCCTTAAGGCTACCGCTTTATGGTGCGCCTAGGTGGTGAATAGAATGTCACGATAATTCAAGGAATTGCAGTAGAGGAGGCACATTCACGCGAGGTCTAAAGGTGCTGATAGTGTGAAGTATTTAGGTGGGGGCAGGACAGGTAATTTTCAGTGTAAGAGGTGAGTGTAGGTTGGTGGAAGCTAAGGAGTTACCCGGGTTAATGGCATCGGGTGCCAAGGAAATTGCTGATCGGCTAGCTGAAATTAAGGGGGGACGAGTGTTAGATGTGTGTACAGGTAAAGGTAAGTTCATCGAGACGCTGATGAAAACTTTACAGACTTATGATAAGTTCGTCGGAGTAGACATTGATACAAACGATTTAACCGCAGCCCGGGAGAAGCTACCAGACGATGTTACGCAATTCATAGAGATGGACGCCGAGTACCTCGAGTTTGTCGACGCTTCTTTTGATACGGTAGCGATTGCGTTCTCGTTGCACCATTTATCCAATGTGTCCAAGGTGCTCGCAGAAATGAAACGGGTGTTAAAACCCGGAGGACATTTCATCGTGGAAGAGATGTACCAAGACGGCGAGCAAAGCGAAGCGCAACGCACTGGGATTCTAGAGCACCATTGGACGGCGAAAGTTGACCGTCTGCTGGGGATCCATCACAACGAGACTATGACCCAAAAACAAATCCTGCTGGCATTGGATGTCCTGCAATTTTCGAAGCTCGAAGTGATGTATTGTTCGCGGAATGTGCAATGCCTGTTTTGTCCTGATCGGTTCGACTGTGAAGATCCCAAATCGGAATCAATTATCACTGGTTTCATTAAAGGGGTTGATAAGACATTGCAGCAATTGACACCCGAAAACAGGCCGCCAGATATCGTTGCAGAGGCTGAACAGCTCAAAGCTATTGTTCAAGAAACAGGATACGCAGATGCGTCTCTCATTTTCGCTGTTGGAAGAAAATAAGAATACCGAAACCGATTCGAATCTTAGGAGTCCCTTTCTCGAATGGTATTTAGGCGAGATTGAGGAACTAGTGAGTTTGGGTGGTTCAAATGGACATGGTGGATCGAGGTATCATTGTTGAGTTGTATGCGAATTGTCGCGCAACCTATCGAGGTATAGCTGAGAAACTGGGATTAACGGCGACGAGTGTAAAAAAGCGTATTACCCAGCTCAGGGAAGTGGGGTTTCTGAGTCGACCTTATGTGCTGTTAGCGTTAGCCATGATAGATGCTGACTATTGTTTCGCTGAAGTGCATACGGATGGAACGGAAAACGATGAAGCCTTCGTTGATCTCATCGGCAGTTACCCTTCGGTGAAAGTGGTCTTGAGGATTGACCCGCAGAAAATGTGGGTCCTTGGGGAAGTCGTTGGTCCTTTGGGACTGTTTGAGTTAGGACGATTCCTACGGGGATTATCTTGCGTTTAGAAAGTATTGATTGATTTCATATACCCTGTGACACCCACGCCTTTACAATTCGGTTCTCAGTATGCTTATCGGGGAAATAAAATCACTTTCACCAAGTCACAATTACAGGTTCTCCAATGTTTATTGGATGATGCGCGAATCCCCGCTACCGAAATTGCCAAAAAAATTGGCCTATCTCCACGACGAGTGCGACAACTGCTTCAAGAACTCATACAGGGAGGCGGATTGTATTTCACCATCTTCACCAAAATGAGCGCTGCGGGTGTCATCCCTTTTAACATCGTCATTGATTTTGATGACACAAAAGTGTCTCCCCAAGAGGTGACTAAATGGGTCATGGAACAAAATCCCGGAGAATATTGGAATACCTGGTTATTCGCGACCAGACCCAGGTTACTCCATTTTTGTACGGCAAAAGATCTCCCAACGATTGAAACCATCACGAGTTCGACAAAAAAAGCGACATTCGCAAAACGAGTAGGGGCTGAAATTGTGCGCCCACAAACTTTCTTCGTTGGACTCGGTTACATTCGCTTAGCCGCACTTGTAGGGATGCAAGTGGTCAATCGCCGCGTTGAATTCTGATTCTATTCCAGTGAAGTGAATTGCACACCAATCGGTTTGTTTGAATGCATCATTGAATTTCCGTTTACCACTCTATAAGTTTTGAAAAGGGCGGTTTTCAGACTTTTTTTGCACTTTGTCAACCTCATGTGATTACGCGGGCTTATATCAAAGTTGAGGCAAATGCGGCTATTACAAGGACCTCCTCTACTATTGGAGGGGAGATCCAATGGAGGAATTCTAAATGGTTTCAAGAAATAATAGGCGTTTTTTCGCACAATTAGTTGCCTTCGGATTTTTCCTGTGTCTCTGCAGTGCGCTCTGTGGAATCCCGGCGGTGGATGCGACCTTGGTGTGGTCCGACAACTTCAACACTGGTAGCTTGCCCCTCGACTGGACTGTACTCGAAGGCTCCTTCACATGTACGAACAACCGACTCGAAACAGGAGCCGGCGTCTGGCACGCTGCGTATACTCCGAGCACAGTTGGCGCTCTTGGCACTGAAGGCGAGTGGCGGTTCGATGCACACTATGAAACCGCAGCTGGAATGCAAATCGCCTTCATTGCAGAAGATACCACCGGCGTAGGATTAGATAGACCAGAAAATGGGTATTTCATTATTGTCAATCGATATGATGGTGCCATACGGTTAGTACGGCATGTTAACGGGGTTGAAAGCTATATGGGCTATTATCCCATGACCGCTTCCGATGACTACAGTTTCATTGTGACGCGCGATTCCAGTGGGCTATTTAATGTCTTCATTGACGGGACCTTCCGCTTCTCATATACACATACTGGGGTGACTACCTCGACCTATTTTCTCGTGGTCGTCGTTGATCCCGGAAACTACATCGACAATATTGAAGTCTACGATGAAATCATAACAACCCATGATACTGGTAACCGAGGCGGTAACGGTGGTGGATTGATCATCCCCCCCGAACTGATTGCTATCGCCGGAGGCGCAGTAGCTGTCATCGTCATCGTAGCCGTGGTCATCATCCTTCTCCGCCGAAGAAAATCAGGACCTTAACCGTGTTTCTTCTCAACGATATTCATCTTGGGAGGTGCTTGCCTCCCTGTTCTCTCTTTTTTCCGATTAACTGGTATACCATATCATATAGTGATTAGTCGATTGGGACAGAGATTTCTTATTCTCGGAAAAAAGAGAAAGAGGGGGCAATTCCCTTGTTACAGGGCCTTGCCCATTAGATGTATTGAATGCTTTAGTAACGTCCGCGACCGCGGTCTCGACCGCCACCGCGCCGTGAACCGCCACCGCGGCGATAGCCACCGCCACCGCCACCGCCACCACCGCCGTAACTACGACCGCCACCATATCCGCCGTATGATCGGCGTGGTGGTCGTTCGTGTTCTTCCGCGGAGAGGTCGTTCTCCATGTCGACTTCATCGATTGCGCTATCGGCTTCTTTCAGTTCACCGTAGCGTCCGATGTTGAGTCGGAGGTGGCCTTGGAATAGGCTGGTGTAGCCGTTTTCAAGACGATAGGTTTTGTCTGGTTCCACCGTGTCAATCAAGTCATCCCAGAGGGAGAGGATGACGGTGCCCGATGAATCGCCGGCGACGGCGTCTAAAACGCGGTGGGTTTCACCGTCACGGCGTGAGGTGACTTCCCGTTCTTCGCCTTTTTCAACGAGCTTAAAGGTGATGTTCAAACTTTTCATTCGTGGTCGCAGTTCTGCGACAGTTGCCTCAACAGGCTCTCGATCGTAACTCATTTTCGGTACCACATATCTATCTCAAATCAGGCGTCCAAAAAGAGAAGGTAACTCGGGGCTCCATCAACGCTGGAATCTCACCCAAACACCATTCACATTTCGGTGCTGACAACCCAGCCAATTGGCTAACAGTATATAAAGGCTTGCCTCCTGCGTCTGCTCCTACGCTCTCGAGCGTTCGTTCTAGTCCAAAATAGTGTAGAATTAGAATTCTGTAGACTCGTGGGCGAGTACATAACCTTGAACTTCTCCCTCTTCACTGACGAAAAGAATAAAGTGTTGTCCGATCGGCTCATCTTGAAGACTTGTCCACTCAGCGAGGGGAGCAGTGATTTCTGTACGATCGGTTAGCGTGAAGGTCAGTTGGTTATCACTTCTTCCGGTGAGTGTTGCGTACACAGGGGTTTCGTGGGGAAGCAAGTAATAGAGCCGGTTACCGGTCGTATCAACGATGGTGGCACCTTTCGCTTGGAGTTCTCGGATGTGTTGAACTTGGCCCAGGAGAGCGCCAATGAGTTCGTCCCAGGTTTCACAGCTGTCGGTGAACCATTTGAAATGCATCACTTGCCAGCGAAATCCTTCAAGGTCTTCGCGTTCATCATCCGTTAAGTCGGCGTAGAGTTTCTCGAAATTCAGTTTCACAAGGGTAACCTCTGCTGGTTGCCCCGCATTAGGTGGTGGTATCTGCGGTATAGTCTTTGGCAAAAATGGCTTAAAACCTCACACAATGGTTATCGACAGATTAGCAACTATTTTGAAACCTTCGCCACAACCCACGGTGAAGATTGCCTGAAGGGTTCCGGTTTAATAGGAGCATTTAGGGCTACTTACCATGGAGCCCCGTAAATTCCAGTCCCTGTTGTTTCTTCTATGTTTTGTTGGTGTATTCACTGGTGCTGGGGTTTTTACCCCTGTCGGAGCCCAAACCACCGTCGACGCCCTTATCCTTGTAACAGATGGTTTTGGTTGGACCTATTTTGATGCATACGACTATCTCACAGGCTGGGGCGTTGATGTTGATGTCATCGCTCATAGTGGAGATCCTACCATAGACTCTTGCCTGAATCACCCACCACGCCCTATCATTGCAGATTTACTTCTGACGACCTTTAATATGGATACTCTCTCCAACTACGATTGTCTCTTCATTCCTTCAGGTGGTCACTGGCAGGTCTTGAGCAATAATCAAGGAGTTCGAGATTTCATTACTGCGGCATATGATGAAGGACTCGTTATTGCCTCGTTGTGTATCGGAAATATGGTGATCGCCCGCTCGAATGGAATCGTGGATGGCTGCAAAGTAGTCTCTTACACCCAATCTAATGTTGCGATGCAACAAGCTGGAGCAATAATCGTTAGTGGCGTTGAGGTGGTTTCAGATCAACGAATCATAACTGGAGCCACGGGAAGCGGCTTTCCGGATGGCTATCTAAATGCTCCCACCTACGAGGTCTGCGTGGCGATGGTTAAAGCAGCGTTGAATCTGTCTTATGTGCGCAGTGTTGATTTACAACCCTTAGCTGATGGTTCAGGATTCAGCGTGACCATAGAAACTCAGGATTCCGCAGCTTATCTTATCGGTATTCCCTCAAACGAGATTGCCACGGTGACTGCCGAATTGTGTTTCACCACGCATCCCACTGAAAGCCTTATGACACAGCAGTTAATTGACCCAAACCACGATGGGATTTATAGCAACAATATCATTGGCCTCACACCTGGGGATTACCAACTCAATATCGAAGTTGAAGATAGCGGTGAAATTGTCGAAGTGGTATCAAACGCTGCCTCAGCGATATTAATGCCTTCTTTTAGTCCAGTTGTCATTGGCACAATAGGTGCTGCTGCAGTAATCCTTTGTAGCATCTTCGCTGTGATTCTTTGGAAAAGGCGGAAGAGGAGTTAGCTTCTCAAATCGGCAAAGGATTTTTTCCTGTAATGAACAGCGTCTCTGTCTGACGGTTTTTTAACCGGATACGCTAACTTGTAAATGGGATCTTTGATGGATATGTGGTCGGTCGTGGGATTTGGACTTATCCTCTTCCTCCTCGTGGTTGCAGGTATTCTGATGTATTTAATCTGGCCTGTGATTTTTGGTGCGATGTATCAACCCTCTTCGCAGACCGTTATTCAAAGGATGTTAGAGCTGGCAAAACTAACGTCGAATGATACTCTCTATGATCTAGGGTCAGGTGATGGGCGCATCCTTTTGCTTGCGGCTCAACAATACGGTGCAAAAGCGGTGGGCATCGAAATCGACCCAATCCGTTATTATCGCACTAAACGCAAGATCCAACGAAGAGGTCTCGAGAAGCATATACAGCTTATCCAAGGGAACTTTTTCGATCAGAACCTCGCTGATGCCACCGTCATCACTGTATATCAAAGCCAGCGAACGAACCAGAAACTCAAATCAAAATTCTTGGACGAACTTCGTCCTGAAACACGCATTGTGTCCAACCATTGGACTTTCGAAGGGTGGACTCCAATTCAAGTCGATGACACCATCCCTTTGTATCTCTACCAGATCAACGCCATTTAGAAACCTTCACGCCTTTGCCACATGCATTTCGAGTCCCTGTGATCTAGTGGTCCATTTTTATCCTAGGTAGTGCAAATTTCCGCATCTTCAAAGTACTTTTTCACCTCTTTTTGCACGGGCTAGCTCCCGTTGAATAATATCTGGTCGTGCAGTAGTATACATACCGACAAAATGATTGGAACCGGGTTTTGGTTGCAATCGAATGGAGGGATAAAGAAATGAAATGGACGAAACGAAAAGCTGTCTTGGTAGGAGTCGGGCTTGGTCTCTTTTTGCTAGTGGTTCTGCTACCTCTTGGTGGCGCTTTTGCACGACCTTTCGTTATTGAACCTGCTGGTGGTCCTGTTGATGGTGAAGCGAGAATCACTCAAGAAGCTCCTTGGTCTGAGTATTACTACTTGGGCTGGGATGCACTTCCCCAAACTGATATTCACATAACTACAATGCCTAAATGAGTCAGCATCACAGATCAACGATTCCATACAATTGGAGGGGAGGCTAGTCCTCCCCTCAGCTACTTCTTACTACGAACATATTTTGAGCCTTGCACCACTACTTTGCCTGCTTTTTCAAGCTCTTTCAGATGCTGATGAATCATGATGCGCTCCCAGTACCGTAACAGCCGTTCTTGATAGGGAAATTTTTGATAAATCGGTGCTGTTTCAACGAGCCGATCAAGGGTTTGTGGGGAATCAAGGAGTGTGAGGATTTGGTGACTTCGCGCGTCGAGGCGTTGAACATAGGCTTTCCATTCGGTTTTGATGTTGTTTCTGATGATGCCACGATGCGAAGACACAATGATGTCAGTTGGGAGTGCTCGTAGTTTTGCGATGGATTGCCGAAAGTCTGCTAGGCTTGATTCTTCGTGGCCATACCACGGAAAACTGGTCAGGTCGTAATCGAAAGCGAAGAGAAGGCGTTCGTTGGCTAGGTAAAAACAGTAATGGTCAATCGTATGGCCTGGCGTGTAAATGGGTTGAAGGACGAGATCTTCAAACTGGAACACAGTATCTGTTTTGTACTGGTGTGTGGGGGGGCAGTTCTTGAATCCCATTTCCGTTTGAGCGAAATTTCTCCAGACTGGGGCAAGCTCTTCGTTTACAAATCGGTGAGATAAGCCAATCAAGTTGCCTGCTGTGCTAAAGGCTTCTTTGGGCACAAAGATTGACAATCCTTGAAAAATCCAGTTACCGGCTGAATGATCCGGATGGGTATGGGAGTTAATGACTGTGTTGACACTAAACTCTCTTTTCAGCGTTTCAAGCCGTGAAATGCCACACCCGGTGTCTATCAACACCACTTCGTCGCCTTCAATGAGGATGGCATGACCCCGGGGAAATCGTCCCATGTTTTCACCTTGAACAAGAAAGATGTGGTCGTTAATTGCTTCGAGGTACTCAGCCACCATTTTGACCGCCTTGGTCATGGTTGCATCCGCAAATAAAGTATTGGATGTGAGAAATGCTGTTAACGGAATTTAAGGAAGCTTTAAAGAAGGTTCTTAAGGGTGCTCAAATTTCTCCTGACCCCCTTCAGGCTCTGTCTTATTCTATCCTCGAATGAAACATCAGTTTCTTCGTAGGTGATTTTGTCGAAGCGGCCTTGAAGGCTTTCGGGCTCATCATGAGCTTATCTGGTTGGAAACCTGCTTGCAGACAATATTCTTGACGAGTTACAATGCTAGGTAATGGACCAGCTGCTTGGTCATGTTGATTAGGGAGTCAATGCTAACCCATTCATCGGCTTTATGTGCCGAAAGATTGTCAATCGTCGCCGCACCGACACCAATGATGTTTTTAACATCACACCCCAAGGGGATGAATCCCATATCAGTCGATGCTGCCGCACCGCCCACTACGAACTCTTCATCTTGGTATCCATGGACGGCCTTGAGGGCTTCTCGCATTTTCATAGCGAATTTACTAGTGGTATCGGCTTTGAATGGAGGGGCGACATGGAGGAAGGTGACTTTGACATCAAGAGCTTTACTTTGGGCTTTACCGCGTTCGATTGCATCTTGGATTTCTTTTACGACCTGTTCATAGGACTCTTCAGGTATGTATCGGCGATTGATCACTACTTCACATTCTGCAGGGACGATGTTGCTTTTCACTCCGCCTTGGATGATGTCAATATTGAACATGGGGGAGACAAAATCAGATGGTGCTCCGAAGGCTTTCAGAAGTGGAATGATTGGTATGGAGGACTCGCGTTGTTCTACTTCGGTTTTCAGCACCATGAGTTCAGTGAGGATTGGGATCATCGCTTCCACTGCGTTGACGCCCATGAAGTTCATCCCGGAATGACAACTTCGACCCTTAGTGCGAATACTCACATCCACAGCACCAGCTATACCGGCGACGATTAGTGGGCTTTGGGCACCGAGTTCAGTATTGATGACATGCCCTTTCACATGCCCTTCCTTGGCTAGATGGTAAATCCCTGGATATACACTGACTTCTTCATCAGTGCAAAGGGTACAGGTAATGTTGAAGTGAGGGTTTAGCCCTAACTCGTCGATTACCTCGAGGGCCACTATGATGCTTGCGATTCCGCATTTCATGTCAATGGCTCCACGACCATAGAGCTTGTCGTTTTCAACGATTGGCTCAAAAGGTTCCTTAGTCCATGGTTCTTCAATCGGAACGACATCCATATGTGCATAGAGAGTCACAGCGTGTCCTTTCTCATAGTCTCGATTAGCAACGAGATTAATCCGTGGACCAGTCAAGGGTAATGGGATTTTTTCGATGTGTTCATTCGGAACAACGACGCGTTCGGTTACAAAGTGTAGTTTCTGAAAATGAGGTTCAAGGTACTGAACCATGTCTTCGTAATTATCTCCAGGTGGAACCACCGTTGGGATTCGAATAAGGTCCTGAAGGAGAGTAACTAGCCGGTTGCGTTTTCCCTCTACAGCTGCAAAAACATCTTCAGTGCTTGGTCGTGAGTTAGGTGGTTTGGTCTTCTTCATGATTGACTCGTTCTGAGTAGATGGAATGGCTTTCACATAAAAGTAGCTGCAATAAGGAACAAAAACCCCCCTGACAGAAATGCAAAGAACCTACACCTAGTTACTAGATAGTATACTGAATTTTTCATAGGGTAAAAGTTGCTCAGAAGCTATTGCCGAAACCTCTTTACTGGTATTGACGAACAGGTTCTCAATGACTGAACTTTATCAAGCTCTTGTGGAACATTGCGACACAGTACGAGATCTCCTCGTCGCGCTAGTTCAAGTTGATTCCGGAATCTATGACACCAATCAGATTCGAAGTATTCTGCAAGAGCCCGATACTACAATTCAAATGGAAACTGCATGGCTCCAATCGCTTCTCGAAAGATTACTTTTGTTCCAAGCCTATTCCGAGCTTATCGCAAAATGGGAAGAACATGCAATCAATCTGATCAAGAACCTCGGAGGGACATCCAGCGATATTACACAACTGCTACAACGTTCAATCTCGGCTTCAGAGGTCTTCCCCACAAAAGACTTCGACCAGGGCTACCTCCGCTGGGTCCTCGAAGATACCGCTCAAGAACTAGATCGACTGATCGCTAGTTCATACCAACTCCTCCACCAAGCAGATACTTTAACTCAAAAGGGAGACGAGTTCGCTAGTCCCTTCTTTCAAAATATACTACGGATTACAGAGACTTGGCAAGAGCATCTGCGAACCGACTTGTTTTTACCAATCTCAACGATGCTCCAAGAAATGGATACCCGCGGTGATCCAAAGGTCACATTACAAGAATTTGGACGCTATTTCGATACCATCATGCAAGTCGCCTCTGCAATTCCCATGTTAGTTAACAACAACCTAGCACTCACGCCCTATTCACCACAAACCCTCAAAGCAAGCGAACGAATCATCATACAACTGATTGAAGGGTTGGATCAACTCCAAGAGTTTGTCAAGTTACGGTCATACATGTATTCCTTGCTCATCAAAGAACAAACCACTCTCTTGTTTGCTGTTCTTCCTGCCGAGATGCCCGTTGAACAGGTTCTCCTCACAATTGGCTTAAATCCCGAACAATCAGTGGAAGAATTTCTGCCCGATGAACTTCCTACTGATACCCTCCCATTAGCCTTAGAACAAGCTGAAGAAGCACTCACAGCCTG
>SMTZ1_10014945_pt1 | contig 10486 bp, 9 predicted proteins | sample DeeMarSWOR136_30_FD_25667 | JGI IMG/M metagenome (IMG submission 25667) | reverse complement strand
ATATTTCAGATGCGCCGCAGTCGTCTAAACTGGCGGATGATTCACTTAAAAAGGCGATAGTTTTTTCTGAAAAGCTGGCAATAACACAGGCGGAATCGCTTTTTGAGACGAGGAGCCAGAGCCATGGTTTTGGTCGAGGCTGCCTTGGCTGCAGAATAGACCCGGTGGAGATTAGTAATCCTATATATGTTGAGAAGCTTCTGCAATTGTTTGGTTCTGTAATGATTCCAATAAACTGGGCCCAGATAGAATCTCATAAGGGCAGTTATGATTTTTCGGCGATTGATGCCTGTATTAATGTGCTTGGTGAAGAAAGATTGTCGCTCAGCGCGGGGCCGTTGCTTTGTTTCTCAAAAGAGTATCTACCTAAGTGGCTGCTTCAAAGCGGAGCAGGTTTTGAAAAGATTCGAGAGGCAGCGTATCGGTTCGTTTCAGAGATAGTCGCCCGTTACAGTGGGGTTGTTCGTGCGTGGTGCGCCATAAGCGGCTTGAATGTGTTTAACCACTTTGGTTTCAGGTTCGAGCAGATTTTGGAAATGACGCGTGCGGCGAATATGGCTGTGAAACAGGGCAGTGACAGGGCTTTGAAGATAATAGAAATCAGCAATCCGTGGGGCGAATATTATACGACAATACCCAATAGTATTCCGCCGTTAGTGTATATGGATATGGTTGTGCAGAGCGGGATTAATTTCGATGCGTTCGGGCTTCAAGTCCGATTTGGTAAAAATCAATCGGGTATGCACGTTAGAGATATGATGCAAATATCTGCAATTCTGGATTCCTTTGGGCCTATAGCCAAGCCTTTGTATGTGACCGATGTGGAAGTTCCGAGCCAAAATGGTTCTGGTTTGCAGGACGGGAAAGTTGCCGGTATATGGCATGAGGAGTGGAACCAGTCGCGGCAGGGGCAATGGAAATAGCGCTCAGCAAACCGTTTGTTAACTCCGTGACATATTCGAACCTCACCGATACAGAGGACAGTACCATATCTAACAGCGGTTTGTTGACGGCCCAGCTCGAAGCCAAAGAATCGTATCGAATGTTGAAGAAGCTGCACGACAGCATTTTCAGCCGGTAAATAAGTCATGGCTCGTGTTTTGTGGTTCGAAGGAGCGACGCAATACAATATGAGAGAAGCCGGGCAAAAGAGGATTCAATCATTTGCGTTTGTTATCAGTGTGTGTGTGGCGGTTTGCGTTTCCTTGGGTTTTGTTTCTGAATTTGTAGGGGCTGGTCAAACCTGCGAAATTGAATTAGAGAGCCGAATAAATCCAAACGATGCTTCCATAGCGAGTTTGGTGAGGTTACCAGGCTTAGGCGTTGGACGAGCCGGGGCGATAGTAGCGTACCGCGAGAATTTCAGTGGAAAAGACGGTGGAAGTCCAGCCTTTCGAAATTGCAATGATTTGCAAAAAGTCAGAGGCATAGGGCCTAAAACAGTACAAAATATCAGTGAATGGCTGAAGTTCGAATAAAATATAGCATACAGCGTGTTTCGCGGATAGGTAAAGAAGGAAATGAGCGAGTGGGAAGTTGATAAACCATTAGGTCAATGCTACGGCACAGGCAGAAAAATTGAATATGGCGAAGAATATTTTGGTGCACTTGTAGAAACCGACGAAGGACTGCAACGGCGGGATTTTTGCGCCGATTACTGGGAGGAAGAAAAGCCGGATGTATTTTGTTACTGGAAAACAAGACTGCCACAGCCCAACCAGAAAAAGCAGATATTCGTTGATGATGAGATGCTGCTGGCCTTTTTTGAACGGTTGGAAAAAGAGACTGAGCAGGAGAAACTAAATTTTCGGTTTGTTTTGGCGTTAATTCTGATGCGAAAAAGGCGGCTGAAGTATGATGCAACCAGAATCGAAGACGCCAAAGAAATCTGGCGTTTGAGGATAACTGGCGAAAAGCAGTTTATTGAGGTGGTAAATCCACATCTCGATGAGGAGCAAATCGAGCAGTTATCATCACACAGTTATCATCACAAATAGGTCAAATTTTACAGACGGATTTATAGAGAATGAATTATCAACATTACAACCTGCGTTTATACTTTTATTTTGCTGCGGCAATCCTGATTTTTGCCGGCTGTGCGCCCGAGATTCGGGAGCCGGCAGAGGTTTTTCCGGGCAAGGAATCTGTCGCCGAGGCGTTATCTGTTCTAAAAGCACGCTCACAAAACGCGGTGCCGCTATTGGCTAAGGGCCGATGTGTTTTGAAGTATTTTGATGAAGACAAGAAAGAGCATAAAGAATCCCTTCCTATGGTTAGAGTCGTGGTGAATCCTCCTGTTGAAATTTACCTGCAGGGTGATGCGACTCTTGTCCCCAAGGCAATAGTGCTCGGCTCGAACGAACGTGAGTTTTGGCTTGCATTAAAGCCAAAGGAAATCAGCACTTACTGGTGGGGCCACTGGTCTGAACAGGTTTCTTCCGAAGGACTTACGATAAATCCCAGAACTGTGTTAGAAGCTATAGGGATTGTGGAAATAAGTGTGGAGGATAATTGGTCTTTGTCAAATGAAGGCGCTCTTGATGTACTTTCAAGACGAGAAGGGGGGGTGGTAATTAAGAAAATATACATCTCCGGCCGTGATTATCTTGTAAAAAAAATTGAGTACTTCGATTCGGATGGTCAAGCTGTGGCTTATACGGAATTAGGGGCTTACAAAGAGGTATCTGATGGTTTTTTTGTTCCTGCCTTGATAAAGATTATCGCATACGGGCAGAGCAACGGCGAAGATTCACTCAATATAAATCTTGACCTTAAGTCTATAGGACCGAAGGAAATCACGGAGGGGATGCGGAATTTCTATTTCAACCGTCCACAGCCACGGGGGTTTGAACACATTTTGGTAAACGAGGGTGGAAAGTGGATTGAACAACAGCAGTAAATAATGAGGATGGAGCTTGTTTATGCCCAGGATGAATTTAAGAGAGAGAATAAGTAAGGATTTATTTTTGTTGGACGGTGCGATGGGAACCCAGTTGATTGCTCGCGGGATTCAGGTGGGCAAGTGTAATGATTATCTAAATGTAGAGTCGCCTGATGTTGTTTCTGACATTCACCGCAGCTACTTCGAGGCGGGTAGTGACGCGGTTCTTACCAATACATTTGGGGCCAATAAATATGCTTTGGGACGGCATAGGTTGGCAGAGGAGGCTGCTAAAATAAATATTGCAGGCGCCCAGATAGCACGACAGGCAGGTGGCCAGGATAAGTATGTATTGGGCGATATTGGGCCGAGCGGAGATTTTCTGGAGCCTCTGGGAAGCCTGAAACCGGAGGAATTGAAAGAAGCTTTTGCTCAGCAGGCAAAGGCACTTTTGGATGGCGGTGTGGATGGTTTTATAATCGAGACGATGACTGCTCTCGATGAGGTAACAGTTGCAATCGAAGCGGTGAAGTCTGTCGGCGGGGGGGTGCCGGTGCTTGCGTCGATGTCTTTTGACAGGGCAGAGGATGATTTCAAAACGATGATGGGCGTTGGCATCGAAGCGGCGGCTACAAAAATAGTCTCATTAGGTGTTGATGCGATAGGGTTTAACTGCGGTACAGTGTCACTTGATGAATATATAGAGTTGGCGGAGAAGTTTGTTTTGGCGGTGCGGGCGCTATCGGCTGATGTGATAGTTTATGCTGAGCCTAATGCCGGCAAGCCGGAATTGATCGAAGACCAGGCGGTCTATAAGGTATCGCCTGAGGATTTTGCAGTAGCGGCAAAGAAAATACATTCGACCGGCGTGAATATCATCGGCGGCTGCTGCGGGACAAGTCCAGCGCATATTAGAGCAACTGCTGAAAAGCTAAAAAGCTGATTGTTGGGCAAAGAGTTTTATCAGGCAGTGTTTAGGAATATTGCGATTTGGTCGATGGTTTTTTGTGTTGCGCCCTGGTTTTTTCTTATTACTTCCTGTCCGTTTTTGGCAATTGATTGCGCGAAATCAACGTCGCTGAGACATTTTTGCATTATCTGAAGCATTTCTTCTTTGTCTTTAACCATAATGGCACCGGTGTCGGCTAAAAGAGCGTCAACTGTCTGCTTGAAATTGAAGGTGTATGGGCCGAAGATGGTGCATTTGCCGAGAGCGGCAGCTTCGGCCATATCGGAGCCGCCAATCGGCACAAGGGAGCGGCCAACGAAGATTATCGTTGCCAGCGAGTAAAACTTTCGCAAGTCACCCATCGTGTCACCCAAGATAACCGTCTGGTTGTCGGCTGATGGGGAGGCGGTATTGTTTTTTATCCGGCTGTAGCGGATTAAGGGAAAACCAGTGCGCTCTATGAGCTGTGCAACTTCATCAAACCTTTCAGGTTTACGTGGTACGATTGCCAAACGCAGGTCACCGAACCGTCTTTGTTGCTTTAGATTCTGATAGACGTCAAGCAATATCTTTTCTTCGTCGTTTCCGGTGGCGCCTGCGACCCACAATCTTTCATCGTTAATATTTAGTTGAGCTGCAAGAACGTCGGCACCTTCAACCTTATCGGTGATCTGAGCGGTGTCGTATTTCAGCGAGCCTGTTACAATTACTTTTTCATCCTGGCAGCCGAATTCTTTGAAACGCTGTGCGTATTGTTCGGTCTGTGCGAGAATTAGACTGATTTTACTGAAGATTTTCTTAGCGATTGGCTTTATTCTTTTGTATGCGGGGTAGCTTTTGTCACTTATTCGCCCATTAACCACGATGACAGGAACATTTAACTGCTGAGCGATGTGGACGAAATTGGGCCACACTTCCAGCTCCATCAGCAGACAGATTGCCGGGTGAATATTGCTGAAGGCACGTCGCATTATCCGGGAAAAATCAAAGGGGAAAAAGAAAACCTGGTGATTCTCACTGAAAAGGTTAGTCGCCCGGGCAAAGCCGGTATCGGTGGTGGTGCTGATTACGATTTCGAAATCGCCGAATTTATTTTCAAGCTCTTTAATGATTGTCTTGGCTGCGTTCACTTCGCCTACACTTACGGCGTGTAGCCAGATACATTTTTTTGTGGGACTTCTGCGGTTGATTTTACCAAATCGCTGGTCCCAGCCGGTGCGGTAGCGTTTGTGCCTGACGGCTCGATATGCAACCACAGGGCTATAAGCCGCCGCAGCTAATAAATACAGCAAATCAACGGCGAATCTCATTTGGTCATCCTATAAAGAAGTAAACGATTTAGTAATCTATGAATGATATTCATAAAGGACGATGATGTCAAACAGTTGCCTGAGTGTGTAAGTGGGGGGGCGTGGCCGGATTTTCCGGCAAGCGATTTTGGCCTTTGAAGAAATTGGCTTTGTTTTGGGTTTGTTTTTTTGGGCCTGAGCGTGGTTCATTTTCATAATCCTCTATAATATATAAGCTTACGTTCATTTTGGCCATTTCGGAATCCGCCTACGGCGGACAAGATTGGGTTTGTTTATTCGGACTACAAATTCATCTTTTTTTCTGTAATCCTTTGTTAAAGTTAAGTTTACGTTCATTTTGGCTTTTTGGAGATTGGCCCATTCGACTACGCTCAGGACAAGGTTTGATTGGGTTTGAATTGGGTTTGTTTTTTCCACTTAACCAAATGTCCAATTTTTCATATTTACTTTTCATATAAGAGTTTACGTTAATTTGAGCGCCCTTGACATTGGGTTTGTTTTGCATAAAAAGTAGATGATTTGTAGAGAATCCTCGACAGATGTAGTGCCTTATAGGCACGTAAATATCTGCTGCCTTATAGGCAGATAAGTAAGTGAAGAGTGAGCTAAAGTGCCTAAAGTGAGCTAAAGTAAAATAAAGTGAACTAAAGTGCCTAAAGTGACTAAAGTGAGCTAAAGTTGGATTCTCGATGCTTGTAAATGGTTCATAGTTCATGGTTCATGGTTTCCGCCATACGACGGCGGATCTGCGACATTAGTTAATTGGCTGGGCTGGCTGGCTCTAAGTCCTTGCTGCGCTGCAGCTTACGACATGCAAACTGAAATGTCATGTTCGCCTGCTGGCGGTTTATGTTTGCCTTCTGGCTAACATGGGGGGTATTATACCAAATTTTGAGTTTGATTTCAAGTAGATTTTAAAAAAATGTCCGAGACACGGCACTGTATTCTGGACGCTCGTTTGTGAGGAGTGAGCTAAAGCGAATTAAAGTGAACTAAATTGCCTAAAGTGCCTAAAGTGAGCTGAAGTGCCGGTGAAGGGGAAGATGAGGCTGTTCAAGGTTGTCGCTTAGCGCGATGAAGACTATGATATATTCCAACAAAGGTTCCAGAATTGATGCGAAATCCAAAGATTTTGCCTTCGAACTGACGCCTTGCGCTGACGTCCATACCACACAAACATTTTCAAAGAAAGAAACCCTCAAAAGACCGGTTTCATCTTTTGAGGGTTCAATTACGAAACTTCTAATGTCGAGCTGAGGCACGGCTGTAAGCCGTTGCCTCTAGCGACTTGTTAGCAGACAATCTGTATCTGTGTCCAATTCAACTTTCACCGAGAACTTCAATCTTCATCGGATTCAATCCAATTACCAACCGCTCAACAGCGATATTTGCCTGGGATGGAATCACATCCTCAACAAACAAATCTACAAAACGATCAAAAACATACGACGATTTGACGAAACGCGCCAGATAAACAAGGTCACGGAGTTCTATCTCACCTTCGGGGGGGAGTATCTCGGGCTTAAGCAAGTCTAGAAAATCATCTCTTATAGCCTTCCGGATGTTTGTGCGATTGCAGTACCCACGTCCACGCACATGCGCTCCAGAGGTTTCGATGCCGAACGCATCTCCAATGACTTCGTAGACACCGAAGGAGAGCATTGCCAAATATCGAGCTATCGAGCGTGATACTTGATGATTTGTGTAGGGAAGATTGCGCATCCCGGCATAAATCACGTTGACCATCTCGGAGACTGAAAACCACGTGTATTCGTCCCGCTCCTTGCTGATACTACCTTCGCCATCAACATAGAGGGGGTATAGACCTTTCTCAGTCACGATAGTCCAATTGACGTAAGCGCTACCGTTTTTTTGGGCGTCATCCAGTACGCTTGTTACATTATGCATGAGGTGGTCTTCAAGTGTGCAGGGACAATTAAATTCTGGCAGTGCTAGAGAAACTTCGATCTGGCGTTTCTCTTTAGGTAACCGTTCGGCGGGTTCTGAGAGCCAACTCTGAGCATACTCAGTCTGCCACGATGCATCGTGACTGGGTAGTTTATTCCCCTTAAAGTGCGACGCAATATCTCGCGTCATAGAATCTTCTGGAACCGTAATTACCTGACCAAAGAATTCCTCCATTTGGCGTTCTCGCTCGGGGTAGGAATCTATTAAAAAATACTGATCTAGCAGCACCTCAAGGTGGCTTTTCTCACGAGGATAGACCTCATTTCTGTCTAGAACTTGAATTCCACCTTGCTGCGGAAAATAGATGTGAAGAAAAAAGGAAAACATTTCCAGGAAATCCGGACCGACATGACATCTCAAGAACACTCCTTGCTGCGCCGCCAGACGCCACAAATTGGTAACGTCAATCTCGAGAATCTGAGTAAGGACAAAACCTTCCTGCTCGCGATGCTTCCGATTAATGTCGTCCCAAGAATCAATGAATCGTTTCTTGTTTAAGCAAATGATCGTGCCTGTATCGCCCTCTATGCCGCCATCGGTTGCGAAGAATCCGGCAATTCGGGATGAGTAAGAGAAGTCCAAGAGAGGTGTTGCAATCCCGTAATGTTGAGCGACGGCAAGTATCGATTCAGGATCATCATGTAAGGAATGGAGATCAGGGATGTTGTGAACCCACCCTGCAAATTCGTTGAGCTTGTTTGCTGCAACTTCTTTATCTGCTCCATCTCGAAGAATAGACGGTTGAATATCAAACGTGTGCCTCTGGCCGCGAAAGAGATCGTACTCACCCGACAACTGCAATTCGTCAGCTAATTGGAGTGCAGAGCGAAAGTCGTCAGCATAGTGCTCGGGATAGTTGTATGATGGCATCCTATGGTCTTTCTGCTAACGTCTAGCATCACCAGGCCGCCGCCAAGTGACTCTCCATTCATGACCGACCGGATCGGCGGCTCCGGTGCATGCGTTTGTTAGGCAGCTTTCGTGATAAGTGTCATACAAACTTCACCCGATCAAACGGGGCGAGATCAAAAGTAGCTTCCGTGATAAGTTTTTTGTCAAACCCGAACCGCTTCGTGACATCGATGACCGCGCGACGTAGTGAATACGCGCAAGCAGGGGCAAGGAAAACACGGTCGATCAACTTCGTCACATCGGTAGGTAAGTGCATTCCCGCAGGGGCGCCACGATCAAGGCACGTTGGGTCTTTAGTTGCGAATCCACCACCGGGCAGAATCAGCGGACCTTTATGACCCGGTTTAACGCACCGATATTTCCCATGATCTTTTAGGTGGCTATAGAAAGAGGTTATCACAGTCTGTTCAACCGGCGTAAGTGCCGCGATGAAACGTATTTCCGCCTCATGTTTGAATTCTGGGCGTTTTGTCGAAAGCAGGACCAAGGGATCGTTCCCCAATCGCCGGCCGTGGTGACCGTCGTAGTCGATGCCGCGGATCTCGACGTTTCTATCACCGAGAGCCGCCTGCACTCTTTCCGGAGTTGATTTGATCGCGACGCCGAAGCCCAGAGGCGCGTATAGCTGCCAAAGCGCCGCGGATTCAGTCGCGCTCTCGTGCCAACAACTGACGCCGAATTTATCTTGCAAGGCGTGACGGGCCTCAAGAGATTCCTGCCACGCCGTTACGCCATCTGGCGTTGCGTGCACAGTCGTTTCAAGTGACTCCCTGAAGTCCAGTTCGCCCCAGCAGCCTTCCCATGGGTCGGAGAGTCGAAGGGCGCTTGGAAGCGCGAAGAATAGGCCGCGCGAAAGAAGACCGACATATTTCGCAAGGTCAAGGTAGTGCCAGATTGCAGTGTCGGACTCGGTGGCCATTGTTATACGAGAGTTGCTTCCTAACAAGATATTATATGCTTTTCCTGCTAATACCGGTTATGATATTCTCGAAACTAGTAATTGACAACAAAAATGTAGCAGACTATAGTGTTTCCTATCTCGATAACACCGGAATATGAGTATTATCAGTAATTATCGATAACATTCAAAGGAGAGCAAAAGCCCGTTGGATTTCTGAGTTCTCACATCGGATTAACAGCGACGAATCACCGAGCCAATTTCAACACTCAGCTACCAGGCGAAGAGGAGGTCAGCAACATTGAGTTCATGCAATATTAAGACAATTACAAATATCTGAAAGCTGATCGCTGGCAACTGACCGCTTCAAAGCAGATCCAATGCGGCCCCGCGCAGCGGATTTAGACTCCGTCCCCGTCGGGAGGCTGCAAAGGGCGAGCACACAAAGAATCTTCGCTCTTGGCTCCAAAAGTCAGGGTGCAACCGCTACTTGAAATATATACTGCAGAAGTCAGATTTACAAGAAAAATCATTTTTTTAGCCAAAAGGTGTGCAGTGCACACCCTACCTTTTCAATTTATTCCGTCAAAAGACGCCGGATCTTCGATATTTATTATTGGTCTTAGATTGCCACGTCGGCCTTCGGCCTCCTCGCAATGACCCGCGCACCAAAATTATAACCTAATTTGGTGCGGGGCAAGCAACCCCCGACCCCCGACAGAAAAGCAAGTGAGCTAACATCTGGGGTAAACTAAGAAAAGCAAGGGGGCTAACAGGTATTGCGATTGCCGCCTTGGCCTTCCCGATATATCGGGACTCGGCCTCATAACGAAACGGTTATTAGGATAAGCTCTAAGTATTTGCTTGCAAAGAGAGAGAGTGCAATCCTATGGGCCAAAAATGTTATGTTTTGCCAGAAAAATTAGCCACACCCTAAGAAGGAATTGATGTATTAATATATGGCCGGACTCAAAAAAGCGGTGATGTGTTTGAGCTTTTCCGATTAGATTTTGATGTACTTATGGCGCAACAGTGTCAAGCCAATATTCGATGAATACAGTTAGGTCAAGAATGTCAACCTTTCCATCGGGCCTGCCCTGTGGTGCTATGTCCGCTCTTGGGTTCCAATTGAAGGACTCTGAATTGGTGTGCCAGACGTCGGCGAAAGCAGCGAGGTCGAAGATGTCCACTACGCCATCACCGGCTCCGGGTGCGATGTCGGCGATGATTCGTTCGGGGAGACGCTCGAATTCTATTCGGGGCAGATCCTGTCCGGGCAGGCCTCCACCACGAAATACAAAGTTGAAGTCCACGAAGAGATTCGTGCCTATAATACCATCGAGGACTCCACCCTCAGGTGAAGGGGCGTCGAGCAGAACAACGGGGACATTAGTGAAGCTGAGCCATTCCGGCGTGGCTATTACTTCAAGAGAATCTATATAATAGCCGGGCGCTGTGATTATTTCACCGGTAGCTATCAATATTTCGAGTTCGAATTCGGGGGTGTTGGGATTAAGCCCCAAGCGGGCGCCAATGGCTTCACTAATAAGGGTATAACTGCTGCCGGT
>SMTZ1_10034183_pt1 | contig 10487 bp, 8 predicted proteins | sample DeeMarSWOR136_30_FD_25667 | JGI IMG/M metagenome (IMG submission 25667) | reverse complement strand
CAGACGAATCCGCGAGGACACAACGATATCGGCCAACGGTCCCGAGCCGTTGAACCACTCATTTATATCATTACTTAAGTCTGTTAGTTTCATATCTCGTATTTCGTATGTATAGTATATAGACCCTTTATTTTTCAGCTTGATTTATTTTGTCCCGCAATTCGGCAGCCAACTCGTAATCTTCGCTCAGCACCGCAGCTTGCAACTTTTGGCGCAGGTTTAAGAGCTCCATCTGTTTCTTTGTGTCCTGTGGTGTTTTTGAAGGAATCTTGCCGCAGTGTGTTGTCTTGCCATTGTGAGCTTTTTCAATGAGCGGCAGCAGCGATTTCTCAAAAACCTCATAATCATGTGGACAACCCAAGACCCCTTGCTTTCGGAACTGAGCGAGGGTAAAGCCGCAGTTCGAGCACGCGAGTTTCTGCTCTGAAGGGCCGGAGAGCTCATCATCTGTCGGCTGGACGGCAAGCAGACTGCTAAGCAACTCATTAATAGGGATATGACTCTTGACCGCTATATCCTGCTCGGCCGCACAATGCTCACAGATGTGCATCTCGGTGCGTACCCCGTCGGCAATTTCGGTCAGGTGAATAGTCGCATCATTTTTGTTACAAATCTGACATTGCATAATCAACTCGATTCTCGATTCTCGATTCTCGATTCTCGCTTTTCTTCTTCTACGAGCATCAAGCATCCTTTATCGAGCTTCAATACTTATATTATACCAAAAAACCTGATAAAATAATCGTCAAATTTAGAAAGTTACTGTAGTCAGATTTCCCGACTCATCGGGATTTGCTGAAATTTGCCGTGCAGCCCGGCTCCTCAACAATCTTGATATTTTGGAGTTTGACGCCTTCGGGCAGTTTGACCCGGAGTTTTTCATATATGTATCTGGCTACGTTCTCAGCAGACGGATTGTTCTGCCGAAAATAGCTGATTTCGTTCAATGCCATATTGTCAAACTCGGAGACGATGTTATGGACCATCGCCTTAAGCTCCTGAAAGTTCATCACAACCGCCATACTGTCGAGCTTTTCGCTGCTGACATCAGCGCTAACCAACCAGTTATGATGGTGAACGGGTTCTTTCGAGCCATCCAGTAAGACCAGCTGATGCGATGCCCAAAAGCTCGTTTCGACACTAATCGTAAACATATCTCGATACTCGATGCTCGATACTCGATGCCCGCCATTTCCAAGCTCATCCCGTTTTCTCGGGATTCGTTTGAGGCTGGCATCCATTCAGCATCGAGTATCTGTTTTATTTTTTAAGGTGCTGTTTTACTCGCACGTAAATGAATTAAATTTGACAAATCTCCACCTAATGAGGCGACCTCTCGAATCAAGGTCGAGCTGGTGAAGCCATACTGTTCGCTGGTCATAATAAAGACCGTTTCTATGCCTGCCACAGCCCGGTTGGTCATAGCAAGCTGGAACTCATACTGGACGTCGGTAAGGCTTCGCAGGCCACGCAGGATAACATCGGCTTTTTTTCTGGCGGCGTATTCAACCGTCAACCCCTCAAAACTTTCAACCGAAACACCCGTCATCTGTCTTTGGCAGATTAGCTCAGCTATCATCTCCACCCGCTCTTCGGGTGTGAAGAGCTGATTTTTGACCGGACTTCGCCCAACCGCGATGATAAGCTCGTCAAAGAGTTTCATACCGCGGTCGATAACGTCCAGGTGTCCATTTGTTATCGGGTCGAACGAGCCGGGGAAAATCGCTCTTACACATTTCTGAGACATAAGCACACCTAAAATAATCACCTATACCTATGCAGAATAGCACAGGTGCAGGTAATAATCAATAATCATTTTTAGGATTCGGCTCAGCCGGAGTTTTTGAGCCATTGATCCAGCCAGCCTATCACCGTTTCGTGCCAGAGGATTGAATTTTGTGGCTTGAGCACCCAGTGATTTTCGTCGGGGAAGTAGAGCAGCTTGCTGGGAATTCCAAGTCGCTGCAGGGCGTTAAAGGTGCCGAGTCCCTGGGTATCGGCCACCCGAAAGTCCAGGGCACCGTGGATAACCAGCATTGGGGACTTCCAGTTTTTAACGAAGTTTACCGGATTGTGCTTTTCATAGCCGGTGGGATTATCCCAGGGCGTGCCAAGGTGGTCCCACTCGGGGAACCAGAGTTCTTCGGTGTCGAAATAGGCCATCCTTTCATCAATATTGCCGTCATGATTTACCAGGCAGCGGAAGCGATTGGGCCAGTTACCTGCTATCCAGTTAATCATATAGCCGCCGAAAGAAGCACCAAGCGCGCCGACCCTTTCGCCGTCCATCCAGGGATAACGTTTTAAGGCGGCGGCCAGACCTTTCTGCAGGTCTTCAAGAGGTTTGCCGCCCCAATCACCACGGATGGAATCTGTGAAGGCCTGGCCATACCCGATGGAGCCGTGAAAGTCCACCATTACCGCAGCGTAGCCCACTCCTGCGTAGGCCTGTGGGTTCCAGCGGTAATGGAAGCTGTTGCCGAAGGAGCCCTGAGGGCCTCCGTGAATCAGAAAAGCCACCGGATATTTTTTAGCGGGGTCAAAATCGACAGGCTTGACTATGTAGCAATAGACCGTTTCATCGTTCCATCCGGAGAATGTAAACTGCTCATATTCTCCCATGCGGGCTGCGGCAATTTTTTCTGAATTGATATTAGTGATTTGGCGCATATCGCTGCCATCAGGTTTAACCGAATACAATTCTACAGGAGAGCGCAGATTGTTCAGGCCAAAGATAATCCTGTCTGTCGCGATGCCAAGTGAACTGACGCGGCCTTCTTTAACAATGGTTCGAACGGCAGCGGTTTTTACATTGATGGCGAACAGAGATTTTTGACCCGTATTAGTTGCTGCGGCGTAGATTGTTTTGCCATCGGCCGAGAAACAGAATGAGGAGGGGCTTCGGTCCCAGCTTTCCGTCAGAACCCGCTGCTTTGATTGGTGAGTGGTTAATTGGTTAATTGGTGAGCGGCCGTTTGGCCATGGACGCAGGACGATTCGGAAACGGTCAGATTCATAGCCGGGCCTTGCCATAGCTAAGTAGGCCAATCTCCTGCCGTCGGGAGAGAAAACCGGATGAGTATCCCAAGCCTGGTTCTGCTCTGTCAAACACGTCGGCGGTTCGGAACCATCAACAGGTGAGAGGTAAAGGTCGAAGTCTGTCGACCAAGGTTCGGCCCTGCCCGCATCTCGGGTGGAAAAGATAAGGCCCCTGCTATCGGGAGTGAACGTAATCTCTTCCGTGCCGCCGAATGGTTTGGAAGGAGTATCGGCATCCATCCCCTGCATAACGTCCACTGCGTCGCCTCCAGCAGAAGGCATGACAAACAGATGCGAACGCCGACCATCCTTCCAGGTATCCCAATGACGAACAAAGATTTGCTCGTAGATTCGTCCGCTCGTTTTTCTCTGTTTGATCTCATCGAGCCTGTCCTTCGTTTGCGCTATGGTTCTGCAATCAGGAAAGACTTCCATTGTAAAGGCGATGTGCTTTCCGTTGGGTGAAACGAGAAGATTTCCGACATCAAGGGGCAGGTCTGTAACCTGTTGGGCTTCTCCACCGTCAACTCGGATTCGCCAGACCTGGGCCGAGTCCGAACGAGTAGAAATAAACCAAACAGACTTGCAATCGGGCGCCCAGCGAGGATTGGAGTCACCTTCCGGATGAGATGTCAGGCGACGAAGGCCCGTCCCATCAGCGCCGAGAAGCCAGAGGTCGGTTCGCCCTTTGTTTGCTTTGAGGTCGGTCTGGCGCAGCACGAAGACGATCCATTTGCCGTCCGGTGAAACCTGCGGGTCGGAGAGCCGGTCCATCGTGAGCATATCGTGAACGGAAAACGGATGTGTCCGTTCGGCAGGTACAGCAGAAAGGGCCGCAAGACTCACAGACAAAACAAGAAGCAGAGAGGGACCGCGCAAGGCGGGAATCCACATTGGTATCGTACGCATAATCATCTCCTAATCATTCGAGTTTCACTATTAAACAACAATTCGCCACTAAGCTTCTTTGGTGAGTGTAACGGGGATATCGAGCCAGAAGGTTGAGCCTTTGTCGAGCTCACTTTCCATCCCGATGCTGCCTGCGAGCATAGCGGCCAATTCAGTGCTGATAGTAAGTCCCAAGCCGGTGCCGGTCGATTCTCGGGTTATAGAGCCGTCAGCCTGGCGAAATTTTTCAAATATTTTTTTCTTGTCAGACTCAGCAATGCCACAGCCGGTATCGCTTACTGCAATCCGAACCGTCTTTTCGTCGGCCATCTTGGCTCGAATTTCAATTCTACCCCGCTGCGGCGTAAACTTTATGGCATTACTGAGAAAATTGTACAGTATTTGCTGGACCTTGCCGGCATCCGTTGAAAGAATCGGTATGTCGGAATCGACGAGCTGCTTGACTTTGATTTTCTTTTTCTTTGTCAGCAGCGAGAAAGACGATACAAGAGCCTTACATAACTGCTGGACAGAGGTTTTTTCTATGTGCAGCTCCATTTTACCGGCCTGAGTTTTAGCCAGGTCCAGCAGGTCGTTAATCATATTGAGCAAGCTGTTTCCGCTGGTGATAATGTTCTCAGCGTACCTTTGTGCCTTTTCCTTTTTCAAAAGATGCGGCTTTTCCCGCAGGACCTGTGCAAAACCCAGAATCGCATTTAAGGGAGTTCTAAACTCGTGTGAAATATTGGCCAAAAATTCACCCTTTACCTTGTTGGCTTTGAACAGCTCGATATTTCGCTCTGACAGCTCAGCTATTTTGGCATCGAGCTGCTTGTTTGCCTGGCGGAGTTTTTCCTGTGTAGCCTGCAGCCCGTCGAGCATATTGTTGAATGCATTCGCAAGCTTTTCATATTCGTCGCCGGTTTTTATTGCACTTCTGATATCGAGATTTCCTTCGGTGACATTATTAGCAATTGCCCGCAGTTGCCGGATTGGGCGGAGGATGACACTCTGAGTTATCCAGTAGAAAGCAACGACGGCGCCGATGCCGCCGATAAGGCCGGCAACGAAAATGAAGAGAAGATTCATAAATTTCGTATCTCTGATTTCTCCCACAAGGTCACTGGATTGGAAGACTGCCGCCCCTATCAACTCATTAGGTGAAAATGCACCGGCAGAACCCTGCGGGTCGTGGCACTTTATACAGCTATCAGCCGCCCTGAAGATTCGCACATAAGTGCTTTGGATAGCACCGTTGTATTCGGTTAGTGCGATATTTTCGTCGGTGGTCTCTTCGGCTTTTAGAGATTCAATCATCTGTTTCTGCTCGTCGGTTAACTGCTGGAGCTGCTCTTGTGTTCCCTCCTTGCGGGATCCCTCATCGCTTTTTTCGAAGCGAATCCATCGCATATCGGGATTGTTTACATCTATCACCTGTCCGTTATTGTCTAATGGTGGGAAGTGCCGGTCGAGCAGTGCCTGTGACCTTGCTCTGCCTGTATCGAGCAGGTCTTTTTTGATAAGCTGACCCATCCAGATATAGGGCAGAAGAAGGGCAATCGTTAAGACAAAGACCACGGCGGCCCCAAAGGTAAACCTGCATTTTTTCGCCAGCGACAGCGGTGATAATCGTAAAAGTACCAAAAACCTATGCCAGATGTGTTTTAAGTTAAACCGCATAAGCTAAAATTTACTTTCTCAAAGCATAAACAAGTGCACAAGAGCATAAAAGCATAAGTGATTTTCAAACACTACTCTTTAAGCTTATGAAATTCGGCCCTGAGCTTGGGTAAAGCATCCGGATAATTTTTCTGAATGAAATCAACCATTTTTTCTCTGACCTGACAACGAAGACTCCATGCGGTCGAGGCATCTGCAGCGCTCATAAGAGCTCTTAATTCAACCGTACGCTCAGATGTATTAGTAACCTGCAGGACGCAGACTTTGCCATCCCAAAATTCTGAATCTTTCAGGATACGATGAAGCTCGGCTCTGATAGACTCGATAGGTACCGTATAATCAACATAAATGAATACAGTACCTAAAATATCAGCTGTAACACGGGTCCAGTTCTGAAAAGGCTTCTCAATGAAATAGGTTATGGGGATAACCAAGCGCCTTAAATCCCAGATTTTCACAACCACATAAGTTAAAGTAATCTCTTCGATACGCCCCCATTCATTTTCCACTATGACAACATCATCCACACGAATAGGTTGGGTAATAGCGATCTGCAGGCCGGCAATAAAGGTAGCAATAGTTCTCTGAGCAGCCATGCCAACGACAATACCAATAATACCTGCCGAGGCCAAAATGGTTGTCCCTAAGTGGCGAACCCTTTCAAAAGTCATCAGACATGCCGCGAAAGCCACGATAACCACGACTACAATCATTATTCTCTTAATAACCCTGAATTGTGTATGTATTTTCCTGGCCCTGAGATTATCTTTTACATCAACATTAAAACGGGTGAGAATACAGTTTTCTAAAACATAAGTGGACCTGATTAATAACCATGAGACCAAACCGATAAGCAGCAAGCCCAGAAGGTGATTTAGAAAATCAGTCACCTGAGTTTGAAATGCCGTTAATTTCGATACCAACCGGACGATGATAAGAATGATTATCCACAGTAAAGGTCTAAAGCAATACTTGACAAACGAGTCATCCAGAGTGCTTTTAATGCGTTTAACAAGCCCACGGAGCAGTCCAAAGACAAAAAAATGGCCTATAAGCCCAACCAATACGGCCGCGGCGCACAACCAAGCCAGCCTTTCCCAGTTTTGTAAAGCAGCCAACATAGAATTACTCCAAATAACTAACGGTTTCCATTTTGAATTTTACCAAATGCAAAAAGACCATTTTGGCTCCGGATAATATGTTGGAAAACGACAACCTAAAAATAAGCTATTCCCTAAAGAAACTTATAGCCTGATGCCAAATTCCACTCCAGATGCAATTTTTTATCCACAATACCATCGTGATAGTCAAGACAATTTTTCGTTTTTTTCTTGAATTGAAAATCGGATTCTAATCCAGCTAATATTGCTACCCATTGGCTTCTTTTTGGATTACGTGCGAGTGTCTTTGCATTCGGAGGTTAAGCTCGTCGAGCTGTTTCTGGTCCACTTCGCTCGGGGCGTCGGTTAAGAGGCACTGCCCTCGCTGGGTTTTCGGAAATGCAATGACATCTCTGATATTATCCTCCGTTCCGGTCAGCAGCATAACAAGCCTGTCGAGGCCGAAGGCTATTCCGCCGTGCGGCGGGGCGCCGTAATCCAATGCCTTCAAAAAGAAACCGAACCGCTGCTGTGCCTGGTCCCTCGATATATTGAGCAGGTCGAAGACCTTTTGTTGAACTTTCGGGTCGTGGATACGAATACTCCCGCCGCCTATTTCAGAACCGTTGACGACGATATCGTAGGCCTGCGAACAAATTTTGGCGGGGTCGGTCTCAAGCTTGTCCATGTCCTCTTCAATGGGAGAAGTGAACGGATGGTGCAGTGAGTCGTAGCGTTTCTGGTCTTCGTTCCATTCGAACAGCGGAAAGTCCACTACCCATACGAACTCGAATTGTTTCGGGTCATAAAGTTTCAGGTCCCGGGCAAGTTTGCACCGCAAGGGAGCGAGGGCCTTGTTGGCGGCGGCTTCCTTATCAGCTACTAACAAGAGCAAATCTCCATCTTTTGCATCGAAGCGTTCGATTATCTGCTGCCGGGCTTCGGGGCTGAAGAACTTTACACATCCGCCTAACAACGAGAGATTATTATTCTCTGCTTTTAGCTTTGACCAGGCCAGTCCTTTTGCGCCGTAGTCCGCCACGAAGTTTGTTAAGGTCTTTTCGATATCGCTTCTGGAATATTTATCGCCGCCGGGGGCGCAAAGCCCTTTTACTATTCCGCCGTTTTCAATCACCGAGGAAAATACCTTGAATGAGCTTTGCCTGGCGATATCGGAAATGTCCTTCAGTTTCATATCGAAGCGCAAGTCCGGCCTGTCGGTGCCGTAGTCGGCCATTGCCTCTCTGTAAGACATTCGCCGAATCGGTAATGTGACATCTACATCACGTATTTCCTTCCAGAGTCGGGCTATTAGGTTGGAGTGGACGTCGATGACATCGTCACTATCAACGAAGCTCATCTCGACATCGATTTGTGTGAATTCGGCCTGTCTGTCGGCGCGAGGGTCCTCATCACGGAAACAGCGGACTATCTGGAAGTATTTATCGACACCGCTGACCATCAGAATTTGTTTGAAGAGCTGCGGCGACTGGGGCAGTGCATAGAAACAGTTTTTGTGAAGTCTGCTGGGCACAAGGAAATCTCTCGCGCCTTCCGGCGTACTCTTGGCCAACATCGGTGTTTCAATCTCCCAAAAACCCAATTTGTCGAAATAGTCCCGCACGACCATTGTAACACGGTGGCGAGTGCGGAGCTTGTTCTGCATTGGGGGGCGACGAAGGTCGATATAGCGGCTGGACAGGCGCAGCTCCTCGCCTGTTTTGTCGGCATCATATATTTCAAACGGAGGTGTCTTTGAGATATTGAGAATTTCCAATTGCTGTACAGCGACTTCGATTTGTCCTGTGGGCAGCTTGGGATTTTCCATTCCCTCACTTCTGGGCTGAACGACACCTTTGGCTGCTATTACCCATTCACATCGAGTTGTCCTGGCCAGCTTATGCATATCGGGCTGAGTCTCAGGGTCAAAGACTATCTGGGTCAGACCTTCTCTGTCGCGAAGGTCGATGAATACGAGATTTCCATGGTCTCGATATGAATGGACCCAGCCAGCCAGCGTTACCTCTTTTCCGGCGTCATCAAGCCGGAGCCGGCCGCAATTATGTGTTCTTTTGAGCATTGCAAAATCTCTCTTTATAAAAAGTCTGTCCGGATCTCCGCGCGCGCGGATACACCGATAAACAGGATAGCCGAATTGCAAAGTTTCGTCAATGGTGGCTTTTGAGAATTGATAATAAGATAAGTAACAGCTCGCCATTAATGGTCAGGTTTGAAACTAATATCACTGGGCAATTGGGAATTCGGACTCTTAAATCACTAAAGTTATCAGGATCGAAGCTAATAACAAAACCTTCATCCGATACGTTATACTCAAAGTCCTGACCGCTGAAAGGGTCTTTCGGTAAATTAGCCGGAAGCGTTTCCGGTAATTGACCGGTTTCTGCATTTACAAGGTAAATCTCTATGGCAACCTTTGTTACATTGAAGACAGTTATTCCTCTAACGTATATATCGTGTTGTTCATCTACATTAATCGGAAGGAAAGGACGTATAAGGACATATGGATCATCAACGACACTATTCTTCAGTTCCTCTTTTAATTCCTCAAGTTCCAAATTCTTCTGTTGATACGGTATATCACTCCCCATAATTCGGTTAACAGATGACAAGAAACTGTTGTATGGCTCTATCGCTCGCGCAAGCACTTCTTCATAAGTGAGGCTTAGAATTTCCTGCCTGGCACCTTCATCTTCAATCAGATCCGGAACCTTTTCTCTCCACGTGTTAAACAACTCAGGACGCACCCTTAAAGACTCCACGTTATCGTTCAATTCGATTTCTAATGCCCTCCCAGGAGGTGGTGGCGCCCCCTGAACAGTACTAATCCGGCCTTGTAACCATATGAGGGTATCTATATCCGGCGGCATGGAGCCAAGAACGTAATGAATGCAGCGTAAGGCTCGGAAGTCAAATGGCATCGAAAGGAAGTACCCAAGGACGCCTTCATCAACGATGTGCTGAGCAAACCTTCGTACGCTTAAGCATCTTTCAAGTGCATTACGGTATTCTCCGTCGAAAGCGAGAGTCCTTGCATCCACTTCAAGCAGAAAAGCGAGCTGGCGCCATTGTTGTAATAACGTATTGTATGCCTGAGAGCGGATTATCCCCCAACTGCAATCAAGAATCTGAGTGGCGGCCTCAGCAATCCTAATAGTTTCGCGAGAATCCGGCAAATTCAGATATTCTCTTACCACTTCATCAGGGTCACCACCACTCAATACACGGTCGAACGGTATGAATGTGGCATCATCAAGATCGGGGCGAAGTAGAAAAGCCTGATAATATAGCAGGGCGGCGTTGTCAGGGACCGGTGTTAAGACGGCAGCGTTTGCGCCAATCGTACAAAGAACCAAGATCGCACAAATACTGAAAATCGACTTTCTACTAATGTGGTTAATATCGCTAATAATAGACCTCCTTTTAGATTGCGAATTCTATAGTCCATAGAAAACGCGTGGCGTTAAGCAGTTAAAAAAGGCCGTAATCATCCTGAATCAGTCCATATCGAATTCCTCACAACTATTATACACCAATAGTTCGAAACATCAAAGAAGATATCAGGTAACAACCGATTTTGCTGATATTTGATTTACGGCCATTAAAGGTCGTTTATTTGGAGTTGTATTGGAGCAGAAACTGCTGGAGGCCCTGGAGGTCGTCGGTATTTAGCAGGTCAACGCCAGCGGCCAGCAGCTCCCGCCAGAGGTTTTGGCGGGCCGGTGTGGGTTTGTCGGGGGTGGCCCAGAATCTGATTCGCCG
>SMTZ1_10008132_pt1 | contig 10487 bp, 9 predicted proteins | sample DeeMarSWOR136_30_FD_25667 | JGI IMG/M metagenome (IMG submission 25667) | reverse complement strand
TATCTCCCTATTAGGAATTTTTTCCTTCTTTCCTAATTCTTTCGTTATAGACATATATTATGATTGATACTACAAAAATCCAAAAAATCACCAAGGTAGGAAAATATCCAGAAATTTCTTGTCCACTTAATACTCCATTACACCAATTGTTCTCAATAACGTTTCCAGTACTATAAGTATCTATGTAGAAACACGCATTATTGCATACTAATACATTATTTTTAACAGTATTATAATTACTGTGCCCCAAATATATACCTATATCAGCCTGATTGATTAAATTATTAGAGATGGTATTAGAATCACAACCTCCCAAATATATACCTATATCAGTCTGATTAATTAAGTTATTAGATATTGTATTATAATCACTATAAATTAATTGTAAGCCGATTTCAGCATAGAGAATTTCATTTTCAATAATTGTATTATGATAACTCTCACGCAATTGTAATGATATCCTATCAGAATAACTTGATTGATTTTTACTTAATATTACATTTTTTGATAATTGATTATAATATGAATAATACACCCAAATCTTAATGTAATCTCCATGAAAATAGTTCTCTGAAATAATAGTATGATTGCTATGTCCAATCCAGATGGAATTATAAGTTTTATTAAAAAAATTGTTTAAAAAACTATTATTATGAGAATAAGATATTCCAAATGATAATTCTCCTCTGTTTTCAATTATTATAGAATTGTCAGTATGAAATAGATCTATAAAACTGCTCAAATTGTTTTTTTTTAAGGTAATATTAGAACAATAGTCTAAAACAATATCAAAACAAGCACTTAAATCTATGTTTTCTACTAAAGAATCTCTACAATTCACTAAAATGATTTGTCCAGCACCAGAAACATTATCTTTATTTATATTTTTTTCATTAGCATAGTAATATATTGATTTTCCATTTATAGTATTTGTTGTATCGATATAATAAGATGCTTCTGCTTCAATTGGACCTCCCAGCTCAATAAAACTGTATGTAAGATTATTTCTTACTAATTTAGTATTAAGAGATCCTTCTAAAAATATTCGTGAACCAAAAATGCTATTATCGGATATATTATTATATTGAGATTGTGGTAATGCCCATATAGCATTTCCAGTGTTATTCAGAAAATTACTCGAAACTATATTATGATAGCAAGGGTCCCAATTCAATCCACTCCCAAGATAAATTATAGTATGTCCTAAAGCAACTCCAAAACCTCTGTTAGATTCAATAAAATTATCTTTAATTGTGTTATTATGACTACTCCATAAGGCAATACCACCACCTAATGCAAAAGACTCTGGAAATGTAGTCCATGGGTCATACCCATTATTAAAAATAGAATTATTGACAATTTCACAATACATCGAGTTTATTAACCAAATACCAAAATTTCCATTATCACGAATGGTATTATTAGAGAATTTCCCATTTTCAACATTCTCTAATTTTATTCCTGAACCGTCCGCATTATAAAATGTTGAATTTTTAATAATAAAATAGACATCAGAATTTTTGATACTCAAACAATCCCCATTATCACCCGCATCTATTGTAATATTTCTTATCACATATGGATCGCTCAAACCGCCTGATCCGGTACACCAAGGCTGAGAAGCTGCCCATGACCAGTTATGGGCATCGACACCTGTAGCTGTACCATCTATTGAAATTCTCCCTAATGACCAATAACTACTACTTTTAATTTCTTCATTCAAATTGTTGTTATCATGCTTAAAAGAAGAATTTAGATTTTCAATAAAACTATTATTCATTAAGGAAAACATTGGAAATAATAGTATAACTCCAAAAGTTAATAGGAATAAAAATTTATACTTTTTCATTCAATATTATGGTTTCTTATTTTTGCCTTGAAATAATCTTAGCTTGAGTTAATTTATAAATCTTACCCTCCTAATAATTATCTTTTATAATATTCGTTCTAAACAAATCGAAAAAATATTTGAATCTATTCAAGGAAAAGCTTTAGCTCTGATGAAATATCTTCAATATCACCCTCAATCGTAAAAGGGATTTCATGATAATTATTATGAAATTGAGGATCATTATAATCCTTGTTTTCATCGGTTATGCTGAAAATTTTAATACCATTAGTTTTTGGGTTATTAAAATAAAGAATATGATCAAATACGAGTGTTATTCCATTCTTCCAAGCTAGAAGGTTAAGTAAATCAGTGTGTGATAAATATAAACCCAGACCAGGTTTGGAATGATAAGTGCCCATAAGATAGTGCCCTTCTGATTGGATTTTTTGTGCAATTTCTTCTAATCTAATATAATCTTCAATAGCTAAAGAAACCTCAAGCGCTGTTCCCACTGACATTGGAATGGCATTTTCAATATGTAAAACTTCCCTCTCTGCATAACCTGATAACATCCCCATAACCATTTTCCATTCAGTTCTAGGTGCTTTTGGATGAGCATGTTTGACTGAATGTAAAATTATTTTCTTAAATGCCTCTGCCAATAGCATGGCACGTTTAGGATTTTTTAACATATATATCTTCAGTTTTTAGCAATATTTTTGTCTTAAATTTTTATATGAGAGGATTATATTTATACTCTTCTTACAATTTTATGGAGTTAAGAATTCAATTAGGAGAGGCAAATTATTTCTTATTCTTAGATTTTAACTCCATGGAAAAATCTTTTGGACATATTTCATTTATTGTACAAATCTCACATTTAGGTCGATTTGACAAACATATTTGTTGACCAAACCTAACTAATAATCGATTCAAATTTAACCATAGATCTTTAGGAAGAATTTCTTTTAATGCTTTCTCAGTTTTTTCTGGAGTTTTTGTTTTTACCCAACCTAATCTATTTGTAATCCTATTAATATGAACATCTACCGGGATTGCAGGGACTTTAAAGGCATATACCAATACACAATTAGCAGTTTTACTTCCTACTCCTGGCAGATGAACTAAATCCTCATAATTATCAGGAACCTTGCTGTTATATTTTTCTATTAGAATATTTGAAACCTCTTTTATTCTAGCGGCTTTAACTTTATAAAATCCTGAGGATCTTATAAGCTGTTCAATTTCCTCAATATCCGCTTCCGCAATAGATTCAGGAGTATTATATTTAGCAAATAATTTTTCAGTTGCTATTCTAGTATTTGCATCTTTAGTGCGTGCAGATAATATTGTTGAGATTAGAATTTTAAAGGGATCTTGTTTTTTTCTTGCTAATTCATCTAAATGAGCTTGGCCTTCCAGTTGTATTTCAATTTTACTCAAAATTTCTCCATAACTCATTTTTCTCATTTTTTTTCTAAAACATATAGTTTTCTTTTAACAATTTGCCCTTTCTTAGCATCAATTATTGCTTTTATATGTTTACGTTGAAATTTTAGCTTCAAATTAGATTTATTTTGAATTCTATTGAGATCAACCAATGGTACCAAATTGAAGTTATTTTTACTTACAAGTTTCTCAATATTTACTTGTATATCTTTACCATCCACAGTACTGATAATAGGAGATATAAAACAAATTCGAGAATTAGGTTTTAATATATTATATGCCTCTCTGAAGAAATCATCATAAAGCGGGATTAGTTTTGAATCTATTAATTCTTTAGCTTGAGAATAATAGGGTTTTTCCGTATAAAAAGGACCTAATTCTGGTTCAGTCAAAATACCGTCAAAATAAAATGGATCAAACGAGTTGGATAAATTTCTCGCATTCTGTATTAAAATTCTCTGATGGATAAATGGAGGAATTTCTTCTTCTAATAATTCTAATAACCAATGGATATTGCGAATTGTATTACGCACTTTCTGAGGATCTTTATCTGAACCAAAAATTTGAAAATCTTGTAGTATAGCAAACAGAGGGATTGTTCCATTTCCGACAAAAGGATCTAGAACTTTCATATCTTCTCGGTTGTCAAATAAATTCAGAAAATTCAACATAATAAGGGATAATTTTGGCGAAACAGCACTTTTAAATTCTTTATGGGGTCTTTCCTCATCAATTTTCTTTTTAAAATTTGGATTATCAGTAGTAAATGTTCTTGCGATATATACACCTTCTTCTGTAAAACCGAAAATTAATTCTGCTCTGTTTTCCGTAAGAAGCTCATATTTAATTATGTGATGTGGAAATATTGGATTCAGATTTCCTGATTTAATGTTCTTTTCAGGATATTGGTAATATAATGCCTTTTCAGCACCCTTCTGTCTAAGAATTGCCATAATTTCCGTATTTAGAAATGGTAAAAAATGTTTCACTAAAACGTCTGAATAGTAGTTGTCATCATAAAGATTAGGATAAATCGAAACTGCAAAAAACATACTCTCATAGACCTTTGGAAATAATCCTTTTTTTCCAATAATAATGTTATCTATACTCTGAAGGATCTTCTTTCTTGTTCTTTCAATATATTTGTATTTATTAATATGAACTGGAAAAGCATCTTGGATTGTATTAATATCAATAAAATCATAAATTTTAGCGATTTTTTGACATCCACCTAAAAGAAATTGGATTTCCATTAATTTATTAATATAATATTTATCTTGGTGGAGATTTTCGAACTCTACAATAGCAATGTTAGCAGAATAATCTACAATTTTTCCTTTATTTTGAGAATATTTAAGATAATTATCTAATTCTGCTATCGAAAGTTGCCAATTGGAACCCAACACAAAAATAAATCTTTCCATAATTAGAATGAAAATTTACCTAAGAAATAGAAGATTAGATACAATTTCTATTTTGGGATTATTTCTTATATTTTTTCTCCAACCATTCTTTAAAAGCAATTGTGACTTTTCCATGCCAAATTGCTTTCTTAGGAAACCCCTTTTCAAATTCAATGATATCTTCCTCAGTATATTCCTCATCTTGATCCCTCTCTTCTTCTAAATCTATAGAGATCTCATACTTTTCTCCGGTAATATCTTCCAAAGCATTCATGATCTCCTCAAGATCCTGCTTTTTTCTTTCAACAACAGGCAATTTTTCCAATACAGCATCTTCGGTTATTTCTTCTTTTTCTGCTTCTATAATGGTTTTTTCATAAGTCTTTCTTTTTTCTAATCGGTCTTGTCTTAATTTTTTTATCTCTGTAATAATCTCATTATAATTATCCTTAAAATACTTTAAACTTACATTAATAAGATCTGAAACATTATCCCATTTCTCTTTCTTAATAATCTCCTCTACCCAGTAATATAAATCCATATTTAGTTCAACGGTGACTGGCTTTCCCTCAGAATCTATGCTTCCTATTAAAAAGCTAAGAATATTTGCTATTAATATATCGTTATCAAAAGCAGAAAAACCATACTCACGAGCAAGAGAAGAAAAAATGCTAAAATTTCCGAAACCTACAACTTTACCTTTATAATATTCCACTACTACTGTTAATGGAATTTTTGGACTATCTTCTTCAATCCAGTAATCTCCATCGTATCTTTTGCGCCAACAATTTAATCCAGATTGTAATACCCAATCAATTTTAACATCTTTCTCATCTTCAAGAAACCCTAATATTTTAGTTGAACAAGAGCTTGAAAATACGATTTTCTTTATATGCTCTGTTAATACATGAGGTTTAAATGTTGTTATAATTGGTCTTTTTTGGAGATTGACATAATTCACAGAATCATATATCTCATCTAACTCAAATTCAAAACCAAATTTGCGAGTAAGTTCATTTAAATTAGTATTATTAGTATAATCTCCTCCTGTAGAACTAACAATTAAAATACTACCTCCTGTTTTAACGTATTTTTCAAGATTATTAATTTCAGCTTCCCCTAATAGAATGTTTTTTGGTGTTGAGAGAATTATTGTATTATATTTCTTCAATTCATTTAGAGAGTTAAATCCTGTTTCTATTTTTCCTAATTTATATCCAGATGTAAATAAAAACTGTGTAAATTCACCGAAACTGGAAGATTCTAGTGTTAAAATATTATTGTGAGAATAATCTAAACCTATTATAGCTTTTCCATTCACTTTTACTCAAACTCATTGATTTTAAATTCTATTAAAAATTGGTTCACTCTTCTTAATCTATATAAAATATATTTCTTCGAAACTATAAATAAAATTATCTACCTTTTTTAGAAGATTAAATATTGTTTTAATAATATATAATTTTTTAAAAATTACAAAATAACACCAAATTAATTGAAGATTATGCTAATATTGATTTAATTAAATTTTCTTAGTCAAAATATCGATTACAAGATGAAATAAATTGGGACCATAACTTTTAACAAATCGATAAGATATTAATTCGCAGAAATATCCATTATTAGAGCATATTTCTTTAAATTCGTTAAATAAAGCAATATAGTTATTTTTCTCTACTACACCCTCATAATGAAATATCGTTCCTTTATACTTAACTAATGAGAATGCGTCTTTAATATAGTCTTTAGGAGCTGGAAAAACACCCATTATTACTCTATCAGCTTTTATTCCCGCTTTACTAAGTTTTAAAACCTCTTCTTTACAATCGCCTTTAATCGGTATAATTATATCTTCCATTTGATTAAGTTTTATATTTTTAACTAGAAATTTATATGATTCTGGATTAACTTCAATAGCATATATTTTTGATACCAAAGAATGCTTAGCGATTGGTAATGAAAAATATCCTATGCCTGCAAACATATCTACTACAATTTCGCCTTTTTGTACTAGTGTGGAGAGATATTTTCTCTCATTAATATTACCTTTACTAAACATTATTTTCGTTATATCAAAATTATAAATCACTTCATGTTCTTTATGATAAACGATAGGATTGTCTTCTCCTCCTATCAATTCGATTTTTTCAGGCTCTCTATAAGTACCTGCGATTTTACCCCTGTTTACATAGACTGATCTTATCCTTGGCAACAATTCTAAGTATGCCTTAGCAATAAGCTTTTCTTTTTCAAATAATTTTTGATTCAACTTAAATATAATTATATTACCTAAAGTCTGAAAGCCCCGGGGAAGAAATTTAAGTTCTTCCTCACTTAGTATATCTTTTAAGGTTTCTTTAAGTTTAGTTTTAAAGTTCATGATAATTATGTCTAAAAAAGTATAAAATAATTTAAAATTTGAAATATTAAAATATTTCAAAATATAGGGAGTTGCTTAAATTGAGTGAAAAAGTCCCAAAAAATAAATATATTGTAGAAGAAGATTTTGAAGAAGAGGAGGAAGAGAAAGAAGTTAAGGAAATTAAAGAAGAAGATCTTTTAGAGACAAAAATTATGAAAATATTATCTCAAGGTAAAGTTGATTCTAAATTAACTCTGACAAACTTATTAATAAATTCTGGAATTAAGAATTATGAATTAAAAATTAATTTATTATCTAATGAAATATTCGCAGAAATTCCAAAGATTGGAAATAAGCTAAAAAAATTACGTTTTGAGAAAAAAATTAATTTTTCAATTTCAGAGGGATCTCATGTATATTTTATTAATGAGAAGAAAAAGATGCTTAGATCTAATAAGGCTCAATTAAAGTTTGATTGGCATTCTTATAACATTCCCGAGGGCTCAGAAGATATCTATATCATATTTAAAATACCTGGAACCGGTATTAGCACTCATCATTTTCTTATGAGTTGCTATCCATCTACAGACTTTTCTGGGTTCAAAATTTATGTAGATAAAAAATTTGAAAAAACCCAGAGCTTTACATTAGATAAATAGAAACTTGAAGGTTTTTTTGATGAAGATAAACTAATCTTACATATCAAAACTTCAAATAAGGAAATTGATAGATCTCTCTATAAGGTTATTCAAATTGGAAGGAAAATCTTACATGAATTAATTAAGCTTAATTTTCGTTACTCTGAGATCTTAAGGATTTTCTTCCCAAAAGCTTCAGATTTTTTTCCAGTAGTTCTAATTTTTAGATCTAGTCAACAGGGAATCTTTTATTCAACTAAATTTACCAATTCATTGAGAATTATCTATGATTTTCCCGTAAAATTTGAAGGTAAGTTAATTTATGGTAAGTACTCCATGATAGTAAATGGAGATAAAGGCCAAGATTTTGATTTAAAAATATATTCTGACTTTATAACAGAAGCTCATGAATTTCAAATAAAATCTTTTCTTTCTCTATCAATTCTAGAGGATTGGGTCATTAATCCCATTAAAGCTCTAAATTATATGAAGAGCGATGATGATCTGAGGAATCTAATTGAAGAATATCAACAAGACATTAATACTGATAGGATTATACAAGAACGACTTGAAGAAACATTAGAACAAGGTGAATTCTTTAAAGAAATTACTTCAAATTTGCTCCTTACGTTTCTCGGTGTATCATTGCTAACAGATTTTCCCCCAATCCAATGGACTGTTGTTGGGATATTAATTGCTATTAACGTTTATTATTTCTATAAAAGAAGGAAAACAATTAAAAAAAGAACTCAAATTTCTTAAATTTAAAATACATTTAAATTCATTTTTTGTCCATTTTGAGTTCTTATACCTTTGTCAAGTTAAATTATTATATAATAACAAATCAATCATATTATAATAAATAAGATTTTAACTTAATTTTTATAAAAAAATCAGAACTGAAATAAAAAGTGATAATTATGCCGAATTTAGATGATCCAGAATTTTTAGTTGATGAAAAGAAGGTGTGGTTTACACCTCCAGAAGAAGGGGGGTATTGGCCCGAAGGTGTGCCAAAGCAATTAAAAGATGTTGAAGAGGTAGAAGTTTTACCACTCTGGGAATACTTTTTGAATGCTGCTGACTTATATAATACCTGGGATAATGATATCTGTATCTTTGTTTACGGTCCATATATAGAACGTGTAAAACTACGAACTTTAGTTGATTATAGTAAAAGATTTGGAACTTTTCTATATGAAAAACTGGGAATAAGAAAAGGCGATGTTGTTGCTATTGATTTGCCTAATTCAATCAATTTTGTGGTTGCTTATATGGGATGTCAATATATTGGGGCAATTGTTCAGGGTATTAATCCTACTTATAGATCTATGGAGCTTTTGCATGCTTTAACAATGACTAATGCAAAAGTCTTTGTCATGATGGATATGCTGTATATTGCTGGTCCTAAGGATGTTCTACCAAAAACTAACGTAAAATATGTGATTCCATCAAATTTTGTTGATTTTTTAACTGCTGATGAATCTACAATTGAAAAATTAGGAATTCCAACTGCCAGAGACAACATACCTAACGAAACAGAACATTATAAAGTATATTGGATGGATAAAATTATAAATGAAACACAATCAGAAGAAATTGAAACAACAATAGATCCTTGGACAGATCCAGCAGTGTATCTTATGACTGGAGGTACTACAGGATTACCAAAAGTAGCAATGTTATCACACGCAAATCTAAGCGCAAATCTTAATATGGGTAAAGATTGGACAAAACTTAAGGCAGGAATGATAACTATTGGCGCTATTCCTTTTTTCCATAGCTTTGGGTTAACATGTGTTATGAATGCTGCTCTAGGCTTAGGAATGGTTATGCTTCTATTCCCAAAGCCACCTTCAGATGATGTTCTATGCGAAGCAATCAATATGATAGATGCTCCTGAAGGAATCATATATACAGGAGTAGAAATGTGGTTTAAAAGGTTTACAGATTTTGTAAGTGAAATGGGTGTTGATGAATTTAAGAAGAAATATGATTTTTGGAAAAAACTGAAATATGCAACACAAGGTGCAGGTCCTTTACATTCTTATGTAAAGGATCCGTTTGAGAAAATTTTCTGCCCAATACGTTCTGGTTATGGACTGACTGAAACCTCTCCTATGCAAAGTATAGCTCCATTCTGGGGTCCAACCAAGTCCGGGAAGTTAGGATTACCAATACCGGGTGCAGATTGGGCTATATTTCCCTCAGATAATTTTGAAGAAGGCCCAATTTGTGATGGAACTAAGGAACGAGGAGGTTTTGGCATTGAAAATACAGGAGAAATTTGTTGTGCAGGACCACATATTATGTTAGGATATTTAGGAGTACAAAAAGAACAAGAAGACAATTTGAAATATTGGGGTGGAAAACGCTGGTTACTTACAGGTGATATTGGATTTATGGATGAGCACGGATGGGTCGAGATACGAGATCGTAAAAAATCTTTAATTAAAGTTTCAGGACATTCTGTGTTTCCAAAAGAAGTCGAGGAGTTACTCGGCAATCACGAAATGGTAGATGAGGTTGCAGTTGCAGGCTTACCTGATGAAATGACGGGAGAGGTTGTAAAAGCATGGGTTACGCTTAAAAAGGGTTTTAAAGTTGATCGTGATATTACTAGTGAACAATTAAAAGCGTGGGCAAGAGATAATATGGCTAAATGGAAGAGTCCTAAATATGTTGAGTTCGTCAGAAAAATGCCAGTTAGTATGACGGGAAAAGTTCAAAGACGTGAATTACAGGAAAAAGATTTATCCAAACTCGAACAGGGAAAATCGATAAAAGGCTAGAAATCTATTCTT
>SMTZ1_10016953_pt1 | contig 10488 bp, 19 predicted proteins | sample DeeMarSWOR136_30_FD_25667 | JGI IMG/M metagenome (IMG submission 25667) | reverse complement strand
TGAACTTTCGGCTCTCCGTTGTCGTAGGAAGCTACGGCAACTTCGATCCACATGCCGTCTTTTGTTTGCAACTGTGTGGCTTTGAGAATCCTGTCTTTCTTCGGGTCGTACATCAGGATTTTCCTATCTCAAGATTTTGTCTTACTTCGGCGAGTGCCAGCGCCGGATCATTCGATTTAAGGATCTGTACGAGGAAATCATACAGATCAGGCTCTTTCGTACGATCAACGATTTCAGCGATGCACGCGTCGAGCGTTACGCCGCCATCTGCTGGAGTTTGATCCAATGCTTGTGATTGCACGACTTTTAAATCTCTTGCGATGAAGAATGCATCGCCGCAAGCCTCCTTCAGCTGCGCCTCTGCATCGGGTACATCGTGCGAAATTTCAGCCACAATCAACGGCTTCGGATCGATGTCCAACCGAGTCTGTTTCAGGGTCTCGATAGCGGCATCGAGCCCTTCCTGATCGTACACTGAGAAGAGGTGCACTTTCCGGGTGTTCAATGGGACCCGATCGACTACGAGCTGGCCGGTATCGGCCCGAACGACGAGAAACGATTTCTGCGGTGTTTCGTTGACTCGCTGCATGCTGATTGATCCGGAATAGTGAATTCTTCCGGTCGATACCGGCATATGCAAGTCACCGAGCAGCACCAACTTAATGAAAGGAGGAATCCAGTCATCATCCAGATTCCATACCCCTTCGAGCGGCATCGCCGATCTCAACAGCTGATGCATCACCAACAAGTCGCACTGACCCAAGGCTGTTATGCCTTCGAGAAACTCCCGTACTTTTTCGGATGGGGCATTGTCGCAACCGTAGGCCGATAGAAAAGCCCCATCGCACTCCAGTACGTACTTGACCGTAGGGTCCATATACTGGACGTGTGGAGTTACCGTTATCCACGGCGGACTCGATCTATCGTGCTGTCCTTGTATCGCGTAAACGAGGATGTCGTTGTCTCTCAGGCACTCGATCCCGCGTGTGTAGTGCAGTACCGACTCGCTGCTCGGATACGGTTTATCGAATACGTCACCGCCCAAGATCAACGAATCTGCCCTGTTTACGCGGCAGAAATCTACTATCTGCTCCCACGACCTATAGGCGTCCCCCGCCAGGTCCGGGAGGGACACCCACGTGGTTGGGGCCAGATGAAGATCTGCAGCAAATACTATCATGCAAATCCTGCCGCAGTTGCCGTTGCCGCCATCGGCTTCGAAGCGTCCTGCGAAGCTTTCTGCTCAGCTTCGCGCATCTTTTCTATGGCAAGAGTTTCCACCAACGGTCCCAGAATCATAACTGGAATCTTCTTGCGCTGCCATTCATTTTTCAAGACTCTCTCGATCAGATCCGCCACCTCGCGCTTACAGCGCTGGCAGAAATCGAGGCCTTGGGAAGTAATCGCGATTCCGGAACTATCGTCGACGATGGTTCCGCAGCAATCACACCTGATGATTTTAGCTATCAACTGATCTCCATTCTAATCGAACACATTCTGCTGTTGCCAAATCATTTGGAAACACTGGTCACAGTAAGTCTCGTCCTCGTAAGTAATTGAACTGTACTTCATTACATGTCCACACAAGCTGCAGACTGTAATGCCTCTTTCGTAGTTCGTTACCTGAACTATCGGGCTGGACCTGCGCGTTGATTTCTTCGCCAACGGGCGGTTACTAACGAGAAGACTGATAACAATCCTTTCTCGTGCCCGAAAATCCTTGAAAATCGACGCTTCTTTGACATCCTGGCTTATTGCCCGAGCCATACGTCATCCTCGGGATACCTGTCCCTGCACTGGTAACAGACCTGCCAATGTTCGTATCCCACCGAATACAGATACGCTGCGGGCTGTTGACAGAAATCGCACCTCTGCAGCTGAACAGGTTCTGGCTCGGCTTGTAGATCGACAACAAGCCGTAGAGTAGTTCTTTCGTCAATGTCTTCGGGCATTGAATCCTTTCTCATACCGCGCGTACGCGCGCCGAGCGTTTACCGGGCGGCGTCTTCGTCAGCGGCATCCCCTGCTTAAATGCATTGAAACAGCTTACGCAGACGTTATACATATCTTCGCTCCGAACAAGCGTCCGATGCGAATCGCCTGCGCTTCCAAGCGCGGTTCGATGCAGATAATCCGACAGTACTTTTGCAGGGTCGGTACGAGCCTGAAATAATCCCACAATGAGCTTATTCCAAAACTCGACCGCCTTGTCTTTGGACTTATTCAGCGTTTCCAGCATCGCACCCACGACGGGGCCCCGCTGAAGATGGTAATGATGCTGGCTACGCGCCTCGGTTACGATGTCCGCTGCGATACGGCCCTCGGCCTTGATCTTGGTCCGCAGTACTTCGATGACGTTGTCGATTCTCACCTTATCGCCGCCGAAATACCAAAACTTCGCACCGGCGATCACATATGGGAAAATGGACTTCTTAACGCCTTCGTATTCCGGCGTACCGAACAACCCCATCTTGCCGAGATGTGAAGGAGTCCTCACCCTGTTTCGGTCGAAACAGGCGTACAGCTGCCTGTACTCGTCTTCCGTTCTCACCTCATACTTGAGCACCCGAATTTTATCAACATACTCGACGTTGTCGGGAAGTGAGAATCGCGCCCAGCTGATATGCTGACCATTCAGCTTGCGAAATGTGTTATCCCACTTGCAGAAGGCGATGGACATTACGGCCTGTCTGTTGAGGAACAGGCCGCTTTTCATCGCCAGCATTAACGTTTCGACATGACTGTCGCTGACTTCGCGCTCAAGATCATTGAACGCTGGCAGGTTCAGATACGACTCCGCCAGCTTCTTCGTGAACGGGGACATCTTGTCGTATATTACTCGATTCTCCCAGTCCACCGGTCTTAAGCTCGTGGCCGGCATCATACCCTCCGTTCTTGACATGATGTACATGCAGGCCCCAGCCTGCCCAACGCTTCGGCTGCATCAATGTGATCGATGCAACGTACCGAAGCTGGCACTCCCCTATTTCGCCGATCGTGGCACCATTTGGGTCTTGAACCACCAACTTGTAACTGTCACCGATTTTCATATAGCCAAGGCGGCGCGGTGACTGATAAACATCGGTAGCTCCATCGTGGAACGTCACGATCATGCTCCAGTATTCGTCGGGCTCGACTTTTGATATAGGAACCATCTTCTCCTTTTTCGATTTCGCGATTTCCCGCTCATCGCGACGTTTTAGCTTGCTGGCAATAGGCCAACTTAACACGCACGAATTATCAACGCTCACTAAGTACGACTGAGTGGATCGGAAAGTGCAACACTCCCCGTATCTAACCCTGGACGGTAACGTGTAACCCGTAGGCAGCGACTGCTCCAGTACACCGGGCGGAATTACCGCCATAATAACGCCAGTTTTCTTATACGTCTTGGTGCCAGCATGGGCTTCCCATGTGACTACGTCACCCCGTGCGAACATCAGGCTTTTTCCTTATCTATTCTAAGGTCTCCCGGTTTGATCTGATCGCGTAGTTTGTGAAGATGCCCTAGCGCACCGCAGCTAGGGCATCTCACAGTCCACCTGTCGGCTCGATGGTCAACCACGCAACCGCACCGGCACTCGATTATCAAATGGTTTACTTTGTGCGTCCAGTATGCGTCCGCGATTCTCATTGTGAGTTATTTCTGTTGCGACTGTTATGACTTTAGAAGTTTCTTCCGCAGCGAACCCAGGCTGCTCAGCTATGTGGGCTGAGCCGCAATAATACTTGCGCGGAGCACCGCTCTCCGTCCTGTCTGCCTTGAGTTCGCCCGTCCTAGCAAACTCCATCAACTTGTACGCGATCTCAGCCGCCAGCGCTCTATTCACGGAGATCGAAACATTTACGTCGATCGTTTGCGGCTGGCTTTTGCGGAACGTAACCCGCAGCGGGCCCACGTGACCTGGTGGCATGTGTTCTCGACGGATTATGATTATATCGCCGAAGACCTGTTCCGCTACGAGTTCTTTGTGCGAGGTGCTCGTCGAGCCGATTCTCATCGATTAGTCCAGGAACCCAGGCTCCTGAGTCTCCGCCACCTGGTCGTTGCGCCACCGCTCTTCAACATGCTCACGGTTGCTCAGCGACCCATCAGCGAAATCGTCCAGGAAATCGGCAAGTTCCTGCGCCTCTTCGGCCGTCAGCGCAGCGGTGGCAACAATGCCGATCCTCGGCGCTTCATTAACGAGATGGAGATCAACAGCCCCTCTACCATCCCACGTTTCGGGCACACACGTCTTGCCGAACTTCGCTTGAATGTTACCTCTTTCATCCATCTTCACGACGAGACTACGAGACATAATATCCCCTTTGCTTGTGCTGTTTCTAACAGCGTCAGAAAATTACTGTCCTGTCTTGTTGCTCCAGTCGATATCCACGCTCTGACCAAGAACCACATTTGCGCGAGCTTTCCTCAAATTCGAGGTCAAGACCGACATCGCGGCATTAGCTGATACAGGATCAGCTGCGTGGTATGCGTACGTATTTTGGGCGGGAATCCCCAACTTGCGAGCTTCATTCATGGCCTCAGGGCCAGCGACAAGGAATATGAACTCCCATTTGTACATGTCACGCTGGTGCGCGAGCTTATCGAGCACCTGTTGACGGTTGTACTCGACGCTTGAGTTCTCGTGTCCATCCGTGAGAACCACGAAGAGAACCTTCGCCGGACGGTCCGATTCGGGCGTCTTATAAAGTCGATTGCCGACTTCATCGATCGTTTTGCCAACTGCATCGAGCAATGCGGTACAGCCGGCTGGCCTATACGTCTTTTCTGTGAACGGCTTCACGTCTTTTAGCGGCACACCGTTGTACGGTATCTCATACGTTGTATTGAACAACGTAAGCGAGAATTTCGCATCACCCGGTGTGGCCTGCTGATCAGCCAGGAACCGATTGAACGATCCAATCGCATCTTTTTGGATAGCCTGCATCGATCCAGACCGATCCACGACACATACGATCTCCGTCATTCCAGCTTTCATGACATCCCCCCTTACATTGTGTACTTTGCTGGATCAAATTGCGGAAATAGAACTTCCGCGACGTTTCTCTTAAGCCGCACGCCGGTCGTTCTCACGGTGTCAGCGACGGCGCATTGATTATCTGCATTGATGACGCCAATGAAAGCTGACCAGCCATCGAAGATTGGCACCGCAGCGACTACGACTCCGTCCGAGAATGGAAGGATGGTGGTCTCGGGTGATTTGAAATTATGTTGCATTAGCTTGAATGTACTTTCTATGCCGTGTTTGTCAAATGCATCTGTCAATATTGTCAGCACCTCCTCCATTTCGGCATCTGCCGTCACCGTTCCCGAAAACGAAAATTTTACGGACATTTCTGCTCCATCTCGGTCAGTAAATTACGTGTCAATAACCCTACTCCGTGTTGACGCACGACTATTGACCCGGCGAGGTTGCCCAGTCGACCGCTTTCCTCCAATGACAACCCCGACGCCAGTCCCGCAAGTACGGTAGCAGCGACAGCGTCCCCGGCACCAGTTACGTCAGATACTTCCACCCATGGAGTTGGAATTCGTACTTCCTTTTTGTCCCGGTACACTGCCATGCTGCCATCAGCACCTAATGTCACCAGGAGGAATTCAGCCTTGCAATACGTCAGCGCAGTACGGGCAGCTATAGCCATGTCAGCATCTTCGACTTCGTGGCCTACGGCAAGCCCGAGTTCACGCACATTGGGCTTGATTACCGTAACTTCCCCGTAGCGCTCCCAATTATTACTGCGTGGATCGACGATTGACGGCCTTCCGTCATGCTCTAGCGCATGCAAGACGTTATTGCTTAAAACGCCTTTCATGTAATCGATGAGCGCCACACCCTGGCTGCACTTCGCGTGATAATTAAATGCTTCTACCATTTTATCGCAGTCTTCAGACTCAGCATGTGTGCAACACTCGTTGTCCACTCGCACGACCTGCTGCTTGGCGGCTACGATACGTGTTTTGACAGTTGTCGGACGATACTCAGAAACCACCATACCGCCGACATCCACGCCCTCATGAACCAACAGCTCTTTCAACAGAATACCATCGGCGTCGTCGCCAATAATCCCGCACAGTACCACGTCGTAGTTCAAGCCACGCAGTTTGCAAGCTACGTTCGCTGCGCCACCGGGACGAACCTCTTTACATTCCTCACTGAGCACCAGAATCGGTGCTTCGTCGCTTATCTTCTTGGGACTGCAGAAGATGTAGCGATCCAGCATGAGGTCCCCGATGACGACGAATTTTCCCGTACTGCGTAGCTTGCTGGTGAGCATGAATTACTCCGGGATCAAGTCCAAACGACGCGATACGGCTACATAAAGCGCCGGTAAAACCATTTCGTGTCGACCGCGAATATCGATCGATTTACCGGGAATACGCTTGAGCACGTTCATTCTCGGTCGATAGTGATCGAGCATATCGATGTTTGCAGTCACCAGCCCGGATAAATCCCTGCCCTGATTGAACGCGATAGCCACCGCCTTCAGGAACACTTCCGGCATCGTGCACGAACTACCGATATTCACGTATACGCCATTCTTGAGATTTAAGACCATTCCGACGAATGTCCTGAAATCCCTCATGCTGACCCGGCCTATCGCCTCGCCGCTCGCTGAGTAATGCATGTGAGCCACGTCAGCGCCTATGGTCGAATGGATGGTCGCCGGAATACAGCACTTATGGCAAGTAGCCAAGATACCGCCGGCCGACGGGTTTCTTTCGAGAATCAGCTCACCCATCATGCTGCCCCATCCCCGACCGCGACTACTCGCCATCACCGCAGCCAGGTTGTACAAGTCGGCAGATTCAGCAGCCATGCCGAATGTACCGGCCGTAAGGGTTTCTTCCACGCTCTCGCTCGTCACGCCGAAAACATCGAGTTCCATGTCGTGGAATGCCGCCGCACCGTTCATCCCAACGCACTGGATCACCCTGTTCAACATCAGATCCAGCAGATATCCGGTCAAGCCGAGCTTGATGAGATGGGCGCCCATTCCAATGATAACGGGCGCCTTCTGGCAGTATGCACGAACGATCTCTGTCGCCAACTCTTCGATCTGGATGACGAGCGCTCGATCTGGCGGAGGAATCGTGACGCGCTCCCCCCGACGAACCAGGGAGTTGCGGCTCTTGATTGATATTGTTCGAAGCTTAAATGGATCGAATTGATTCTGCATCGATCACCGGTCCCCCAGTTTTCCCAGGATTTTCGTAGTATTGACGGAATCGATCATCGGAAATCGAATGACCTCTCCGCCACACTCTTCCACGAAATCCGCACCGACGATCTCGTTTTTCTGGTACTCTCCCCCTTTAACCAGTACGTCGGGCCACACGATCCTTATGAGTTCATAGGGGGTATCCTCATCGAATAAAACCACCAGATCCACCGCACGAAACGAGTCCAGCACCTCCAAACGATGCTGCTCGTTGAATATGGGGCGACTGGGTCCTTTAAGCCTTTGTACGCTCCTGTCCGAATTTACGCCAACGACTACGAGGTCGCCATATTTGCGACACTCGTTGAGCAGGCGTACATGGCCGTAGTGGATTATGTCGAAACACCCGTTTGTAAACACGACACGGCAATTGACCTGCCGCCGGTGATAAAGCTCTTCCGCGATGTCGATGAAAGATATGATCATTCCAGACCCATCAACTCACGCTCTACGAGATCACAGATTATATGCCCCGCTACGGCGTGGCATTCCTGGATTCTCGCAGTGTCAGTCGATGGGGCCATGATGCACACGTTCGCTGCGCTTTTAAGCTTCAGACCTTTGGCGCCCGTCATGGCTATCACCATCATGTGCTGACCATGAGCTGCATCGACGGCAGACAGCACGTTAGGCGACGTGCCGCTCGTCGAATATGCAATAAGGATATCACCGGGTTGGCCGAGCGCCACTACTTGTCTGCGAAATATATCGTCGAAGCCGTAATCATTTGCCACGGAAGTGGTTATGGAGGAATCCGTAGTCAGCGCAATAGCCGGGAATCCTCGACGTTCGTATTTAAAACGACCGACCAGCTCAGCCGCTATATGCTGAGCATCGGCGGCCGAGCCACCGTTTCCACATAGCAAAATTTTGCATTCACCGCATAAAGCATTCGAAATCATGCTCGCTGACCGGACGAGCGCGGTTCTGATAGTTTTGGAACTAGTAAACTTTCGCTGAACTCCCAGCACCTGCGCCGTAAGCGCGAGCATGCGCGCTTCCGTGGGACTGATCGCTCGTGCTGGTTTCGAATGCTTCATATGTCTAATTACTAGTAAGTAACGTAGATGCAGTCCAAGTCAAAACCAGTGTTCGTTTCTACCGGACCATGCCGCTCGATCTCGTCCACGGCTTCTTCGAATGCTTCCAGCGTCGAAGCTGCCAACAGAATGGACCTGCATCCTGCGTGAAACCCGGCGTCGACATCCGACGCCATATCGCCAATCATCCACGAAGCTCCGAGATCGATATTCAGGTCGAATGCTGCTGCATACAGCATCCCAGGATTGGGCTTTCTGAACTTACACGACTCGCGATGCGGGCAGAAGTAAACCGCACCAACTGTTATCATCTTCTCGCCCAATTGGCGAAGAAGTTCCTCATTGATGGCTTTCGCTGTTTCGAGCGAAAGATGTCCCAGCTCCACACCGGCTTGATTGGTCACGACCACCAGCTCGTAGCCAAGATCAGTCAGCCGTTTCAGCTGGTCTTCGATGCCAGGAATCAGTTTCAATTCTTCTGGCGTGTTAACGTATCCGCTTGTGGCGTTGGTAATTGTCCCGTCGCGGTCGAGGAAGACTGCCGATCGCATTTCATCACCTTTTTCTTTTTCTTGTCGGATTGCATGGACGCCAGAATAAGACTCAGCTTATTCACTAGATCGCCGGCTTCAGCTGGTGAAAGTAGCGCATCCGGAACCGGATCGTCCTTGCTGTCGTAGACTCCAATAATGAGCCCTTTCCGCTCAATTTGGACTTCGACCGATCCGCCGTTGCTCTTCACACGAACCCGAACGATGTCTTCATCCATAATTACACCCCCAACTAACGCTCCTTCGAGCTACTGCATACATACAATGTCGTCCATTGTATATCAACGACTACTACGTCTAATCCAGCAGATTTAATCAGAGCAGAACATTCCGGAATTGTCAATGCCCCATGACTGCTACGATCTGCCGGAGGCGTGGAGAGGAATAAGTTCCGCTTCATAAACCTTTTACACTTCTCCACGAACGCTTTCCGTACATTATCCGGCACGTGCTCGATCACTTCGATGCAGAATACGAAATCTGCCGGTTTGAGATCCTTTTCCGGGTATATAAGCCAGTTTCCGCACACCATGGAATGGTCCGGACTGACCAGATAGTCGACGCCATTTTTGATAGCCACCGGGTTGCTGTCGATTCCAAAGTAAGTAGATACCGAATCGTTGGTTACCAACGTATGGTAGCCGTAGCCATCACCGCAGCCCACGTCAATGACCGACGATCGAGTCTTGCCCATCAGTATGGCCGGGGCGATGTACATGACTCGGTGGCCGAACGAGATATTACCTATGAATGGCTTAATCTTCATTTACCTGCAAGTTCCTAGTGTATTTCCCTCCTTGTTTAGCATTATAACGTTTGACGGCGACCTGTATCAGTTTCCTCCGATGAGCATCATCGAGTACCGCAAAGAACGTCTCTAAACGATGCGACATCATGTGGTATTTCTCCCACAAATAATGGTCACCGTCCATTACCTGACGGGGGACATCAGACGTGCCCTCGTATATTTCCCTAAACTCTTCAAATTCCGCGTTATAGGCGAACCGCGTTATAGCGTCTATCAACTCTACAGCATCATCCATCCTCATTTAGGTTTCCTCACTATCTTTTCTATCAATACGGGCGAGTAATTGGAGTATTCCAATGCCATGAGCCGATGTTTCGTTCCAGAATTGAAAGACCTGTGGCCATTGCCGTGCAAGTGTCCGTGCACGTTGAAAAGTGCATGATCCGGAACCAGCAATTGGGGCTCATGCGTAAATAAGATACGGTGCAGTTCGAATGCCTCACATGCGAATGAAAATCCTCGCTCCATGTACCACTTGGCGGATCGTTTGTCATGATTGCCCATAACTAAAATTTTGCGCCCGGGTAAATTTGATATGGTCTCCCACGTTTCAGCGACCGTATCCGGGAGGGATACGTCGCCAAGATGGATGATCAGATCTTCCGGGGCTACCATTCTTCGCCATGCTTCAAGAATTCGATTCTCGAACCCCGCTGGACGATATCCCCTTTCGACCAGCATCTTGTGGTTGAAATGCGTGTCTGCGATCACCCACTTTTTCACCGTAAGCTCCTATAAGTGGGCCCACCTGGACTCGAACCAGGAACCTTGGAATTATGAGTTCCCTGCTCTGACCGTTGAGCTATAGGCCCAGAGTGGCACGTGCCGACAATAGATTGCCGGCACGTGCCATCTTCCCGCT
>SMTZ1_10008130_pt1 | contig 10489 bp, 9 predicted proteins | sample DeeMarSWOR136_30_FD_25667 | JGI IMG/M metagenome (IMG submission 25667) | reverse complement strand
GGACGAGGCGATAAACAGGTTTATGGCAATCTTCCCCGCGGTGTTGATACTGCTGCTGGCCCTGGTGGTCGGCTTTATAATAGCAGCGACCCTGCTGCCGATTGTTGTCATGCAATTCGGCACAGGTACGCTCTGAGTTTCGGATTATTCAAAGCAGGAAAGGTATCCAAATGAGACGAAACAGAAGGAAAAACAAGGCGTTCACACTCGTGGAAGTTCTTGTGGTTATAGTGCTGCTGGCACTGATTGCATCAGTGTATGTACCCAGAATGTTCAGAGGTATGGGCGCACAGAAACACAAGATGGCAAGGGCCAAAATGGCAAATATAGAAAGTGCAATTTTAACATTCCAGCTTGACTGCGGGCGATTGCCAGACGAATCGGTAGGGCTTGAGGAGCTGGTAACTCGACCTGCAGACCTTGAAGATAAGTGGAAAGGACCTTATCTAAAGAAAAGCGAACTGTATGACCCGTGGGAGAATCCATATATCTACGTTGAAGAAGGGGAAATTAATATGGGCGGCTTCGACTTGATTAGTTACGGAGCCGACGGCATGGAAGACGGCGAAGGTGAAGACGAAGATATATATAACGATTAGCCGGGCTAACATTCATAACTCCTGACTGCTGGTTGTATAAATGAAAAAGGCAAATAGAAATACAAGATTCGGTTTTACTATTATAGAGCTGCTGGTTGTAATAACCATTATCGCGCTTATTGCCGGCGTTGGTGGCGGCTTCAACATGAGGACATACAGGAGGATACAGGTTGAAAAAGCAGCACGTGACTTTTTCCTTGCAGCCAAATACGCAAGGATATTGGCAATTGAGCAACAACAACCGTACAGGATAATGCTGGATACGACAAACGGTGGATTTTTCATAGCCTTCAACCAATTCAATGAAGAAACCGAAAAGACAGAGCAGACGATAGTACGCGACCTGTACTCAAAACCGGTGGAATTTCCCGATGACATCAAATTCGAGGATATTAAGATAATATCGCTTAGTACGGATTCTTCCGATGAGCAGACAGAAATAGTTTTTTTACCCAACGGCACGGCACAACTGGCTATCATTCAAATTGGTGACGGTGAAAACCATTATACGATAAATATTAATGCTGCGACAGGCAAAGCAGCGGTAAAACCTGGCACGACCGAAGATATTCAAGTCACCACTGTGGATTTGGACAAAGAATGAACACGCGGACAAGAAAAAACAATAAAGCCTTTACTCTCGTGGAGACTATTACCTCCAGTGCTATCCTTTGCGGAGCTGTGCTGACACTGGTAGCAATCTCGTCGCGTTCTCTGACTGCAACAAGAATCAACAGGCAATACGAGGTAGCGGCCTCAATAATAGACAGGCAGCTAAGTTTGCTCGACTATGTCGGCATCGATGAATTCATCGAATTAGGACAGGCAGAAGGCACGGTTGAAGATTTCGAGCCTGGATATCACTGGGCTGTTTCTACAGAATACCAAGGCATAGACAGTCTCTATCTGGTGACAATAACTGTTACCTGGGTTGAACGGAACCGCCCTTATAGCGTCTCCGTACAAACAAGGCTCAACGGTGAGAGTACATACGTTGAAACCGGTACGGAACAAGGTGCCGGCACAGAACAGGATACGGGCACAGGGCAAGAAAGTGATTAAGGGAAAAGTGATTTGAGAAAGACAGGATTTACATTGGTGGAGGCTCTCGTTGCCTCGACTATAGGCGCCTTTATTGCATTGGTGGCCGTGGGTACACTGCGGACTGTCACAACCAGCGCTGAAATAGTGGATGAAAATATCGAAGCCGCTGCCGAAGTAAGGTTTGCCTCGAATATGATCTCAAACGACCTTGTGAACCTGTATCGCGAACAAAACTTTAGAAATATGAAGTTAATCGGAGCGATTAACAAATCAGATGAAAGCAGTAGTATCCTGACCTTCTATACCGTCGGCAGAGCAAAGGCCAGGATCGACCAGCCGGAAGCGGATGTATATGAAGTGGAATATTTTCTGAAAAGAATTGAAGAAAAATCAGACTTATACCGGCGATTGTGGCCCAATCCCGACCCAAATGATGAAGACCCGGGAGGAATCTTGAGCGTTATCGCCGAGAATATTGAATTTTTTGAGGTCAGGTTTTTTGATGGTGAGGAGTGGGCAAACGAATGGCCGGAGGAGATGGAGGTCACTCCTCAATTAATGGAAGTAAATATAGTTGGTAAACAGCCAAGCCGGGGAAATCCGGCTACTGAATCTATTATGTTCAATCTGGTCAGGTCCGCGGGGACAACACTCGAAACCGTTGAAAGTGGCGGGCAAAGCTTCGGTGGACAAAACAGCGGTAATCAAGGCGGCACACAGCCTCAGATGAGTATGTAAAAGGAAAGTTAAAAGAAAAAAGAATGACTGGTAATCGTAACAAAAAAGCTCTTGTTCTTGTCGGTGTGCTGTGGATAGTAGCCGTCCTTACAGTAATCGCTACATCTGTGGGCCAAAACAGCCGGCTCGATATGAAAGTCAGCTCCGTGAGAACAGAAGAGCTTCGGTGCAAATGGGCCTGCCGGGCGGGAATAGAGACAGCCATCGGTGTATTGAACGAGGACTTGAGAGAAAGCGACAACCTGATGGATCTCTGGAGTGACAATGACGAAGATTTTAATAATGTAAGTCTCGAAAGGTGCTGGTTTTCGGTCAGGGTTATTGATGAATCAAGCAAATTAAACATAAACACCGCGACAAAGGAGCAGCTCCTGGAACTGCCTTATATGGAAGAGTATATAGCCGATGCGATTATTGACTGGCGGGATGCAGATGATACTCCAAACGCGGAGGGTGTTGAAGGCGGGTATTACGAAACCCTGCCGATTGGATATACAATTCGCAACGGGCCCTTCAAGACAATACGCGAGCTGCTGCTGGTTAAAGGTGTTACTGAAGAGTTGTTCTACGGGGAGGACACAAATTTCAACGGCCTGCTGGACTACAACGAGAAAGATGGCAACGAGAGTCCACCCAACGATAACAGAGATGACAAGCTGGATTTGGGATGGATTGCCTATCTGACATGTTATTCGTATGACAGAAACGTTGACGCCGAAGGCAATGAAAAGGTTAATATCAACCAGGCCAATGAGAGGCAATTGCAAAACTCTCTGGGAATAAGCAGGGCTCAAGCCCAGTGGATTGTCCAAAGACGGCAGAACAACAATTTCACCAGCATTGCCGACCTGTTAGATAACAGCGGCTCACAACAATCTCAACAAAGTTCGCAACAAAGCTCACAGCAGAACCAACAGCAGGGCCCACAGCAGAGTTCACAAAGGGGCTCGCAACAAGGTTCACAAAGAGGATCTCAAAGCAGTTCGCAGCAGACCGAACCCGTGGATACTCAAACGTTCTATGAGATTGCAGACAAAATAACGGTAGACAGCGGAAATCAAACTGCCGGAAAAATCAACATTAACACGGCAACAAAAGTAGTTTTGGCGGCGTTATTGGGTGGCAGCGAGTCAGATGTGCAGACTGCAGAGAACATCATTGCATACAGGTCTGGCTCGACAGAGGGAATGCAAAGCATTGCAGAGCTGATGAGCGCAGGGCTCGTAAATTCTGAAACATTCAGGAGAATCGCAAATAATATCACCACCCGTTCGAACGTTTATACCATTCGCTGTTTCGCGACGGCCGACAGAGGTGGTGTCAGTGGAACAACGCTGCAGACGGAAGTGGTCGTAGATAGAAGTGAATCACCATATACGACACTTTACTGGTATCAGGGAGCAAGTAATTTATGAGAAACATTACGACCGATATGGGAACAAGGCGGTCCGCGATTGCGATAGCGCAGGATGGTATCAGGCTTAAGGCTGTGAAACTCAGCAAACAGGGACCAACCTGTGATATCCTCTGGACAAAAAGCACTGAGGCTGGTGACCTTGACTGGAAAGCATTCGAACTCGAGTGCGGTTTGGCCGCTGAGACGGCGGGAGAGAAAAAGGACAGCGGCAGCAAGACGGTCGTAGCCGGCTTTAACTCGGCGGGTGTGGTTTTTTACTGCATTGATTTACCCACAGCGGGAGAAGAAGAAATTGAGACCATGGTCAAAATGCAGGCTGAGTCCCGCCTACCGCTGCCGGTCGAGCAGATGGAGCTGGCCTGGCGGGCCGAACAGGCACGGAACGGAAAACTGCCCGTCACGATAGCGGCGGCAAGAAAAGAGCCTATGCAAAAATTCATAGAAAACATACGCGGTTTTGAACCGGAAAAAATAATCTTAGACTCTGAAGGCATAGTAAAAGCCTGGAGAGCGTTATTTTCAGGTGATGGAAGGGATGCCGTCGTTATAAGTATGACGGAGCGCAACACACAGGTATGTCTGGCTAAAAACGGTCGATTGAGCAATGCCGTGGTATTGGATACGGGCACAGAGGACCTTTCCACAACAAACCAGGACCCATTCGCATTTGTAACCGGCAGACCGATGGACCGAACTGAATCTGCCGAAATGTTCATACAGGACATGAGGAGCGTTCTTGAATTATTCGGTTATGCGGAACCGACGGATCTGCCCATTTTCGTGCTCTCCGACAACAGCAATTCGCATGAAGCCATAGTAACTTGTCTAAAGTCGGCGGGTTTGAACGTCAAGGTTGCTTATCCAGAGACTGCAAAATTAGACTCCCGGACCACTCTCAGTTCCGATGACATTTACGAATATCGCGTGCCGATAGGTCTTGCACTTACGGCCCTTGATGGTGACGCAGGCCAGCTTGATATTTTCGAGCGTTTGTATATCCCGGCCGGTGCAGAAAAAACAAAATTCAGCCTGTACTCGCCGAAAGTTGCCTATTCCATTGCGGCAGTTACTTTAGTCCTGATGCTTATCATCTTAGCTGCGGTCGATATTGCCGGACCCGGTATGATCAAAAAACGTCTGGGTGGCACAGGAAGGGGTACTACTATCCACCAGCTCGGCGAGCGGCTAAAATTAATCAAATCCCTTGAATCGAAAAGGCCCGATTTGCTCGAACTTTTAAATCAAATACATACAAGTTTCCTTTTTAGCACTAAGTTGGATTTCCAAAGCAATTTAGATGAGGGTATCATCACCGAGGAACTGCTGCAAAAGTTTGAAGAAAACAAAACTCCACTTTCGCAACGCGCCACCGTCTCGGTTGAACAAGCAGGTACAAGATGGTCGATAATCGATCGGTCGAAGAAATACTCCATCAGGAAAGAGGGGAGCAGGCTAAACATTTATGATACAACTGCCAACACAGGAATAACGTTGGATAAACTGGATTTCAAGCAAGGTCGACCGGTAAGTATAACCGCACAAACAAAAGACGCAGAGCAGATGTACAAATTCCAAAAATATCTGCTCACCATAAAAGGCATAACGGATGTAAAACTACAAAGTGCAACTCCGGACAATAAGACTAAAAAGCTCAAATTTACAATGACTTTCCATTACCGGAAATTTACTAAAAGATAGAGGACACGTAGATGAAAAAACTAAGCCAGAAAGAAAAACGAACTCTGAAGTTTGGTGCGGTCTGTGCAATAATCATCGTGGCGTTTGCATTCGGGACAAAGTGGATCGACAGATGGAGAGGGGGGAGAAGCTCACAGGCCGATATAACAAAAAAACTGGATGCAATCAACATAAAGGATGCAGAACGAGCGAGATTGATGTCAATCGTACCTGTGTTTGAGATGCCTCAAAGGGAAGAAAGACAGAAATATCTATTCAGAGACAAATTTAACGAACAATTGCGTAATGCGAGAATAAATAGCGAACCTCTTCAGATACTGCCTCCTGTCAAATCCGGCGTGGCCGGTTATGAGCTGTTGCGGTTAAAATGCAGCGCCAAATGCAGCTTCGGACAGGCCCTCGACCTGCTTGCCAGGCTGAAGGAAAATCCATATTTGGCCGGGATAGAGGAGTTGAAAATAGAATGCGACCAAAAGAAACGACAGGACGTCAAACTGGATTTGACGATATCAACATTCATAATAAGTCGGAAAGGATAACTTATGAAACGCGTTTATCTAAATAACAATCATACAAAAGACAAAAAGGAAATGATCTCGGTCGGATTACTTGGCGCTTCAGCGGTTATGGTCGTCCTGATGGTAATTAAGGTAACCGGTTTTTTAGCCGCACCGGTCAGAGCGGAACAAACACTCAACAAAGCAGTTACCCTAAGCCAGCCGGACGATGAAGAGGTGAAAAAACATATTGAAGCATCCAAGGCAATCGCCAATGAGCTGAAGAAGAATAATTTGTTTGCGCCGCCCCCGCCGAAACAACATCCCGTAAGTCAGGTTCTCGGCATATTAGGCGACGAAGTGCTGATAAACGGCAAATGGTATAAAGCCGGTGATAATGTGGGCGATGCAAAAATTGTGGCAATTGAACCCACACTGGTCAGAATCGAGTGGGATGGTAACGAAAAAACCTTTCTCCCGATTGACACGAAGACTTCCGCGCCTTCGGGACCACGCGGGCCCGGAGGACCTGATAGACCACAAGTAGCTAAAGAAGGTGAGCAAGGACAGCCTGAAACAGTTCAAGTTCAGCTCGAGGTAAGGGGTGGAGAAGGAATGGGCAGGTTTGGGGGAGGCGGCGATATGTTCGAAAGAATGAGAGCTATGAGGGAGAGATTCGAGAATATGTCTCCGGAAGAAAGGGAGCGAGTCAGGGCTGAAATGCGTGATAGATTCGGTGGTGGCCGTGGACCCCGCGGCGAAGGAGGACCGGGTGGAAGACGAGGAGGACGCGGCGGACGGTAACAATTTGATTTGAGTTTAATATAAACATGAAACAGTCAAAAGTAATAATATCGGTTATAGTCGCAGCTTCGGTACTTCTTGCTGCAATCGCGATTGGTCTTTATGTTCGAGAAACCAGGAGAGAAAACATCCCTTCTGAATCCAAACCCGCGGTTGAACCTGGGATAAAACAGGCCGAGTTAACAGAACAGACCCAGAAAAGCGAGACTGACTCCAGCAGCCTCACTGATCAGCAGAAAGCTCAGGTAACAAAGCAAATAGAGGAAATTAAGCAACGTTGGGCAAGCATGTCTGACGCTGAGAGGGCGGAATTCAGGGCTAAGATGACCGAAATATTTCGTAAAGACCGGCTGGAAAGAAGCAGCAGGTTCGTGAGTTCTCTTCCTGAAGGAAGAGACATGTACGGTGAGAAATTTTTGGAGACAAAGAATAAATGGGAGGATATGTCTGAGGAAGAAAGACAAGAGTTTATGGAAAAAATGCGTGAAAATGCAAACGCCATTCGGCAAGGAAATGATTAAAGAGAGGTGAGTAAATTGAAACATTCAAAATCAATATTATGGATTATCGTTAGTCTTGCGGCCATTGTTATTATCGGTAAAATCGGTTTTTTAGTCGCAGAGATTAGGCAAACGGAAAAAGGTCCAGGACCTGCATCAGCAGTTGCCGCCGAACCCAACACCCCACCCGAGGTCAAAAAGCCGGCCGATCCAAATGTAACAGAGAAAAACGAAGAGGTCGAGAGATCGGCTGACGCAAATGAATCCGGCACAGAGCGCCCGGAGAGAGGACCGAGGCCCGGCCGGGAAGGCGGCAGGGAAGGTAGAATGGGTGGATTTGGCTTCTCTCCGGAAGACAGAGAAAGAATGGAGGAAATGAGGGCAAGATGGGAGAATGCAACTGACGAAGAAAGAGAAGAGCTCCGGGCCCAAATGCGGGAAAGATTTAGTGGAAGAAGACCGCGTGGCGAAAGAGGAGCCGATGGCGAACAGCAATTTGGTGGCCAAAGAGGGTTCGGCGGAGAAAGACAGTTCGGCGGCCAAAGAGGATTTGGCGGCGAACGAAGACCGGGTGGCAGACGACGTCCAAGGGATCCAAACGACCCGAATGCTCCGGCAGAGCCCAATGAGCCGGACGAACCGAATGAGCCAACTGAACCGGTCGATCCGAACAAAATAATGGAAAATGTAAATCTTAAAGATGTGCAGATGAAAGACATTATCAAAACACTCGCCGAGTGGACCGACAAAGTCATCATTCCAGCCGATGATGCAATGAAAGAAAAAATAACTATTTACTCGACTAAGAGGCAGCCGAGACCCAAGGCTATTTCGATGATTTATACAGCCTTGAATGCAAAAGGCATTACGGTCGAAGAAACCGATGGCGTGATTGAACTAAAACCTATTAAAGATGCAAAAATCGGCCCGGTTCCCACCGTACAGGCCGATTATGCCCTCGCAATGATTGAAAACAAAAAACAGGTGGTCCAGAAATTCTTTAAACTTCATAATTATGGCCCTTCTCAGATGGCCCAGGTTGTTAAGCCTTTGATCGGCGACTACGGTTATGTCAGCGCCGATGAAACTACCGGCCAACTGATGGTGATTGATACGGTAGAGAACCTGATGCGCATCGAGCGGATTATAGACCAGTTTGACGTACCGGAAGCCGAACCTGCCGTTACAAAGATCATTCCTGTAAAATTCGGTGATCCTTCCGAGATTGTTCAGATGCTGAAAATCCTGTTAGGTGAGAGCGAGGGAATCAGCACCATGCGATTCAATCGCTTCGGAAGAAGCGACAGGGAACGTCGCAGCAGCAGTAGCAATACGTCATCTTCATCGAGACCATCCGGCGGTTCAAGCGGTTCATCCAGATCGGGCGATTCCAAAGGTGAGGCAACTTCGGTCGTGGTAGAATCAACAAGAGGACCGGTCGTGCTCATCCCTGAGCCAAGGCGCAAATGGATAATTGCGAAAGCCTCGGCAGAGGACATGAAACAACTCGAAGAGTGGATAACCAAACTCGACATGAAAGAACCGGTCCAGTCGGAATACGAAGTAGTGCAGCTAAGATATGCCGATCCCCGGGAGATCGAAGACAGTGTCGGCGATGGTTTCAGGGACCTTCCGGGTATGGAATTCCTGCCAAGTATACTTATTGAACCGATATATGAAACAAAACAGGTGATCATCTTCGGCAGGCAAGACCTGCGAGAGATAGTCAAGAAAATGATACAGGAGATAGATGTTCCGCCGGGTCAGTTCGAGACAAGGCACTTCAAACTGAAATACGCCGACCCGGACCAAATCAAGGCAAATATAGATGAGCTCTATGGCGAAGAAGGCCTTCAAAGCAGCAGAAGCAGAAGCTATAGTCCGTTCTACTCACCCTGGTCTAGTTATAGACAGAGGAGTGGAACTTCCTCCGATATGGTGAGGGTTATTTCATACGTGTCTCTCAAGCAGGTAACGGTGATTGCCTCGCCTGAGAACATGTTAGAAATTGCAGCACAGATAGAAAAATGGGATGCCCCGTTGGATGTCAATGAAGTCAAGCCGAGAATAATTGAACTGCGCAATACAGACCCCGTCCAGATGGCCGATTTGCTAACGACACTTTTTAGCGAGAGTTCGGATGGAGGCTTTGGAAGGTCTGGGATTATGGCTATTATCTTCGGCAGGTCAACGGAGGAGAGGCAAAAAATTGTCGGCCCGCTTTATGGACAATTGACCTTTGAGGATGTGCCGGGGACAAAGAAGATAATCGTAATTAGCAAGATTGCCGAGGCATACGATGTCGTCGAGCAACTGATTCGAGACCTTGATAAGGCCGAGATGGGCGAAATCCCCAAAGTCGTAACCCTCAAGTACGCTGACCCGGAAGACCTGTCTGAGCGTCTTAATGCCATGTTCAACGAGCCGGGCACTACTACCACAATCCAGCGCACCGACCGGGGATTATCCGCTTATTCTATGGATTCTGACAGCGGGACAAGCAGCTCCGGCCAATCAGGACAAGATACTACCAGCCAGGGCGAATATCGGCCCTGGTGGACTACGGGCCGAACAAACATCGATGAGCAGCCGATAAGTAACGTCATAGGAAGGATTCGTTTTGTCCCTGATCCTCGCACTAAATCCATCCTCGTTCTTTCTCCACCGGAGTTTATGGATAGCATAGTAAAACTGATCGAAGAGCTTGACATACCCGGCAAGCAGGTAATGATAAAGGCGGTCATCATGCAAATCGACCACACTAACTTAACTTCACTCGGTCTGCAGCTCAGATCGGGCGGGTTTTCCGACGTCGGGGAAAACGCAATCACTATCCTCAACAATCTTGATTATCTCGAAGAGCACGGAGCTTTAGTATTCGGAGAAGAAGGGGGTGGAATGTCGTTTGATATTAGTGCAGGCCTGAGCGTCAGTGCCATGATAGATTTCTTAGTGAAAAAAACCGACGCAAAGATTCTGAATCAACAGACACTTTGGACAAAGGACAACGAAGAAGCAATGTTCTTCAAGGGTAAGAGAGTTGCATTCAAGACAGAGATGGGAGTTACACAGCAAACAACCACACAGAGTATCGAATTTGAGCAAGTGGGTATGACACTGCGGATCCGGCCGAGTATTACACCAGAGAACAAAGTGGATATGATTATTAACGTGATTCTCTCACAGCTTACA
>SMTZ1_10019406_pt1 | contig 10490 bp, 10 predicted proteins | sample DeeMarSWOR136_30_FD_25667 | JGI IMG/M metagenome (IMG submission 25667) | reverse complement strand
CAAAAGGGCTTCAAGGGCGTGATCGGGATCCCGACAACGTACCTTTCCATTGTTCAGCTTGTTCCGGCTTGCCCCAGGACTCGTAGAGGTCGATTAGGTTGTTCCATGACTCCAACGTGTGGGGGTGAGTGTCACCGAGTTTGAGACGGCGGCCTTTGAGGGCTTCAACGAGCAATGGTTCTGCTTTTTCATATTGGGCCTGCTCTTTGTACAGAACCGCCAATTCGTGCATGGACTCGAAGCATGCGGGGTGGTCATTGCCCAGTTTGCTCTGTCTGGCGTCTAATGCCTGGCGGAGCAGGGATTCTGCCTCCTCGTAATGGCCTTGCCCTCGGTGGAGCATGCCGAGATTGTTGATGATTTGCAGCTTAAGCGGATGTTCACTGCCGAAAAGACCGCTCGCGATCTCCAAAGATTTTTCCAACAGTGGCTTTGCTTGATCATATTGTCCGTGAGTCATGTACACAGTACCCAGCCCAGACAATGAGCACGTCGTAAGAAAATGTGTATTACCTAGCACTCGGCGAGCTGTGGACAATGCCTCTTCAAACCGCGATTCGGCCTCTTCGTACCGACTCAGGCTGCAGTACAATCTACCCAAATCAGCCGTGATCCATATCGTGTTTAAGTGCTCCTCCCCATAGATTCTTCGTCTACCGTCTAAAGTTTCGAGCAGAAGCTGTTCGGCCTCTTCATAACGGCCCAGGCTCCAGCATAGTTCTGCGGATTGGTGCTTCAGAGTGAGCGTCCACCAATCGTTCCGGTCGCGTTGGCGCAGGTTGGTCGCGAGGGCTTGGCTAATTAGCTGCTCTGCCTCCTCGTAACGACCTTGAAAGAGGTAGATCCACACTACGAGAGACATACACTCCACAGTATGCCTATCCTCCTCACTTCTATGACGCATAGATATTTCTAAAGCCTTCTCCGAGAGCGGCTCGGCCTCTTTGTAGCGACCCTGAATGCAGTACACCGATGCGAGTGACCACATGAAATGCCCTGTCTGCTCATGCTCTTCGCCCCACACATGGCGTGCACCTTTCAATGCTTCCTGGAACAGTGGCTCTTCTTCACGGAAACGGCTTTGGAAGTGATAGACCCAACCAAGAGTTTCCATCCATGCCAGTGCGGTGGGGTGTTCGGGGCCTAGATGAATTCGGCAAACTTCCAGTGCACGTTCGAAGTACGACGCCGCCAGTTCGTACACACCGATGCTCCAGTACGCGTGTCCGAGCGTGTGTCGAATCTGTGCTTTAGCAAGTGGCGGGCCCGTGAAATCCTGCTCCAGGTTCTCTGACATGGCATCAAGGAAAGAACGTCGGGTGAATTCTTCAGTTGTGACTTTGTAGGGATCAATCAATGCGATAACGCTGTCACTGAGGAAGTTAGATACAGCCTGGGTTTCAATCCGGGCGAGGTTCGTCTTGATCGCAAACACAGTGGAAATTACAACACCCGTAATAAGGACAACTGTAACCGCTGTTGCTCCTGTAACCAACGCGCGGTTCCGCCGTGCGAACTTCTCGATCTTATAAATTGTGCTGGGGGGGCCGGCTAAAACCGCTTCGTGGTCGAGATGTCGTTGGATGTCTGCGGCGAGTTCTCCCGCCGATCCATACCGACGGCTCCGGTTCTTCTCCATAGCCTTGAGGGTGATCCAGTCCAGATCGCCATGCAATCTTCGCTGCAGTGCTCGCACGCTGGTATTTCGCCGCCGGGCAGACTCTGTCGAATCTTCGATAGATGTTTTGCTCAGCCGTGTACTGGGTGTCTTGGGTTCTTCTTCACAGATAACCTTGCGCATGTGCACTATACCAGCGGCCTGTAGTGTTTGAGGATCAAAGGGAGGAACTCCGGCCAAGAGTCTATATAATACAACGCCCAACGCATACATGTCTGTTCGTGTATCGATGTCCTGATTATTCAGATCTGCCTGCTCCGGGCTCATGTACTCAGGTGTTCCGATGAGTTGACCTTGTTCAGTGTATAGTGTTTTTTCTGTCAGTTGCTGACTAACAGCCCGAGCCACACCGAAATCAATCACTTTTGGAACCGATTCGTTGCCATCCATGGACACCAGGATATTCGAAGGTTTGAGATCCCGGTGAATGATTCCTTTCTGGTGCGCATGCTGGACGGCTTCGCAAACATGCAGAAACAAGTGCAACCTTTCTTCGACCGTCAACTTGTACTTATCACAATGCTCGGTGATGGGGATGCCCTTAACATACTCCATAACGAAGTAGGGACGGCCGCTACCTGTTAGGCCGGCATCGTACACTCGGGCCACGTGCGGGTGTTCCATCAAGGCCAGAGCCTGCTCTTCAGCTTCAAACCGTGCCATGACTCGCTTAGAATCCATCCCGGGCTTGATGACCTTCAGGGCAACCTGTCGGGTGACCGGCTTGTCCTGCTGAGCCAAGTAGACAACACCCATTCCGCCTTCACCCAGGACACGAAGCAATTTGTAGCGGCCGATTCGGGCGCCGGGGCGCTCCATCAGTTCGTCTACCGAAGTAGTCGGAGGTGAAGTGTCTTCATCAGCCCCCGTGTCATCTGGCTCCAGACCAAACCTTACAAGTCTCCTCAAGTCGTCGGGCTCGGCTCCGAATATTGAACCTTTCTGCATCATGGTCGTCCTTACGTAATCGATCAGTGCTCCAGTAAGAAGCCTGGTCACACCACTTAGGGCTTTGCTTCCCAATACACTTCTACCTAATAGTCCTCCTGTTTATTTGAAATGCTGCGCGCTTTTTGGAAGATACTGCAATAATTCTTCCATTTCTTCGGACGCCTGGTCACCTGAAAGGAGTGTACGACGGATATGCTGCATCAGCGCCGTGCGAAAACGCCTCTTTACTGTGACAATCATATTTGAGGCTTTCTTCGCATCCGCAACGCCATGTTTTTGAGAAAGATCAGTGAGAGATTTGGGAGATTGGCCACCCATGATGGGCCCTACAACACGCTGGTGAAAAAGTATCCAGTGGGTTTCCATTCCCTCTTGGTGGCATTCGGCTCTTACATCAGCAATAACACGTTCCAGCAGAGCCGAAAGCCAGGCGTAATGGTAGGATTCCTCTGCGGATGCTCTCTCCACACTCGGCGGTAACGTGGGCGCCTCGGCTACTTCGAGAGAGACTAATTTCCCCTTCGGGATACGCTTATGAGCTCTCTCCCTAATGTTCTGTTTGGTCAGATATTCGTTAAGGGCAAAAAGCAGGAAAGACCGGAAGCGGCCTCGAGTCTGGTCAGCCCGACCGACCATGTCTCGATTCAAGACGACTTCATGGAAGAAATCCTGCGTGAGATCTTTTGCTTGTTCGTTGTCATATCCTTTTCGGCGTAGATAGCAGTAGACCGGCTTCCAGTATTGTCTTAGCAGGAAGTTGATGAGGATTCTATCGCGGTCCTGGTCTGCCTTGATATTCTCAATCAGAGACCACTGGGTCGTGAGAAAGGCTTCCTGGGATCCTCCCATGTCTGTCTGCTCATTATATCCCATATTCCGTTCCTCGTGTTTTGAGGAAAACAGATCAACACTGACTTGGACTCGCAGAAACACCTTGATAGTACCACATATCATCGCATTCAGCAAAATATCGAATCTGTAGGACCAAAATGCAGGCTTTTTAAGCAATAATCGACATCCGCATAAATTTTTTCAAAATAGCGCGCAGCATTCGGAATTTTTTGGAGGATAGTAAGTGGAAGCTTCAAATAGCAGGGCCCACACCAAAACCTGGTTTGCAGAAGGGGTTTTCTCTGATCCTATTTTAGAAGCAGAAGTAAGCAGAGGACCACCTCAGCAAGAAACGAAACGGCTAAGCTAGAGCAAAACAAAAAAGGAGCACGATCATGAATTCACGAAGAAGCATTATCCCCGTCGCGATCATCGCATTGATAGCCGGACTATTGGCAACCGCCTGGAACGTCATGGCCAATATCACGCCAGCGCCCGTCTTAGTGCCATGTGGGATCTATACGGGCGTCCACCCACAAGCCTTCACCGACACCATAATCCCGATGGACCCGGCGGGTAACACGTTGATTTTTATTATGAGAAATGACAATGCCGATCCGACCGCGGGGGCCACAGAACCGCCGTTGTCGGAGGCGGACCATCTAACGGATTATGTTGGGAACATGGTCAGAACAGGCCCCAATACCTGGGACTACACCGGTATCGCGTATGGAACGAAGAAGGTCGAGGACCAGGGTATGCCCGAAATCTTATATGTTGGGGTCGTGCAGGGAACGGTGACAAGCACGGAGGATGGAAACGCCATGACAACCGACGGCAACTTTGCGCTTTATATGCCAGAGCAAGATGTCGACGGAGACGGTTTCCCGGACGCAGATCAAGAGCCGGTTTGGTGTAGTCCTCCCGGAGGTTTTACAATAACACGTATGCCAATACTGTCTCCTTGTGTACCTACACCTCCTCCCCCAGAAGGTGGGTAGGTTTAAAGGTGATTATAAAAGTAATTTGGTAATACAGGCTTGCTGCTGCTGTGAGGACTGTATCCGAAACTCTCTTTAATTCTGTTGATAGCCTTGATACTTACGACGCAGCGTTGAGCAAAGAGAAAATTGAGAATATGGCACGGTAAAAAGCCTTTTTAAAGGGATGACAAAATGAAAAAGATCCTCTTAGTTACATTAGTTTTGATATCCACGATTGCTCTGATTCCAGACTTTGCCAAGGCAAAGATGGTTGCTTGTGTGGGTAACAGCGACACGTATGGATACGGCCTTAGTCGACAGAATGCCTACCCAGCACAACTCGAGGGAATCCTACAATATTATGACCGACAATGGGAAGTGAGGAATTTCGGCGTAAACGGTGCGACGGTTCTTTGCCTTGGTGATTTACCGTACATTAGCACAGGCGTGTATCAGCAGGCTCTTGCTTCCAAACCGGATATTGTAATCTTTGAATTTGGAGGAAATGGTGCCCGACCTCCTAACCGTGGCTACATCCAAGAGCACTATGCGAATGACTATACAAGTCTTATTGATGCGTTCTCCACATTGGACAGCAAGCCCAAGATATGGTTGTGCCAACCATTGGACAAGATTCTTTGGAACTCGACAATAGCACGCATACTAAGAGAGGAGATAATGCCTATCACCACACAAGTCGCAATAGAGAAAGGTTTTCCTGTGATTGATTTCTATGACGTGTTTAAGGATGCGCATCATCTGTATCAGAGTGATGGCATTCATCCTACAGTCGAAGGTTCCAGGGTAATGGCTGAGATGGTAGCTGCATCAATCCTTGGCATGCGCTGGCCACCAGATTTCAATGGCGACTCAAAGGTGAATATCGATGATCTCATAATACTCATTGAGCACTGGGATCAGGATGAGCCCTCTCTTGACATTGCCCCTCCGCCTGTTGGCGACGGTGTCGTTGATGTTCAGGACCTGGAAATCCTTATGAGTTTTTGGGAGCAGGAACCAAACGATCACACGCTAACAGCGCATTGGAGACTGGACGAGCTTGGTGGTGTGATCGCCACTGATAGCGCCAGTGAACACGATGGAACGCTTTATGGTGAACCGCTCTGGCAACCTGAAGGCGGTATGATCGATGGAGCACTTGCCTTCGACGGGATTAATGATTATGTCAGTACGGATCCTATCCTGAATCCGGCGGATGGCGAATTCAGTGTGCTTGCCTGGGTAAAAGGTGGTGCTCCCCGTCAAGCTATTGTCTCTCAGGAAGACGGAACAAGTTGGTTAATGGTCGATATAGTTGATGGGGCACTGGGAACGAGTCTTCGAACACCAGCGACGATAGGCCGGAATGCCAAGCCAGCGGGGCCTCCCCTGATTTGCACCACTGTGCTGACCGATGGCGATTGGCATCGGGTGGGCTTCGTCAGGGACGGCAGCGAAAGGGTTCTTTATGTCGATGGTATCGAGGCAACGCGCGATACGGCCGAAACGCTGGAATCCGCAGATGGCGGTCTGTACATCGGCGCCGCAAGTACCCTGGAACCGGGCGGCTTCTTCTCCGGCCTGATCGACGACGTCCGCATCTACAGCCGGATTGTGAGTCCATAACGAATTGTGGCATTGGTACAGTCAATAGGCTGCGATGAATCGCACCAATATCATGGCCGAATGGGGTGTCATGCGGTATGTATTACATGGGCTGGAAGCCCACGCCACGCTACTCGTCGTCTTTGATGGCGGGTTGTTCGAGGACGCCTAACTCGATGAGGGCGTTGTAGGCGGCCTTCTGCTCGGCTTCCTTTTTGTTGGTGCCCCAGGCGCTGGGGAAACGGCGATCCGTAATCACCACCTCCAGCTCGAAACACTTGTTGTGATCGGGGCCTTTTTCGTCGAGCAGGACGTAGGACGGCGTCGCGTTAAACTGCTCCTGGGCGTACTGCTGCAATAAGGACTTGAAGTTGCCCTGCGCCTGTTCGGCGTCGGCCTGCTCCAGCAACTCATCGAAGATTCTCAGGATGAATTTGCGGGCGACGTCAAAGCCCCCATCCATATATACGGCCGCGATAAGCGTTTCCAATACGCCGGCGGCCAGAGAGCCGGACAGGGCACGATTGGAGACCATGCCCTTGCCGACTTTCAGTCTCGCGAGAGACGAGCTTGCTCTTGATTTTTGTGAGGTCTCCTTCGAGATAGTCGGGGAATCTCTCGAAGAGGGCCTGGCAAATGACCAGCGCCAGGACGGCGTCCCCGAGAAATTCGAGCCTCTCGTTGCTGAGAAGACGAGTGTCGACCGCGGAGGAATGCGTGAACGCTTTATCTAAGAGACTCGTGTCGGAAAATTTATGACCCGTTATCTGCTCGATTTGCTGCAGAGTCTCTTCATCCATATTAGCCAACCATCTGCAAACCTGCCAGGGCAACAAACTTGTCATCGGCGAACTCGAAAATCCCGTCAAGGCCGGTGACCGTGAAGATTCCCCGGGTCGCCGCGGCGACGCTGCAGAAAACAAGCCGATGCCCACAATCCGCCAGCAGCTTGCGCAGCTTCAGGAGCTTCGAGATGCTGGACGAGGTGATGATATCGACGCTGGAAAAATCAATGACCACGTCGCTATCGCCCCGGTCCCGTACCGTTTCAGTCACCGTCTTCAGCTCGTCACCCATCTCCGGCTCCTGGGGCAAGTCCACGAGAATGATTTCCTCAGACCAATTCTGAATCCCCATGACAGTCTCCTTTTTCAAAAACCCATTCACTCATATGTCTCAGGTGTTTTATCGGCAGAAGTCTGAGCCAAGTTGAGTAAGAAAACGAAGCCGGAGCCCATATTTACGCTCGATCGGTCCTGCTCGGGGCATCCCGGCAGGTCCGGAGCAACGCCCTATCTTGCCTGATATCGCCCAACAAAAGTCACCATTTCTGTATAGACTACGCCCTGAGTTTTCGCTTCATCTCCGCCATCATCTCGTTGATGCGCCATTCGATGGCCGAGAGGATCCAGAACTCGAAGTGATTCACACGCATCTGGACGTGGATCATATAGATGATTTTGACTGAAAGCATCACCGTGGTCAGTTCGATCATCAGCAGACGCACTTTCTCGCCCGAGAATATGGAAATCACGCCCGCCACGAGAATTATGGCGATAAAGACGACATTGGCGAGCTTCGTGCGAAATCTTGGCACGCCCCCCACTTTGCCGATAATCGCTCTGACGCGCTCCTTCTCCTTCTCGAAGGTTTCCAGCGACTGCCTAAGATCGCTGATCTCATCCTCGGGATTCTCATATGTCTGGTTCATAAGCACTCCTTATGTGAGAACGTCTCGTGTTCTTGCCTGACAACGCCTCTCGTGCGACCTGCGGTGGCCGCGTCATCGAATGCAGCGGCTACATAATAACCCATTCAGCGGGTGGATACAAACACCTGGGCCTGCTTCGACGTACACGAATCCACGGACAACAGCCGCGTGCCGGGCACCGCTGACCGTGCACAGGGCAAGATTTGCCGCAAAAATTCCAAGAATTTTCTGTAAAACGTCAGAGATTTGGCTAAACTTGGGGCCAACCCGACGGTTTGGGTGGGGTAACGCACGTGGAATTTCGAGAAAATACCATTTTTTTGGGAGTAATGTGGAGTAACTAAGATGCTACGAAGAGAAGTGAAGATAGACAACAAACTGACCGGGATGGCTGGAAACCTGGAACGGGGCTGGGTTATTGCCAACCATAAGCTCGTTTCGTTCCACGCGGCGTTTATTTCATCGGTGCTGAGCCTGCCTGCTGCAGCCCTCGCAACAGCGGCAGCCGACCCGGACACGAATATCAAGCTTGAAGTGCTGAAATTCATGTTTGCCAGTTGGGAGACCGTGGTTTCTGTGATCATTCTCTACCTGTCTTGGCACATTGGCATTGCCATCCATGAGATGGGGCACTTCCTGACGGCCGTAAAACTGACGGCCTTGAACAAGGACTCCCAGGAGAAAGCCGACGCCGTCGTACAGGGCGGCAACAAGGTCGGCTGGTATATCCAAATGTTCCTCCAGATCCCCTGGGGCAAGTTTTACGGCGTCAAGAAGGAAAACGGCAACTTCGCCCCGGACGCCCCGTACAACCTGGCGGTGGCGGCTTCGGCGCCGATCTGGAGCCAGTGGCTGGCCACGATCTTTCTGCCGATCGCCGCGATTGGCATTGCCGGCGGGTTGCTTGTCGGTGGTGAAACCGGCGAGATTCTCATCTACGTCGGCCGGTTCTTCCTGGCGCCGGGCTGCGTGGGCCTTTTGGACCGGCTGCTGGCCGATCCCGGCAAGCTCAAAGAGTTCCGCATGAGAGAGCAGGCAGCGGCGGAAGCCGCGGCCAGGGCGGCAGAAGCCGCAGCCCGCGGTGAGAAGTGGATCGCGCGCGTAGCGGAAGTTAAGAAGAGTCTGCTGACGTCGAGAATCCAATCCATCACGCTGAGCGACGGCACAAGGGTGACGGCTCCGTGGCAGTATCGTAACTGTGCGATGGGCGGCCGGCACACCGAGAAGGAATATCCCGAGAGCAATATCAGCATGCAGGAGAGCATGTTCCTGCCGCTCTCGGCCAAGACCTACGAAGATGCCCAGGAAATGACGGTCAAGCTCCAGTACCGCCTCAAGGAGATTATCGAGTCGGCGCCGGGCGCGAAAGTCATGGGCATCGGGCTCGAAGGCGGTCTGGCCCCGTACATCGACAAGGAAGACACCGACAAGGTGCCCGAGCAAAGAATGTGGCGGATGATGCGGCAGGCCATCCTCGACTGTGAATACGTGCCGGGCGTGGACGTGGCGATTGCCCTGGACCCGGCGGCCTCCGAGCTGGAGAACCTGTACCGTGAGGAGACCGGCCAGAAGGACTCGGTCGGCATGTATCGCTTCTGGCGCGACAAGAGCAAGCTGGATATGAGCCGGGACGAAATCCTCGGACTCTACAAGGAGGCGATGGAAGACGATGTCCCGATACTGTCCATCGAGGACTCGAGGACGGCTTCGGCGAACTCGATCACGAAGGCTGGAAGAACCTGATGAAAGAGCTGGGCGATAAAATCTTCATCATCGGCGACGACCTCGTGACGACCAAGGACTCGAACATCGAATCCTGTGCCAGAAACGGCGAGATTAACGCCACGCTAATCAAGGCCAACCAGATCGGCACGCTTTCGGAGACCGTGCTGGCCATGCTCACATCGCTCGGCTACGGCGCCGAACTGGTCGTCTCGCACCGCTCGAAGTCGCCGAACGATCCTTTCGAGGCGGAGATCGCCACCGCGATGAACGCCCTGGGCCTCAAGGCCGGCGGCGGCGCCAATACGGAAAGACTCCAAAAGTACGGTCGTGTGATGGAAATTCTGGCCCTCGCCAAAGCCAGCCAGCGAGAGATCACCGACAAGGAGCGGAAAGAGGTTGAGGAAAATGTCAAGGAACTCGTTCGGATATTGACGGGCAAAGAGGATGTCAGCATCATGCCGGATGCCGGCGAGATCGATATTGCCAGCCTGCTCATTAAGATGCTGGCAATTGAGGCGGTCGGCGGAACGGAAGAAGCGACGAACGCCGGTATTCCCACGGCCGCCGCGACGCTGTTCCTCGGCCGGACCGGAACGATTCGCTTCAAGGGCTCGACGCCGCTCGGGACATCCGCCGGAGTCGATGAGGCGATCCATTACGTGGACAGCATCATCGAGCCTTCGGACACCACGAAGAAATATGCCGATCTGTTCTCGGATGCCGGCGACGGGACGCTCCGGTTCAAGAAAGATGTGAATCTTCAAGCGGTCAAGTCCAAGAACGACGAGCAATTAATGGCCCTCTGGAGAAAGTCCAGACGTTACGACGGCAAGGGGTGTATGGACGCCGTCAAGCACGTCGAGACGGTTCTGGCCGATGCGTTTGTCGGCAAGCGGCTCGTGAAGCTGGGCGCCCTGCTCGATACGGACAAGGAATTGCTGGGCCTGGAACTGGAAGAGGCCATCAAAGCCGGCCGGATCTCCAGCGGCGCCTCGAATGACGAGAA
>SMTZ1_10008574_pt1 | contig 10490 bp, 10 predicted proteins | sample DeeMarSWOR136_30_FD_25667 | JGI IMG/M metagenome (IMG submission 25667) | reverse complement strand
GATCCGAAATGGAAGGGGAAAATGGCTATACCCGGCAGCGATACAGGTGTCAACTGGATGGGAGCGATGCACCATGCCCACGGCGAAGAGTTCGTGAAACAGGTAGCCAAACAGAATTGTGACGTCCACATGGTGTCTGGCAGGGCACTTCTTGACATGGTCATAAACGGAGAATATGCATTGTCGCCGTCCCTCTTTGATTCGCATGTGTTTAAAAGTAAGAAGCAAGGGGCGCCATGCGACTGGATACCGCTGGAGCCTGTCCATGTCAATGTGGGGCAAATAAGCTTGTCCAAGAATGCCGCTCACCCCCATGCTGCCCTGTTGTTTATTGACTTTGAACTCACAAAAGAGGGTGCCGAAATTCATAAAGCTGCGGGTTACAGTCCTTTTCACAAAGAGGTTCCTCCTCTGGCGAAGGCTTACAAAAAGTACTATGGTGCGGAATCGTTGGAAGACGTAAAGAGAATGCATGAGCTTTTCGATAAGCTGTTTTTGAAAAAATAGGCTGGACTGATAGGTTTTGGAGACTGTGGGTACATGTGAGGATCGTGAAAGCCCGGAGGCTTCGAGAATAGTCATTGGAAGGATGACCATGTTTGATTATCAGATGATGGGGCGCCGGGAAACCTCTGGGCGTCAGACCCTGCGTGAACCAAGCTTTTTGGAAAAAAAGTAGTCGAACTGCAGCAAATCTACTGCCTTGCGCCATGGGGCCGGACTGAAAATGCTGAATGGCGGGGCTTCCCATCGAGGTGCGGAAGGACTTAGTTTACGCAAGTTTCGGCCTGGCAAAGAGTAGGGTGTCCAGCATTCGATGTTGGTAGAGTCAGGTTGATTGGTGCAAGGGGCTCTTAGGAAGAGGCAAAGGGGAAATAATTAACAAATAGCAGCACAAGGAGGGTTACAATGAAACGAACAGGATATGCTTTAGTTTTTGCTCTCGTAATCGTTTTGGTGCTTGCAGGTACTGCGATGGGAGCGCAGAAGAAACCCACTACCGTGGCCGAGCTTGCCCTTTACCAGGGAGCTGATTGGCAACAGATCTTAGAGGAGGGGGCGAAGAAGGAAGGCAAACTCGTATTCTACACCTCAGGGATATTGAAGCAAGCAGTGCGTCCTGTTGTGGATGCTTTTGAGAAGAAATATCCCTACATAAAAGTAGAGATCTGGCGGGCTTCATCGAGCAAAATAATGCCTAGGGTACTTGAGGAGTACAAGGCTGGCAGACATCTTTTTGACGCCCTCGAAAGCACTCAAGCGACTCATTTGTCATTGCGGGAAGCTGGGATGGTCCAGCCATTTTCCTCTCCTAACCTGACCCATATCGAGGAAGGCGCGCTTGTAAAGGCACCTGGTGGAGGCGTTTTTTCGGCAGCATTTCGGGGAAGTGGTATCGGTGTAGGTTACCACACTAAGCTAATCACTGAAGATCAGCTACCCAAGACCTATGAAGATCTTCTGGATCCGAAATGGAAGGGCAAAATGGCTATAGCGGGATCTAGTACGGGTATGTGGTGGATAGGTACAATGTTAGAAACGTATGGTGAGGACTTCGTGAAACGAATAGCAAAACAGGACTTTGACATTCATGTAGTTTCTGCCAGAGCAATAGTTGACATGGTTATTAGCGGGGAATATGTATGTTCTCCAACTGTTTATGATTCCCATGTGATCAATAGTAAGAATAAGGGGGCACCTGTTAACTGGGTACCCCTGGAGCCCGTGCATCTTAATGTGGGGCAAATAGCCCTGTCCAAGCATGCTTCTCATCCTCACGCTGCCCTGTTGTTCATTGACTTTGAGCTCTCAAGAAAAAGTGCTGAGATTCATAAAACCGCCGGCTATAACCCCTTTCACAAAGATGTCTCTGCCGCAAAAACATACAAGAAATTCTTTGGTGCAACAACCTTGGCGCAGGTGGAGAGATGGAACAATCTTTTCAACAGGCTATTCCTAAAAAAGTAAACTGAACCTCGTTTCATCGGGCAGTTTACGTTGTAACTCTGGGGCTGGCCAAGATGTGGTTAGCCCCAGAGTAAAAGGGTTTGGGGATGAGGGAAGCGACAAGGGCTTTTCTATCTGGTCTTGGTATACGACGAGTCTCTATACCTTCTTGGTTGGGGCCAGCTGCTATAGTGGTTATTCTCGTCTATCTGGTGATTCCTCCTTTTTTTTTCCTCGCTCAGACCAGCTTCTTATCCGGTGATATGATCACGGGGGAGGGCCGACTTAGCCTGGAACATTATTCGGCGATCCTTAGCTCCGCGTCTACGCTAGATTTGCTGTGGAATAGTCTGGTGTTTGCTATTGGCAGTTCCGTGGTAGGCCTGCTAGTAGGGGGAACACTGGCATGGATCGTGGAACGAACGAATACCCCATTCCGTAAGTTCGTGTACGTCGCTGTGTTTCTTCACTTCGCCACCCCTGGGATTTTGAGGGTCATTGGTTGGATACTACTTCTTGGTCCGAAGGCTGGGTATATCAATGTTTTGATCCGACAAGTCTTCAGTCTGGGGATAGAGCGTGGACCTTTTAATATATTCTCCATGCCAGGAATGATTTTGATTCAAGGGATGATATGGGGTAGTCTGGTTTTCTTGCTGATGGGAGCTCCCCTGCGCTCGATGGATCCTGCCTTGGAAGAGGCGGCCTCGACTTCCGGGGCAGGAGTTTTGAAAACTATTTACAAAGTTACACTGAAACTCGCTTTGCCGAGTATTCTTTCAGTGCTCCTTCTTGCCTTTGTGCGCTGCCTGGAAGCCTTTGAGGTCCCCGCCCTTATCGGTATTCCTGCTGGCGTACATGTATTCACGACTAAGATTTGGCTAGTTGTCAGACGGGACATCTTTCCGAACTATGGGGTAGCCGGTGCGTACAGTATGCTAACTTTGCTGCTGGTAGGAGGTGGGTTATATCTGTACTATAGGGCTACCCGTGCCAGCTACAAGTTTTACACGATCACTGGCAAAGGTTTTAGGCCCAAGATACTGGATCTGGGTAGGTGGCGTTATTTGACCATGCTCTTGATATTCATTCTTCCCCTCTTCGATGTACTACCTTTACTCATACTGTTTTGGTCTTCTTTTCTCACGCATTACGGCGTGCCATCCTGGGAGACACTTTCGCAACTGACGTTGTCTAACTATGCAGCGGCGTTGGAGAGTATCCATGTTACATCGTCCTTGAAGAACAGCTTCATTGTGAGCACCACGGGTGCTACCATTGCTATCCTGCTAGCAACCATTGTTGCGTGGATAGCAGTACGGACGAAAATACGGGGACGCTGGTTTATCGACAGCTTGGCTTCCTTTCCCTTGGTATTCCCTGGAGTGGTACTGGGGGTTGGCTTATTAAAGACCTATCTTACGCTGCCGGTTCCGGTCTACAATACGCTCTGGATCCTAATCATCGGCTACATTGTTCGGTACTTGCCGTACGCTATGCGTTATTGTCATCCCGGGCTTCTTCAAATCAGCCAGGAATTGGAAGAGAGTGCATACACGAGCGGGGCCAGCTGGTTCTCTACCTTCAGAAAGGTCTTGGTACCTTTGATGATGCCTGCAATCTTTGCGGGGTGGATTTGGATTTTTTTGGTGAGTTTCCGCGAACTCTCATTGTCAATCATGCTCTCCGGACCAACCACACCGGTAGTTGCTGTAGCCATTTTTGAACTCTGGGAGAACGGACAGGTAACCGAAGTCGGTGCCTTTGGAACTGTACTTTCTCTACTGTTAATTACGTTTGCATTGGGATTCCAGAGGTTCACCAGAAGGTACGGAGTGGAGCGCAGAGGAAGGCTGTGACGGCACCACGTGAGCAGCCCTCTCTGATCTGGAAAGACCCATTTGGCCGGTGTGCACTAGAGTGTCAACGAGGAGTCTGTGTCCTATCAGACACTGAGCTATGAAAAAAAGGCTACGTATCGGTCATCCGTGTTACTTCCCCCTAAGGACGAGGAGGGATACGTAGCCCAACTCTCTGCTGAACTCACTGACCTCTGTAGTGAGATACGCTCGAACAGAGAGACACGGGTGATCATCCTCGCTGTTGGTGCCGCTAAGAGCTTTGCCATGGAGATGGAATCAATGACAGCAGTATCGCCACGCGCTGGAGAGGCGACAAGACAATTCTGGTCTCTCGCTGAACCGATTGCTCAACTGGACCGGCCTGTGATTGCCGCAATCAACGGGGATGCCATTGGGCAGGGTTTAAAGCTGGCGTTGGCTTCTGTCATTGACGATCGCCAGATTATGTCGCATTTCGAGGGCAGCTAAGCAGCAACCCGTTGATCAGAGTCTTTTTATGCAGATCTCATGAATCACGGATGCGTTTCCAAAACTTCTCCCTTGGCAAAGCTTTCATCCACGCCTGTCACGGGTATTCACATACTTTCCACAAAGCTAGGGATAAGGACACAGTATTTCAGACGTCTTTGCAATCAGCGCTGACAATGTAAGTGGCTCGGACATAGTAGACAGTTCCCTTTAATCATTGAACGGTACGCAACATGATTCTTCATCGCATATTGTTCATCTATTCACGCCAAGTACGGCGTCAAAAATGAAGCAAGGCCTTCTAAAAAGAGATTGGTCTAGCAAGAACATGTCTCGCAACTAGAAAGGAGATACCCCCACATTGTTTGTTGACAACCATCATGTCCGTGAAGGTGGATGAGGGTTCCAACGATCTGTTCTATACGAACCAATCTCCGGTGACGGGCTACGAGAAAATGATCTGGACCGTGGGGAAGTGGGACAAAGGTCATTGGCACGAAACCGATATCGACAAGGCTCGGGAACTCACCATCGCGAACTAATTTCGCGATAAGAACCCAAAGGTAGAGACCAGAGTTCTTGTGTACGACCTGCCTGTGGCCCATTACGGACACATTGAGATGCCTCAACAACTGGCAGGAGGATTGGTCGCCGCCATTCAGTGGCTGGCGCAGTAGTTAATCTGAGTAGACTAACATTAGCTCTGTCCTGTGCACGTGGCGACTAGTAGTACGGTGGCCGGGTGTTGCAGTGTCACAATCTCTTCCACGAGGAAACAAAATGGAGATGCTACGATGCAGAGAACCTGCCCGTGCCGTGCTGGGTCCGCTGCCTGAGGACGGAAGCCTGAGATCGAGGACTATGTCTTAAGGAATGAGGTGGTTTCTCCGCGCCGCGTGTTGCGTCCGACTATCGAACGTGCAGCCGTCGGATACCCTGTCATCTGGAAGTAGCCTGAAGACCATATGCTAAAGCGCTCCCTGCTCGAACAGACCAGAATAGTGAAGCGGACCAAGGCTGATCGTCTGCCTTCCTCCGATGTGGCCGATTCCAAGATTACACGGTTTTAAACAACCGTCCAAAACCAGGGGTTACCTCGCCAACACGCACTTGTTTCAACGCCGCTCAAATCCTCGGTTGGGAATTGGTGACGGCGGGGACCTTCAGCTCTCTCTCGAGTTTTTCAATGTTTGCTGCTGTCTGCCACCGTAAACAAGAAACATAGATGCCATCATATTCAGGAGCCTCCGAGAAAGCTTCTTTTGCCACTCGATAAGACGCGTAAGGAGGGAGTTTGGCCATTTCCATACGCACGTCTATTTGCGATCCTTTTGTGTTGGTGACGTCAAAGCCAGAGTCCTCCAAGAACTTCTTAAGTCTTGCATTTGCTTCGTCTCGACAAGGAGTGGCAGCGGCCACTTGTTAAACTCCTTGACACCTTTCTCGGGAAATGCTAGACAAAAATAAACACATTTTTAAATCCTGAGGCGGGCTTCACGAAAGACATTGTCCGGGGAGTGCCCCCGTGACGCGAAAACGAGCGTTAGTTCCGCCGGAAGTGTGCGTCGCGAAGGGCGTCAGGTATTTAAGGACGTCACCTTGATCATTTCTTTCTGTCCGCAATTTGGGAGGTACTATAATGTCGTACCGTAGTTGGAGGGGAGTAGTAGGCGTAATCAAGCCCACGCACCGACCCGGCTCCTTGGAAGAGTTCATTCGTCTTCTTCCTGAAGGCATCGGGGTGATTCCTTTGTTCCTTGGAATCAAGGCAGGCACGGAGGAGGAATTTCTTGCTGTGCTTGATGCGATGAAGGAGAAGATAGCAGAATTGGCTAAGTTGAAAGTGGACCTGATTCATCCTGAAGGTGCTCCCCCCTTCATGTTAAGAGGATATAAAGGCGAAGGGGAGATTGTCAGAGGCCTGGAAGCGGAGCACGGAATTCCCATTGTCACTGCACCCATGACTCAGGTTGAAGCTCTCAGGGCCCTGGGAATCAAAAAGATGGTCGGAGTGACCTACTTTGAAGGGGAGATCAACAAGAAATACGCTGCCTACTTTACCGAGGCAGGGTTCGAGGTGCTAGGGATGGAGGGGATCTCAGTTCCTTTCGCGGACGTTGGACGGCTTTCATCCCAGGAGGTCTATTACTTTACACGAGAGGAATACCTGAAACACCCCAGTGCGGACGGGATTTACATGCTTGGCTCTGGGTGGCGGGTCCTTGATATCATTCAAATCCTGGAGCAGGATCTGCAGGTTCCGGTGGTGCATCCGGTACCTGCCCGGGTTTGGGCAGTACAAAAGAGACTGCATGTTAGGCAGCCACTTGAAGGGTACGGGCGTCTACTAGCGGAGATGCCGTAAGGCAGCGTCTGTAACTGTCCTTGGTCATGAGATGGCGAAAGTTGAATCCGAGTGAGGAACCCGATAGGATTGGGTTCCAAGGGATAAGCAGTAGGTATCCCGGGGTGGATGTTCGAAAAAGACGGGGTTTTGGCTGCCAAAAGGGGATGTTTTGGACACTCTTGCGTCCAGAAAACCTCAGAACCGCTGAAAGCGAGAGATGAGCTCCTGCTTCCAGAAGCTCATCTCTTTTTTGGCCAGATTATGAGGCTTGTTCGACTGTTTTGGTTCGTCCCCGTCGCTTATAGAAAGAATCCTCTCTCTCAAAAAGCTTTCTTACTATTACTTACTATTCCTTTTTCTTTGTCTTTTCAAGTCTATCCAGAATTTTGCCAACGTCCTTGTAAATGGTATCAATGGCCTCAGCAAATTCTTTGGGGTGGTAGTCAACCAGAAGAAGTCCCATCTTGTTAGCCCACTCTTGAAATTCAGGATCCTTTGCCGCCTTCTCGAGGGCGTCCTCGAGGATCTTTGCCCGATCTTTGGGAAGGTTGGGAGGACCAAGGATCCCCCGCAGTAATGGCTGGACAGCGAACTTGTATCCTAGTTTTTTCCGAGTAGGTACCCCCGGAAGTGCTGCATCGGGAGTGTCCCCCAAAACAACCAAACCCCTGAGTTTGCCTGCCTCCACTAGAGGACGACCAGCCTTTCCGGTACAGATGACGGCTTCCACATGCTTTCCGACCAGTGCAGAAAGAGCAGGAGCAGCACTTTTGAAAGGAACCCATTTAAAATCAAATCCCAACCCATCTGCAAGCAATAGGCCTTGAAGATGCGGCGTTCCACCTAATCCACTTCCAAGGCCAAGGGCAATTTTCCGTGAACGGGCAACCTCCACAAACTCGTCAAATGATTTCCAACTATCCACATGAGTATACAGAGTGTTGTTCATACTGGCCCAGGCATACAGAGGGGTACATTCATAGATTTTGTGTTCGGGTTTAAACATGAGCTCGCCAACAACCGAACCCGGCAAGGAGGTAATGATAAGTGTATACCCGTCAGGACGAGATTTGTACAGGGAGTTGTGACCTCTCCGCTGAGCTGCACCCGGCATATACTCAATGATTACCGGCACCGGCAAGTGCTTCTTGAGAAAGGGGAGAATTCCCCGGATCTCCCGATCCAGTCCTCCTCCTGCCCCCGCGGGAACAATCACTTTAATAGTTTCATCCGGATAACTTGCGCCTTGTGCCAAGGGCAAGTTATAGGTGAAACAAGCAATACATATGGCAAAAATAGCCAAGCCCAGAATGTTCTTTCCTCTCGTGGACGTCTGCATATTTTCGTTCCCCCTTCGTTTGATTTGGTTTTGTTTTTCTCAGTCGTTACCGAATTACCCTTGATTTAATCACCCCCCTTCATTGACTCTCATTGGTTCACGACGGTGGTATTGGTCATCATAGCAAAAAAGAGCTTAGTGGTGTTCCAAGAGCGTTCCATAACCACGTATTGGTTCCCCAATATTGAGCCCTCTCAAAGCGTTCCAGCATGTTGCCTGTGAGTTTGTGATTACCGGAACCTTAAGGTCTTGTTCCAACTTATCGATTATCCCTATGGTCCCCCATCTGGGACAGGCAATGTAGATACCATCAGCATCTGGGTGTTCCAAGAAGATCTCTTTGGCTAATTTATAGGGTGCATACAAAGGGACCTTCGCTATTTCGGAATTCTTTTGTATTCCTAGCCCTTGTATTTTGAGGAGAGTGAAATTGTGGGCTTCTAAGAACGTTTTGCACCGCTGATTCACTTCATCCTTCCAAGGAGTTGCCACAACCAGTTTCTTAATGTTCAGATGCTCGAGGGCTATCACCTCAGAGGTTACTCCCGTCGTGGTTTTGATGCCCGTCATTTTTTGCACTCTCTCGATGATCTCTCGATCACTTCCTGGCCCCATCAAGTGAAAGAGGGGAGAACCTGCAAGTACGATAATATCAACACCCACCTCTGCTAGATCTGTGGCTCCCTGATCATATTTTTTTGCAGCTTCCTGAAGCTGATCTTTCGTAAGCTGGTATATATGCAGGCAGGAAGTAACCAGGACAACCCCTTCTGGGACAATCTTATAAAACTCGTAGGTAAACGTGTCACCCCGTGACGGCAAAACCACGCCAATTCTTCCCCTCCAACCGTACATGATGATTCTCCTTTACATTTTGAATTAAAGGTTTATTGTTTCAGTTTTTTCCTCCTGTTTGTGCGTCTTAGAATAGGCACAATGAGAGGGTAAGACAGTGATAGAATGGTTAAACCCAACAACACATTTGAGATGATTGAAGCAAAAAAGATAGAATAAGAGCCATCGGAAATCGCAAGGGCCTGTTCGAATCCTCTTTCGGCGATGGGCTCCAAGATATACCCCAAAACAAAAGGAATTGGAGAATAACCGTGTTTAGTCATCAGGTACCCGATGCATCCGAATATGATGGTAAGCGCTACATCGGCCATTGCATTCCTCACCGCATAGGTACCAAAGAGGCTTACAAACAGAATAGATGGAACGATTATTTCATTCCTGACTAGCGTGATTTTACCGATGTACCGAGCGCATGCTAGACCCACCAGCAGAATGGCAACATTTCCCACCGCCAGGGCTAGAAATAGGGAATAGACAATCTCAGGTGATCTTTCAAAGACAAAAGGCCCCGGGGCGATACCATGCATCATCATTACACCCAGAAATAATGCAGCTGGTGGTGACCCGGGAATACCCAGAGCTAGCGTCGGTATAAAGGCACCCATGACACAAGCGTTGTTTGCCGTCTCAGGCGCTATAACTCCCTCAACATCACCTTTGCCAAAGGTTTCGGGATGTTTTGATTCGCGAACTGTCTCAGCATAGGCCAAAAAGGTAGAAGGCGGGCCTCCTGCACCTGGTACAATTCCCATGCCTGTACCTATGAGCGCAGAGCGCAATAGGGTCAACAGATATCTAAAAGTGGTCTTACATCCCTGCAGAACCCCTCCCAATAGTCTTTCGACTCTTGATATAGATTGTCCGGATTCGCCGAGTCGTAAGACCTGCGCTATAGCGAATAATCCGACAAATGTCGGAACCAGGGGAATGCCGTCTTGGAGGTATGGGAAGCCAAAAGTGAACCTGTCGACCCCCACTATATAGTCGAAACCAAACATCGCGAGCGTCATGCCCAGGATTGCTGAGATTAGACCTTTCACTGTTGATCCTCTTATAATGGACGCAACGATGCTCAAAGCGAAAACGGCCAGAATACAGGTTTCAGCAGGCCCAAATCTAGTCCCCAATAGTGCCAATTTAGGCGCGAAAATAATCAGAGCTGTTAATCCCAGACAGCCCCCGCAGAAAGAAGCCATTGCTGCCGCGCCGAGCGCCACTCCTCCTTGTCCCTCAAGATTGCTGCAAACGACCCACCGTAGACGTCAGCATTATAGAAAACCGCCATAAAAATCAGGGCAGTAACAGAAGGCCAATGATAGCTAAAGGGCATGAGTAAAGCCATGCCCACTATTGCCCCCAGGCCAGGAATAGCTCCAAAAACAATACCAATAAACGTTGCAGCCAAAATTGCTAGCAGGTTCTGGGACGAAAAAACTACATTTATCGACTCAAAGATCAGGTTATCCATGTCAGATCGATCCCATTATCCATTCCCAAAGGTAAGATTTCAAAACAGGGATGCCAAAAACCGTTCGAAAGATGCCATATACTAAAAGGGTGACAATCACGGTCAATGAGAATATTTTTCCTGCTGTCTCCCGTTTTCCCAAAAAAATTAAATATCCGATGTAGGCTGCAGGGACCACAAATAAAATTCCAAACAACATGGAGA
>SMTZ1_10008129_pt1 | contig 10490 bp, 4 predicted proteins | sample DeeMarSWOR136_30_FD_25667 | JGI IMG/M metagenome (IMG submission 25667) | reverse complement strand
ATTTTAAAAAGATTGAAGAAATTGCCGAAAAAATGCATATAACCTTTGAGAAAAGTAATGAAAAGACGATAATATTTATGGATGGTATAGACGTTTCTGAGGAAATCAGGACACCACAAGTTGATCAGTATATCAGCCCGGTGGCTGCAAATCCAGGGGTTCGCAAGATATTGGTGAAAAAGCAGCAGGAGATGGCCACAACTGGTGGTATTGTGATGGATGGTAGGGATATCGGTACAGTTGTTTTTCCAAAGGCGGAACTCAAGGTATTTATGATTGCCAGTGTGAAAGAGCGGGCGATCCGCCGGAAAAAAGAGTTGGAACAAAAGGGAATTCTAATAGATAAAGATAAAGTTGTTCAAGATATTCAGTATAGGGATCAACAGGATGCGAGCAGAAATCACGGACCACTGAAAAAAGCACCTGATGCCATTGAAATAGACACTTCGAAAATGTCAATTCCCGAGCAAGTGGAAAAAATACTGGAACTTGCAAGAGGAAAATTGTCAGCATTGTCCAGATGATTAATAACTTGATTAAATATAATATATTAAATATATTTTTTAAATGAATAAGCGGAGGTGCATAGCGAGGTAGTTGATACGACTTTAAAAAATTAGTGCATTTGGTGGTAGAGGATATTCGTTAGATTGAAATTTCAACATTTGCACCTGCTGCTTATTTTCGCATTGATGAGTATCTCATTCGTCTTTGCAGAAACCTTTGGGTTAAGACCACCTGCCCATCCATCGGGCACCGTTTCCATATTTGAAAAAGATTTACCTGGATTATCAAGATATTACGCGGATTCCACTCTCTTTTCTATACGCTTTAGCAGATATCAACGAGAGATCACCTTAGACAGTTCCAAACAAATAATCAGCATCCGGGAATTATTGTATGGTAAGGATTACCATATACCGGTGGCAATGGATCTGGAATATTTCCTGCAGGAAAAGATTGAGAGTGATAACGCAGAAGCCTGGCGCCAGACAGTTGTAAAAAATGTAGGAATTGAATCGGCAAGAGCTGGAACGGGTATTGAACTAAATATACCCGTTAAGATTAAAAGTAAGGCGTTTAAAAGAATATTTGGTGGAGACCGGGTAGGTCTGAGGGTGACCGGTAATATCTCTTTTGAGATTGCCGGAAGGTCTGAGAGTAGGGAGGGTTCAGCCGTATCCTCCTATGAACAACGGGGGAATTTCAGCCCGCGTTTTAACCAAACCCAGCAGTTCCAGGTGGAAGGTAAAGTAGGTGATAAGGTGAGTGTTAAGGTAGACCAGAACAGTGAAGCTACTTTTGATTTTGAGAATACCTTGCGGTTAACTTATACTGGTGACGAAGATGAAATAATTCAAACCATTGAAGCAGGAAATGTTTCACTCACTTTGCCCAGTACGAACTATGTATCAGCCAGCTCGAAAAGCCAGGGACTTTTTGGCCTGAAAACAGCACTCCAGATGGGTAATTTAAGTTTTGTGGGTATTGCTAGCTTACAGCGTGGTGAGAAACAGAAGTTAACTAAAACCGGCGGTGCGGCAGAGAATACTATACGGATCCGGGATTATGAATATGTTAGAGATCGCTTCTATTTCATCGATGATTTGTATGCAGACAATTTTGAATCATCCTATGATCCGCAGACTATGCAGTGGCGAGTATTTAATGCTGATTCCCGTATCAAGCAGCTGGATGTGTGGATCACTGCAAGACCAGGTGATACAGAAACCAGACAAGGGTGGGCCGTACTTGATCCACAAGACTATGAAGGAGTGGATTTTGATACCCTTCAAGTAATTAATGGAGTACAGGAGTATGGTTATTTTAAAAAATTAGATGAGAGCGGATATTTTTATGATGAATACCGGGGATTTTTCTGGCTGAATACTTCAGTTGATGAAAAAGATGTGATCGCTGTTTCTTATGTAACTGACGGGGGATTGCAAAAGGGGATGCTTTTTAATGAAGTCACTGACTCATCGGTTATCGTGCTTACTAAACTCATTCGAGCGCAGGGATTCAATGAAAAATATCCAACCTGGAAATTGGGAATGCGCAATGTTTATAATTTAGGCTCCTCCAATATCTCCTTGGAAGGATTTGATATTAACATTGTCTATACTAAAACAGGTGAGGATGTGGATGTACAACCCGTTAGCCCTACAAAATCATTTATTTATCTCATGGGTTTAGATCGTCTGGATGAACAAGGTGCTTTTCTCGATGGTGGTGACAAAAGAATTGATATTCGGAATGGTAATATATTTGATCTTGTTAGCGGGTATATTATTTTTCCATCAACCACCCCTTTTGCACCACCAAGCCAGAGTAATTTTGCCATCGATAGCTCGTTGTATGTTAAAATATATAATACCAAGGACCGTACAATTGAACTGAATGAGCATAAATTCCATATCGAGATTACTACCAGTTCGACATCCTCAACCTTCAGTTTAGGATTCAATGTATTGGAAGGTTCTGAGATTGTACGTTTGAACGGACGGGAACTGGTAAAGGATCGGGATTATACAATTGATTATTTTGGGGGAACCCTACAGATATTGGCGGAAGAAGCTCGGCGGGCCGATGCCAATGTAGATATTGAATACGAACGTGGTAGTCTTTTCCAACTTGATAAAAAAACATTATTAGGCGGTCGGATGGAATACTCCTTCGGTGAGCGTGGATTTGTTGGTGCGACTGGGTTGTATTTAAATAAATCAACTCTGGATCAGCGGATTCGTCTGGGGCAGGAACCGGTAAAAAATGTTATATTTGATGTAAATACCGCCTTAAGTTTCAAACCCAATTGGATTACAAAGATAATGGATTTTCTACCTATAGTAGAGACTTCAGCTGAATCAAAATTCGCCATAGAGGCAGAATATGCTCAGGTAAATCCCAACCCTAATACCTTTAATGAAGAGAGTCTTGGTGAAAATAGTGGCGTTGCCTATATTGATGATTTTGAAGGCAGTAAAAGGATGACGCCTTTAGGGATCATCTACCGTACCTGGTCTAAGGCATCTACTCCGGTCCGTTTTCGCATTCCGGATAGGGGAGTGGATTTTACGGTGAACCGGACCAATAATGAGGCCATGTACACAATGGATCGAAATCGACTAAATATGTTCTGGTTTAACCCTTATAATCAGGTGCCTATTAACGATATCTGGCCTAATAAGGATGTCAACGCCCAGACCGGAACTACGACTAATGTCTTGTGGCTACAATGGAGAAATGAAAATATCTCTGCGGATTCAGCCTGGGCGGGTATCATGCGAAGTACGGTGAGTTTTCCTAATCAGCAGAAGACCAAATTCATCGAATTGTGGGTGAAAGGTACCATCGGCCAGATTAATGTTGATATCGGGAAAATTAGTGAAGATTTTTACATTCGGGAAGGCACTGAAACCTTTGATGGGAAACCATCGCTGGGATACTTGAACACTGAGGATAAGAATTTGAATGAATTACTGGATTTTGATGAGGATGTGGGTTTGGATGGGATTCCTGTGGGACAGCCGAATGCAGATGAATTTGATGTGTGGGCACCTCCTCAGAACACCTCCCCTCCTTTCGAGAGAATCAATGGTACAGAGGGAAATGGGCAAGCCCAAGGTGCCAAGTACCCCGATACGGAGGATTTGGATGGCAATGGCGGATTAAACCTTGCTAATGACTATTTTACCTATAGCTTCAGTCTTTCTGATAGCATTCATCCTTATATTAATGGACGTACTGATAAAGGTTGGCGTCTTTACCGCATACCTATACGTAATTATGATCCAGACCTGATAGTAGGTGATCCGGATACCAGCTTCCAAGAGGTCTATTATGTTAGATTATGGATAAATGATTTACCGGAGGATAACATATACCGTACTATTCAGATTGCTACTTTCGATTTTGTAGGAAATGAATGGGAAGAGATCGGAATCGCCCAGGATGACTTTTCACCATTTGTAAAAAATGATAGCCTTTTTAATATTACAGTTTACAATACCGAAGAAAATGCCGAACCGCCAGAATCTTATAGACCACCACCGGGTGTGAGTGGGGTACGGGATCGTATTACCCAGGCATTGAGTAAGGAACAATCATTGGTGATGCAACTCAATAGATTAGATCCCGGTGCCAAAGCTGAAGCCACCAAACAGCTCTATGAGAAGATGGATCTTATCAATTATAAGAAACTGAAATTATTTTTGCATGGTAATCCGTTCTTACCTGTTGAGGATTCACCGTTAGAATTCTATATACGGTTTGGTCCAGCTCAAGGAATATATTACGAAATCGGTTCAAAAATCTATCCGGGCTGGGATACCCGTAACCACCTCGATGTGGTTTTAGATGAATTGGCTAAAACCAAAGATGAAGCGTTTTATCAGGGGGATTCAACGGGGCCTGGCTATTATTACCGGAGAAATCCGCAGAATCCCGAGCAATATTTTAAGGTTGTGATTTCATCAACCACCGAACCCAATTTGCGAAATATTAATTTTATGGTTATTGGTGCACGTAATATAGGTGATCAGACACTCTTCTTTTCTGAAATCTGGATGGATGAACTACGGGTGACTGATGTATATCGGGACAAGGGAACGGCCATGCGTTTATTGACAGATTTAACTATTGCAGATGTTGGTAATATTCGGGCGCAATGGGAGGTAGTTGATGCAGATTTTCGACGGATTGAAGATCAGTTCGGAACTGGAAGTACAACTGAAAGGCAAAGTTACCGGATGTCCCTCAAAGTGGAAAAATTCTTACCCTCTTCCTGGGGATTCAGAATTCCAGTATCGGGAGGTTTTGTTCGCTCCAGAAATATTCCGAAATATTACTATAACACTGACCAATTAACTGATTATAGGGCGGAGGGTATTGAAGATAAAGTAATGCAGTTTTTCGGATTAAAAGAACTGGATCCTGAGCTGGAGGCAAATTCACGAATTTCCGAAACAACCTCACTGGGAGCAACCTTCAGACGGCAGTCATCTCCTACAACACCATGGTATCTTAAATATTCAATTGATATGTTCACATTTGATGCCGATTGGAGTGAGAAAACAAATAGCGACGAGAGAAACGATCGTAATGACAGTGAAAACATCAGTGGCCAGGTGGCTTTACGGGTCCCTTTTGGCAAAGATAATTTCATTCAGCCGTTTAGCTGGCTGGGGAATGGAATTATTGTGAGAATGTTATCGAGGGAAAAAATTTATTATACTCCTGCTTCCTTTGATGCCAGTATCGGCATCAGCGATAATGAAACGGTCAGAAAAGCGCGTTTAGAAGATGAACCCACCACCACTATTCGGACAACTTCGAATCGCAAGCTTGGTTTGGCATATAATCTGGTTCCCAGTATATCGTTGAATTATAATCGCGATTATCAATCTGATGCATCCTTAAAAGGATACAGAGCCCCGGATTTGATAGAAGCCATTTTTAAAGAGGGGGATTTTGGTGTCGACCGGATCATCAATCAGAATTTCAATGTGAATTATTCACCAAAGTGGTTTTCCTGGATGACCCAGAGCTTAAAATATTCTTCGAACTTTAATTACAATTACCGGAACGTACAAACCAATGAAAAAACTATCAGCCAGCAAGTAAATAAACAATTCAACTTCACAATAAAACCCTCGGATCTGGCAAGAAAAATTTACAATCCGAGAAAACAGAAAGTGGATAGCCAGACCAGAAGTCGCACACCTCCCAAACCACCATCAAAAGGAATTCCTGGTGGTAAAAATGAACAAGATGATTCTGAAAACTCTAAGAATTCAGAGGGTTTGAGGGATGATGATCCGGAGACCGGAAAAAAGGAAAAAGACGATTCCAAATTGTTAGAGGGAGAAAAACCGCCAGAAAGAGAACATAAAATAATCTCTTCTATCAATCCTTTAAAACTGTTCTGGAGAATCTTCGATGCCTGGAAAACATTTGGAGTCAATTTTCAGGTAACCGATAATTCGAGTCACTTTAATGTCAGCGATATTCCCAATATGAAGTATCAATTTGGTTTTACCGATGATCCTGGTGTAGAAACTGATACTTCTTATGGGAAAATTGCCAGACCACCGGCTTTTAAAAATGCCCAATCCCTCAGTGGAAATCTGGGATTTGATATTATTAAAAATCTATCCAGCTCATTTAAGTACAACTATACCAAAGATTTGAGTGATAACCAGCAGATTAAGCAGGAAAATATTGCCTCCTCATTTTTCTTTATTGGCGATGATCCTGAGGAAAACAAGCAACCTTGGTATAATTTAATCCCGGATTGGCAATTCCGCTTAATCGGTCTAGAGAAGTTATTTTTCTTTAGTAAATATGCCAAATCAATTCAGGTAGAACATGCCCGCTCCGGAAAAGCCAATGAAACCAACCGATTTGATGAAGAAGGTAAAACCAAAACGGCATGGGGATATGCCAATAATTATTCTCCATTTCTCGGTCTGAGTATAAGTACTGTTTGGGGAATAACTGGTAATTTAAGATATACTAAAAGTACTACATTTTCTTACAGCGCCACAGGTGGCGATAATAAAACACTTCGTTCTGGATTCGATCTGACTTTATCACTGTCAAAATCTTCTGGTATTACCCTGCCATTACCATTTCTGAAAAATAAAAGACTGAAAAATGAAGTACAACTTAACTTAACAGTGAGTCAATCTAGCGATGTCTCCTTTGCCAGGCGTACTGGATTCGGTTCTCGTGAATTTATTGAACAAAATAAAAACGATTCATTTAAATTTAAACCTTCTGCTACTTATCGATTCAGCCAGAAGGTAAACGGATCGGCATTTGTAGAATATTCGGTAAGTCAGAATAAAAGAACGGGAAAATACTCATATTTTGAATTTGGTGTGAATGTGAATATTCAGATTCGATAAACATAAGAATGATCATCTTAAATTTGGCTTAGATTGTCTGAAACACAGATGATCCAGAAAAAATTGATTTATGCTGATACATTGCTCTTTTATTTACTATTTTTACTGTAATATATTAGTTTTCAGGTAATTTTTATAAAAATTCGAGAACAACTTTTTGTTCAGAATGACCATTAAATCATATTTTTTCGGAGCAAAGTAAACAATATATAATTTAAAATATGATACTTAAATTGGACTGTTACACATGCTGAGAAAATTACTCCTATTATGCAGTATTTCCATAGCGTTACTGATTGGGATGTTGGCATTGCACTCTGCTCTACATGCTCAGATTAATTTTGATGGAGATAAGGCATATAATTATTTGTTGATGCAGACCGATTTAGGTCCGCGTAATCCGGGATCTAAGGGGCATACGGCCTGTCTTGAGTTGCTGAAAAATGAATTGGAGAAAAGTGGCGCCAAAGTACATCTACAGCCCTTTATGCATTATGATTCCCATGAAGGGAAAACTTTAAACATGACTAACATCATCGGATCTTTCGAAATCGATAAAATGTCGAGAATTATACTGTGTGCTCATTGGGATACCCGTCCCATAGCCGATCATGATTCTCCAGATAATAAAAACAAGCCCATCATCGGGGCAAATGATGGTGCCAGTGGTGTGGCGGTGCTCCTGGAGGTAGCCAGACATCTATCACTTAATCCACCTCCGGTCGGTATTGATATTATTTTCTTCGATGGTGAGGATTATGGGAAAGAAGGAGAATTAGAAAATTACTGCCTGGGTTCCCGCCATTTTGTGGCAAATAATAAAAGCTATTACCCTAAATATGCTATTTTATTGGATATGATTGGGGATACTCAGCTGGAAATTCCCATAGAAGGATATTCACAACATTATATGCCGGAAATTGTTGGACAGATCTGGGCAGTTGCTGCAAATTTGGGTTATTCACAATTCATCCCGGAGGTCAGACACTATGTGTTTGATGACCATGTGATACTTAATTCCGGGGGAATACCAGCGATTGATCTTATCGATTTCGAATATCCGGATCAGAGTCATCGGTACTGGCACACTCTGGAGGATACCCCTGATAAATGTTCACCCCACAGTCTGAAGGTTGTGGGCGATGTATTGATGGAAATTATCTATAACCACTAAATATGAGATTTAAATATCATACTGATATACCAAGATGAAATGAAAATATGTTTGATGAATATACTAAACTTCGCCTTGAGTTGACTGGATTTGATAAGGATATTCTCTCAGCGGAACTTTTTCAAGCAGGTAGTTCAGGGATTGAAGAGATATCCGAAAATCTCTGGATAGCCTATTTTACAAAAAAAATGGAAATACCTGTTTTGACAAGTCTCTTGACCCGATTAAGACAAATAAATCCGGTGTTTCAGGAAACTCAAATCCTTTCATCAACAGAAAAAAATCAGGACTGGAATAGTGAATGGAAAAAGTATTTTCGAGTGCAGAAAGTGGGACAGAGAATCTGGATTTCACCACCATGGGACAAACCGTCTGTACCACAGGAGGAAATTCTGCTCATCATCGATCCGCAAATGGCCTTTGGTACAGGTACCCATGAATCTACCCAACTGGTTATGATAACTCTGGAAAAATATATAAAGGAAGGATTTAGCGTATTGGATGTTGGAACGGGTTCCGGAATATTGGCTATTTTAGCGAAAAAATTAGGCGCAGGATATACCCTGGCATTCGACATAGACCAATGTGCGATTGACAATGCCAAACACAATGCTTTCTTGAACAATACAGCGGACATTGACTTTCTGATTGGTAATCAAAAGGTGATTCCCGGAAATAACTTTAATATTATTCTGGCAAACATAAATCAGCAAGTATTGATTGAAATGATACCCGTTCTAGTAGATCATCTGGCAAGCCACGGGAAACTCATTCTTTCAGGAATACTGCAAACCGATAAGAACAAAATGCTTTCAGCCATACCTTCGGGTCTGAAAGTGCTGGAGGATCCGCAGAAGAATGAATGGTTAGCCATTGTTCTTGAAAAACAAAAGATATGAGTTATTATCAGTCATTGGATGCCTGATATTTCAGATTTTATTAAAATTTATTCTATAACTGGCAGGAGATTTATATGATACGAAAATGGTTGGTGTTTTTCACAAGCTTACTTTTTTTCATATTATCCTGTGAAGAAGAAAAAGTGATTGTGAATTATGAAATGCCCTATAAAATTCAGGAAATAAGGGTACCCGAAACTATCAGTAGTACCTCAGATAAACCGGTGCTCATCACCGCAATTGTTACCCATCCTAATGGCAATGAAGGAATTCAAAAAGTAGAAGCAGTTATACTGGATTCAATGGATCAGATAAAATCAACCATCTCCTTGTTTGATGATGGGAGTATCGAGAATGTTCACTCAGGTGATGTGATTGCCTTCGATCAGGTATATTCTTATAATCTTATTGGTTCACAACTCGGATTAGCTGATGATATTTATAAAGTTGTTATTCAGGCAATCTCGGTTGATGATGAAATATTACAAAGCGAGAGCCTGCCAATGAAAGTTTTCTCCAATAAGGCACCGAGCATTGTGGAATATTTTTTTCCAGATAGTATTCTGGTAGGCTTTCCTGAAGTCCAGGCAAGTTTTACTGTCAATGATTCTAATGGTTTGGATGATATTTTGTGGGTGATCCTGGAAGGCTATAAATCTGGTAATACTTCTCCCGCTTTCCAGGATACGGTTTTCAATCCACTCAATAATTCGCCAGTCTTTTACTTCCAGCTTGACTCAAGTTATGCAGCCGGTAAAAAGGATGATTATCAGATGAAAGTATTTGCTGAAGACAGGGTGGGTGATCTATCTGAGGAAGAAATTTTCCCATTGTATGTTGAAAATACACCGCCTCTGCTTTATAAGGTGACCGTACCTGATACCATGATCCTTCCGACGAGTGGATTCATAGTTGATACTGTGCGTGCTGTAGCAAATGATTGGCAATCAATTTATGATATCGCATCTGTTTATTTAATTTCTCGTCTCCGGAATCAGGATGGCACGCTCGGGGATTCCACTAAGGTAGATCTGTTTGACAATGGTGATTTGGTGAATTCCGGTGATCATCGGGCAGACGATGGTGTCTTTTCCAGAATCATTCGACTTGATGCCACCAATACTGCCGGTACCTACATTTTTTCCTTTAAATCACAAGATACTTTCAATCAACTTTCCAATACACTGGTGGATAGTGTAATTGTTAAAAATCAATAACTGAAAATAGGATATACTGATGAATATTCGAAGGGTTTTAATATCGTGTTCTTTATTGTTAGGATATTTTTCCTTGCTTTTGTCTCAAATTGTATCCCAATATTCATTGCAATCCGAATTTCCCGAGCGCGGTGGATTAATCGGAAATGGGATTACTGATTTATTATGGGTCGATTCCACACTTTATGCTGGAACCGGTAATGGTTTGAACTGGACGTCAGATGAAGGAAGAATGTGGCATAGTGCAACTCCGGCAGAATACCAGGGCAAAGGGGGAATTTCCGCTTTAACC
>SMTZ1_10008127_pt1 | contig 10491 bp, 8 predicted proteins | sample DeeMarSWOR136_30_FD_25667 | JGI IMG/M metagenome (IMG submission 25667) | reverse complement strand
CAGGATTCGGCGGGCTTGCCCCGCTGCTTGCGATGCTGAACTCCTGTGCACCCGGCGTGTGTGTCCTGAACATTGACAACGGGTTCGGAGCGGGCTACCTGGCGAGCCTCATCAACAGGAAAATCGAAGATGCGCGGGAAAACGGTGAGAAATCTCTACTTTGACCTACAGAACGGGATCAGCGGCGATATGGCAGTCGCCGCGCTCCTCTCGCTCGGAGGGAGTATCACACAGCTCAGGGGAAGGCTGAAATCCATCCCTCTTGGGGGGTATGAAATAGAGGCTGCCCGGGAGCGGAGAAACGGAATTCCCGGATACACCTTCAGCGTACACGTACGCTCAGGATCCCAGATCCCGCGGGACTACAGGAACATCCGAGAACTGATCGAAAAGTCCGGGCTCAGTGAGAGTGAGAAAAAGCTTGCCGGAATCATATTCCACTCCATTGCGGAAGCCGAAGCCCTGATTCACGGCACCAACGTGGAGCAGGTGCATTTCCACGAGGTGGGTGCAGTGGATTCAATCATCGACATAGTGAGCTTTTCCATCCTGTACAGCTCAATCGGGGCAGGGCACTGCCGGGCATCGGAGATACACCTGGGAGGTGGAAGCACGGAGAGCAGGCACGGGACCATTCCCGTTCCCGCACCGGCAACGGTCGAGATCGTCAAGGGGCTTCCTGTAAGGGGTGCAGGGCTTCCCTTCGAGCTCACCACACCAACAGGAGCTGCGATCGTGAAGAGTATCATCGGTTCTTTCGGACCGCTCCCGAAGTGCCTGATAAAAAAGGTAGGCCTTGGATTCGGAAAGAGAAAGAATCAGGGATTCAATGCACTCAGAGTGCTGGAGTATGAGGAGTTACCTGAGTGGGAAGGGGAGCCCGGCCAACCAGTTGTTGTCATTGACGTGACGATCGATGATTCAACGTCAGAGGAGATCGCCTATCTACAGGAGCGGTTGTTCACCGAAGGGGTACTCGACGTCTATGTGACGCCGGTCTTCATGAAGAAGAATCGACCTGCTTTCAACGTAAGTGTCATCTGTACACCTGACGATTTTGAAAGAATTTCAGAGCTTATTCTGAGAGAATCCTCCACCTTCGGACTCCGGTATCACTTCATGGACAGGAAGGTTCTCGACAGGAAGGTCGACCCAATCGACACGTCTTTCGGACCGATCCGGGTGAAAGTGGGTTATCTCGGTGAGGTACCGATCAAGGCGTCCCCTGAATATGAAGACGTTAAGAAGGCGGCCCGTTCTCACGGTGTGCCCCTGCGCCTAGTGTTCGACGAAGTCAGGATGCGCTGTGCAGGAAAATACGTAATCCGGTCACTCGGGTTGAAGGAAGCACCCGGTGACAACAAGGGGGATGAGCTCTGAAAATTAAGGACGAACCCCGTGAAAGAAAATAATTAATTCCGGGAGGTATCTATATGGATGATGGAAGTATAAGAAGGATCTTGGAGAAAGCAGTCGAGAGGATGAACGGAATACTCTACCTCCGTCCCTGTTGGGTTGCCAGGGACTTCCTTCCCCCGGGAAAGCGACTTGGCCTCAAGGAGGAGGAGTTCGCGGTCGGTGAGAGGGGATTCATCAGTGAACGCTGGATCGGTTCTGAAACAAGGGCTGAAAACCGAATCGGCCCGGAAGACGAGGGGCTCTCCTACCTTAAAATCGAGGGTGAGAACATTCTGCTCAAGGACGCGGTCCGGGTATGCGGTCCGCTCATTATGGGGGAAGCCTATGCAAAAAACCACCCCGATCTGGGCAGACTCCCAAAGTTATACGATTTCGACTCAAGGATTTTCTACCACATCCACCAGATGAAGGGGGATGCGAACAAGGTTGGAAAGAATCCGAAAGAGGAGGCCTACTACTTCCTGGAGGACGTGGACCTGGGGAAGCACCCCGAGACCTTTTTCGGTGTGCACCCCCACATCGTCGAGCAGGGAAAACAGTATGATCTCCTTCTGCCCTACCTGGTGAACTGGAACAGCGATCTCATACTCAAGCACGCCAGGGCCTACCTGAACGTGCCCGGTGAGGGCTTTCACTTGCCCGCAGGAGTGCTCCACGCGCCTGGTACGGCGCTTACACTCGAGCTTCAGGAGTCCTCAGATGTGTTTGCTATGCTACAGGCAAAACTGAACAATATCATCCACTCAAAGGAACTTCTCTTCAAGGACGTGTCAAAGGAAGATCGAAATAAGGACGGAGAGCTTGCGGTGCTAAAGCAGATCGATTGGAAGACCTGCGCAGACCCGTACTTCTATGAGAACAGGCACATGGAGCCGAAGCTGGTGAAGGAAACGAAGCAGGAAGGCGGCTTTGAAGAGTGGATCTACTACAATACCATGAAGTTCAGCGGGAAAAAACTCACCGTGAAGCCGGCAAGCAGCTTCAGAAGCAGTGACAAGGGAGTGTACAACGTGCTCGTGTGGAAGGGGAGCGGAACCATCGACGGTCATGAAGTGGAGGGCACAAACTTCGGGATCGATGAAGTCCTTGTGACTCACGCGAAAGCGGTTCAAGGGTTTGAAATCAAGAACACAGGAAGCACTGATCTGGTGCTCTTCAAGTTCTTCGGCCCGGACATCAACACCGACATACCCTACATACCCGTGTACAAACCGTGAGTGCGGACGCATCTACCCAATCCATTATCTCCGGAGAAATCACCGTGATTGATCCTTCCTCGATGAATGCCTATATCCTCGCAGGTGGAAAGTCAACACGGATGCGGAAAGACAAGGCCCTTCTCAAGCTCGGGGGGATAACTTTTCTCGACAAGACCATCGAGTGTACGTCTCAGCTTTTCAGAGATGTGTACATCGTTGGCCGGGACCATGGGGACCCGCGGGTGAAAGATTCTTTTCCTGATATTATCGATGGCATCGGACCGCTCGGCGGCATCTACACTGCACTCAGGCGAACGAATCAGGAGTACAACTTCTTCATCGGTGTCGACTATCCATTTGCGCGTCCTGACTCGATCGCTTGCCTTGCAAAGTTTCTTGATCATCGCTATGGCGGGCTGATCCCGATCACTCCCGACGGGCCGCACCCCCTGTTCGCTTTTTATTCAAAAAGGTGCATTCCCGCGATCGAAAAATGCCTTGATGAAGGACGCTATGAGATCCGGTGCATCGCACGTTCCATCCAGATCCTCTTCCTTGATCTCTTCAACACGATAGGAAGAGATTCATTTGAAGGATTGAAAGAAAGCTTCCTCAATATCAATAGTGAGCGTGATTACCGGGAAGTGAAGAGACATACACGTGAAACCGATAAAGGGAAAAAATCTTAAAAAAAAATATAAAGGTTTTTTTCATTCTGTCGATCTATGGAATGTAAGACCAATTTGGAGTATAAAAAATGATGGTAACAGGAGTTTCGGAAAAGGTTACCATTGGGGATTTTCATCCGCATGTTGAACCGGAAACTCAGGCAGCAAACAGTGTGAAAACGGACGAAATCGGAAATCCGGTCATTGTGACAAAAGATTTTATATTGAACCTTCTTTCCCTCGCAATCGGTAAACCGGGTTTCCTCGAGGGTAATCTTGGGAACAAAGTGGATGTGAAAGTGTAAGGGAGCACCTGCATAACCTTCGTAAGCATGCTGAAGCTCTCCCTGCAAAACGTGGGGAGAGCTTTTTTTTCTTGTAATTGAAATGCAACATGATAATATTTGGTGGTGAGAGCGAATGTTTTTCATCTCAACAGAGAGCGCGCGTATGAAGTATGCGGTTTTAACCGTATTTTCCCTGCTGATACTCTACATGTCAAGCGCTGTCCTCGCCGATGAGAGATCCCCGACGGACAAAGGGTTTGAGCTCTTCAAGGAAGGAGTCCACCACTTCAACAGAAAATCCTACGAAGCTGGAATCGACTTTTTTCGAAAGTCTCTGGGTATTAACCCTCGCGACGGGAGAGCCCGATACTTTCTTGCAATGGCCTTATACAAGGCAGGCTTTAACGAGAACGCGCTATTCGAGCTCAATGCACTCCTTCAGACTGAAAACGAGACCGAACTCATCGAAACCTTCGTACGCTACCTGAGCACAAGCAGACTTTTTCCCAGCGTATTGAAGAAGAGTGACGACTATACAGTGGGCAGGGAGATACGGGGAAATCCTCTCGGGAAATATATACTCTCCAGAATCACGGGAATCGATGTAGACGATCTGGGAAATATCTATGCCGCTGGGTTCGGTTCGAAAATCGCATTGAAAATATCTCAGGAAGGAAAACCGCTCGTTGTCTTCAGTAACCCAAGAATTTCTACTGGAAGGCTTTACGACATCGTACGGGGAGTCGATGGGACGGTTTTCATATCGGATTTCTCCAACGACACCATCTATAAATTCCTGGATGATGGTACTTATATAGGAACCTTCGGAGGACCGGGATTCGGGAACGGCCAGCTTTACGGTCCTACTGCACTAGCAGTGGACAGCAGAGGCGATCTCTATGCCATAGACAGCGGGAACGTGAGGGTCATGAAATTTTCCAAGTATGGGGAGTTCCTCCTGAGCTTCGGAAGGGAAGGGGAGGAGGAGCAGGAGTTCAGCCACCCCTCTGGCATCGCGGTGGATGGAGCGGGGAACATATACATTGCTGATCACGGGAAAAAAGTGATCATGGTCTTCGACCGCTTCGGAAACTTCATGCAGACCCTTACGGATCCCGGATTGAATGACCCTTACGGGATATCCATCGCGGGGGAGAGCAAGCTCATCGTGAGCGATCAGGACATCCTCCGTTCCTATGACATCATGTATTCCACCTGGACGGACATCGATACTGATGGACGGGTTTCGAGAGCACTCGACGTAAAAATGGACCGTCTCGGCCAGCTCTACGCCTGCGATTATGAGAACGATAGGATCCTCCAGTTTGTTCCAAAACCGGATAAGTACCGGAATCTGAACGTGATCCTTGATCGCGTTGAAACTTCCGGTTTTCCCATGATCACCTACTCTGTAACCGTACTCGATGCGGATGGTTTTCCAATTTACGGTTTGCGAGAGGGTAACTTTCTGCTCAAGCTCGGCGGCGGAATAGTGAAGAAGATCGACCTCTCATCCAATACGGTGAGAGATTCTCAGCTCAGGCTTCTCTTTCTCGTGGATAAATCTCCTTCCATGGAGCAATATGAGGAGGACGTAAGGACGTACATGAACTCTTTCGCGTCCAGGGTTTCTGTTGAAGATGAAATGGCCGTGATTGGATTCAACCGTAACTCCTGGATCTCAAGCTCCTTCACCCGCTCAAAGCTCAGAACCATGGATGCAATCCTCGAGGACCGCTATGCGGAAGGAAAGAGTATCGACAGCGCCTTCAGACGTGCGGTGGATTACCTCAACAAGGAGTACTTCAAAAAGGCAATCATCGTCATCACCGATGGTACAATCGAGGAGGATTCTTTTCGCACCTACTCATTTGAGAGCTGTATCCGGTATGCGGTGAACAATCACATTCCCGTCTACTTTCTCTCTTTCGGTGCAGGTAAAAACAACAGGCTCTCCTACTTCGCACGGAACACAGGGGGAAGATACTACGACGTGCTGCACTCCAACGAATTCCCCTTTATGTACAACACAATACAGGAGTTCCGTCCACCGGAATACCTGATCTTTTTTAAGGACGTGTACGACCCGAAGTTCGAAAATCTCTACCTCGACGCCGAGGTGGAGGTTGACTTCGACGGCAGGACGGGAAAAAGCAGGCTAGGGTTGATCTACTTCTCCAAAAGTTAATAGAATAATAAGATGAAGTTTGACAGAGAGAAGGAAGTCAAATACCTCATAGAACGCGAACTGAGACCGGACGGAATAACCGATGAGGGCGTCCTATCTGCCCTGTATAAGGTTCGGAGGGAGAAATTCATACCCGAGTCGCTTCGCGATCGGGCGTATGGAAACTACCCTCTCCCGATCGGTGAGAACCAAACCATCTCACAGCCCTACATCGTCGCCCTCATGACCCAGGCGCTCGACCTGAAGTCGGAGGACAGGGTACTCGAGCTGGGGACAGGGTCCGGGTACCAGACCGCAATTCTGGCGGAGCTTGGGGGAATCGTCTACTCAATTGAGCGGATTGAAAGCCTTTCGCAGAAGGCCAGGACCAACCTCTACAGCCAGGGGTACACGAACGTGATTCTCATCGTGGGAGACGGTACAATGGGTCTTCCTGAATATGCACCCTTTGACAAGATAATGGTCACCGCTGCGGCGCCCCGCGTCCCTGATACCCTGCTCTTTCAGCTCAAAAAGGGTGGTAAAATGGTCCTCCCGGTAGGAGGCCGATCGGTTCAGGACCTGAAGCTCGTAGAAAAGGCTTTGAACGGGCGTGTCTATACATCATCGCTCTGCGGCTGCAGGTTTGTTCCCCTGATCGGTGATGAGGGATGGCGGGATTGATGTGTTCGGGTTTGGACCGGGAGTTTAGAGAGAGGTTGAACTCGGCAAGATTTATCCCTGCGGGCAGCAGCCTGCAGGAATTTTGAAATAGGTGTCCATCAATCGGAAAGGTCGGCCTGGCTGCCAAAGGAACAACCGAAGATCATGAAAACGTTCTTTTCAATCTTATACGAGCTCATTTTTACGACTGGCATCGCCAAGATATCAATGAGCAATTCCGGATGATGTTCTATGCATCTTTTAAAGAGCCCATTTTCGTGCAAAAAGAGGGAGTGAACGCAATATGGATTGTTTTCTGAAAAAAAGTGTTTTTCTTCTTCTCCTTACAACGCTTCTTCATTTCAACCTCCTCCACGCGGAAGACCCGTTACAAAAGCAGTTCTCCCACGGAATAGAGAAGGAGGCTGAGGGGGACTGCGTTTCTGCGATTTTTATCTTTCAGGACATCCTCGAGGTGAATCCTTACTTCCTCGACGCGAAGATCGGTCTCGCGCGCTGTTTGTACAAGACCGGGAACCTGAAGGAGAGCGAGTCTCTCCTGGGAGAAGCCCTGGCGCAGGAGCGGCAAAACGTGAACGCAAGAAACCTCCTGGGAAGGGTACTCATTGCTCAGAAGAGATACGATGAAGCGGAGGGAGTGTACAGGGAGGCAATTGAAATCGAGCCGGTAAACATGGAGACAAGATACGGTCTTGCAGATCTATTTAGGGCAAAGGGCGACTATAAAAAAGCAATAAATGTATATGAAGACATTCTCAGGGTATATCCCCAGGAAGCGTGGACCTACATACACCTCGGAACCTGCTACACCGAGATGCGGGAGTTGGAGAAGGCGGGAGGATTTTTCCGAAAGGCAGTTTCACTGGACAGCCTTAACCCCTGGACACACATCAATCTTGCCCGTCACTACTACCAGATGGGAGTGAAGCTCTCAGTCTCCGATGCACCTTCCGCGAAGAAGTTTTTCGATGCCTCTTCCTTCGAGGCGAAGACCGCCCTCGAAATCGAAAAGCGGCTCCCTGAGGCCCACAGGGTTCACGCCTCCATACACTTTTACAATGGAGAATACGCGGAAGCGATCGAATCCTACGAGCTGCTCAAAAGAACCGGGGGGGAAACCTTCCTCCAACTCTACGAGATGGGATTCTGTTTTGAAATGATGGGAGAGCTTGAAAAGGCTTCCGAGCATTACGGGAAGGCCCTAGCAAAGAGGATCGATGACGAAATCACCCGATTCAGGCTCGAGGAGGTCGTACTCGGACTCCACAGCACAAGCCTCTCAGAGCCGAAGCGGCTCGAGCTTGCCGAGCACCACTTCCTCAAGGCGCGCTACTACAACACAAGAAACGTGGTGAACAAGGCGGTCATCCAGTACAGGCGTGCCATCCAGCTCGACCCTCTCGATCCCCGAAAAAGGCTTGAGCTTGCCGAGCTCCTGCGCAGCCGCCGCTATTACGAACAGTACCTCCATGAGCTTAGAGACATCATCCGGGACACTCTGGATGTCAATACCGTCGACATCAACGACAGGATCGAAATCTACGAGAACAGGATTTCCAAAAACCTTGCCTCCCGTTGGCGTGTGGACCAGTACGGTGAGGACGAAGAGGCGTTTGGATATGTCCCGAGGACAAAGGTATCTGTCGCCGTGTTCGACGGCTTCCTCTCTGACAACATCTACGAGAACTACCTCCACAGACGCATCTCCAGGACGTTGAGCGAGATTCTTGCTCTGGTCCTCTCCTCCTATGCGAAAGTACAGGTGGTGGTGGTTGCAGGCGAGATCTCACGTCGCAGGGACGCCCTGAAGAGGGCCAGAACCCTCGGCGTAGATTTCTACATCACCGGTGAAGTAGAGGAGCGTGAGGACTCGCTCAAGGTACGGCTCGACCTCCTTACAGGCATAGGGGGAAAGGTTTTCAGGAGCTATGACACCTACTTCACCGGTAACGACCGAATGCTCCATACGGTGGTCGCCCTCGCAGAAAACGTTAACGCCGGAATCCCTCTCCAGGGGCTCATCGTCAGGATGCAGGGAGATCGGGTACTCATCAACATCGGTGAGGCCCACGGCGTGAAAAAGGACATGGAGTTCCACATCGTGCGAGAAGGGGGCCTCATGAAAAACCCAGAAACCGGTGAATACGTCATCGACCCAGAGGTAAGTCTTGGGAGCCTGACGATCACCGAATTGGATGAGACCGTAGCTGAAGGGGTGTACACCTACTCAGGGATCCACAACCGCGTGAACATGTATAACAGCGTGGTGCTGATAGAACCGGAGAAGGAATAGGAGATCATGAGACGCCCTCTCTTCATGCTGATTTCATGCTTATTATTGTACATGGTTTTCTCCCTGCAGGTTCCATTTCATCCTGTTGCCTTATACGCCGATGAGGAAGAGCCCCTGGTTGCACGGGAGCTCAAGAGGGAGGTGCAGGGCAACTCCGGCTTCTCCATCCAGGTTCAGGTCTTCCTGAACGAAGACACGAACCTCCAGGACCTCTACATTTCTCCCGGGGGAACAAGCGACTATTCCACAAACGCCTTTGTCTACGCAGTGGCTAAGGGTGTTGCGGTCATCACAGAGCGGAGCATAACCTACCGGCTCTATACAGGAACCGTTTTCTTCGACGTGAACGGGGAGCTCTGGGCAATCAGCGCAAAGAGCTTACAGGAGGTGTTTCAAGTGGGTACCGTGGAGGAGCAGAATGCGCTTCTCTGGAAAAAGCTGATACATCTTCGGTGAAGGTTTCTTCTTTCGCAAAACCTGCGCTCTGTATAACGAAGGACATCTAAGAGGATTTTATTATAAAAACAACCATAAAAAAATGGGACTTACAATACGAATTGCGGTCCCATTTGTTATCGGTATCTATATACGCTTCTTTTACTTTACCACAGCGATCTTGACCATCTGCTTCGAGCCACCGGGTGGTAATATCACCGCCACGTACACACCGTTTCGCACGATCTGGCCCCTGCCGTTCTTCCCGTCCCAGGTCACCTCGTTGCTATCCGGTGTAGCGGCATCGGTAAGGGTTCTCACGAGTCGGCCGGTGATGGTGAAAATCTTTATCGTTGTCTGGCCGCTCGAAGAACTGTAGTATACGATATTTGTGGTCTGTTTTCTCGGATTGAAGGGGTTCGGGTAATTATAGGCAGCATCAGCTCCCTCTTCTCTTATATTTGTAAGACTTGATCTTATATAATTTTCGGGTAGTTTTATCGATTCATAGCTGTCGTTTGTTGGATCGACCGGTGCAAGAGATGGAACATAGGTTCCAAATACATCTGCTACCCTCAACTGGATATTTGCAACATCTGCCTGTGATAGATCTGTTTTAAGTGTCACATATACCCTCAATCGTATAATTGGCAGTGGAGGACCCGGAGGTGCAGTGATCGTCACAGGTGGAGGTCCACTAACATCCACAGGAATCGGTTGTAGAGTTGTATTTGGGGCTGTTTCCAGTCCTACAGTAGGACCAGGATCAAAAGTTGTAATATCCATTATTTCAATGCTACTTATTAAATCTGCAGGTACCGCCATCACGGCCTGCCCATCTTTGCTATTTTCGATAGCAAATTCTATGCTGGTTAATTCAATATTTTGAAAAGTGATAGTATCTGGATTCTCCATTTCAATTTCAAACATAGCGATTCGATCGCCTGCAAAGGCTACTTTCGGTGCAATGTCATTGTACAATCTCACGATCACATTGTTTTCAATTACATCGAATGCAGCACTGATCCCGGTTACAATACCAAATGATACCGATATTACATCGTTAACTATAGCCGACTGGATGACAACATCTCCTGAATATTGACCGGCAACAAAATTAATTGTCGTATCTCCCGCTCCTGTACCGCTCGGAGGTGCTTCGTAAATCGTTCCTGTATAATCACTAATGTTTGCTGCACCGGTAAAGTTCGATATATTATCGAAAATATCAAGCGCATCTACTGAAATAGTGATATTCGTAAATACTTTTTCTACCGGATCAGGTTGTGTGGTGAATACGAAATGATCAATTGAACCAGGACCCACTGTCACCGCTCCG
>SMTZ1_10029674_pt1 | contig 10492 bp, 13 predicted proteins | sample DeeMarSWOR136_30_FD_25667 | JGI IMG/M metagenome (IMG submission 25667) | reverse complement strand
AGACAGGCTTTCACTAGCTCGTTACCAACCCCTTGTTTCTGACTACCCTCAGCTACCGCCAGCGACTTTATCTCCGCTAAATCCTCCCACATGATATGGAGGGCCACACAGGCGATAACCTTATCACCCTCTCTGACCACAAAGTAGTCCCTAATATTCTCGTATATCTCGCTCAGGGGACGAGCCAGCATTTCGTCCCGGTCAGCAAAGTCGTTGATTAGCCGATGCATCTGGCTGACGTCCTTGATACAGGCCTTTTCTATCTTTATCACCTAGCGTTTCCCCGACAATTTTCGTTCTAAAGAGCCGTAGAAGGATGCTTTTGGATGAATTCTTAAGAAGCGTGTCTTTTGAGCGCTCTGCTTCACCCTTATAGTTGCCCCATCCGAGGCAGGCAGATTCATGTGCCCGTCAATGCTCAGAGTCGCCTGGTGAGTCACCCTGAGATTTAGCTTGACCACCGCCGTAGCCGCTAGAACCAGCGCATAGTCAGCGCTGAGATGGGGCAATATGGGCAAAAGCAGAAAATCTTCAGACTGAGTATGGAGAATCGGACCGCCGGCCGATAGCGAGTAGCCGGTACTCCCGGTGGCTGTAGCTACAATTACTCCGTCCGCCTTATAGGTAGTCAGTGGATCCCCGTCTATGCTCGCTTCTACCCGAATCATCCGGGCTACCTCACCCCGGGCCACCACCACATCATTCAAGGCATGAAATACGGAGCCAGTTTCAGTATCCGGCGCCCAAAACTCGGCTTCAAGCATGGCCCGCTCATCAATCCAACCCTCCCCCGCTAGTAAAGCGGGTAGACTGCCTTTGGCTTCATCGACACCAAGCTCAGTCATAAAACCTAACCGGCCCAGGTTGACACCGGTAATCGGGATGGAACGTGAAGCCGCCACCTGAGCTGCCCGTAGAATGGTGCCGTCTCCGCCGACAGTAAGAATTAAATCGGTACCGTCCAACTGGCACTCGGCTTCTTCCCTCTCCCAGGCTGAGCAGAGCCACACCGAAACACCCCTGGTGCTCAGGAAGTCTTTAAGCTCCTGAGCCAAAGGATAGGTAGCCTTATTTACCGGGTGATAGAGAATGCCAATCCGTTCCACCGCTTGCTCCGAGATAACAGGACATAGCCAGAACAAGCCAAGTGTATCATTGGTAGCCCTTAGCGTCAAGGCTAGGAGCGGCTTAAGCGATAGCGAATAGCCGCCCGGACAATAACGAAGCCAATAATGCCCAAGAAAAAGACGGCAGCGAAAGCTCCACCCGCCCTTATTCTCCGCTCGGTTATCGCTTCAACCCCCCTAGCAAAATTCCAGAGCCAGACGTAACTACCGATGGGCGCAAAATAGCGGCCGTTAGCTGGCAGTAGGATACCCCTAGCCTTCATTTCCTCTATGGGCTGCACCACCGCCCACTGCCATAATCTACCCACAGCACCAGCAACGAAACCGGCCGGAACCACAATCAACAGAATGATGAAAAAGACGGGTTCATCCCCGGCACAGACGTGACCGTAGATAAGACGGCAAGCCAAGTGCCAGAACAGGGCGTAAATACCGCCGTGTAGAAGAAACGCCATCACCCCGGACTGAACCGAGTGCCACAGGAGCACTAGAAAATGTTGTGGTGAATGCCTCTCCGGCACGGTAAGCCCAGCGGGGCTGCGCCGGAAACCATACGCGGCCACCGAGATTCCACTAGCCATGAAACCGATTACCAGCGCCCAGCCGACCCAGGCTCGAGGAAAGGCTTCGGCCATCTGTAAGCCAACCATCACGATGGAGGCTATGGTCAGAATGTAAGGTAACCAAAAATACCGCTTGGGCAAAGACTGTTTCTCCATTTTAACCCCCCAGGACTCTATGTTATATATTTCTAACGTTATCTATTTCTAACATACCACCAGAATTACTATTTGTCAAGCCCCCCTGAAAAATAAAAGCCCAATACCGGCTGGGAAATGATTCGCCAGTATTGGGTAATATCGAACTAATCAGACACGATCTTTACTTAGCTCTAGCCAGCGTGGGTAAAGAAGAAGAATAAACCAACAGAGATTGCCGCAATGCCAATCCCCAGTAGAACATATAAGATACGGCGGCGCCGCTTATGAGCCGGATTTGCCCAGTCGGGAACGTCTCCGAGATTATCCATGCGATACCTTCCCCTTCCTCCGTTTACTCTTGTTATAGTATAACGATTTAGTTAGCCTTTTGATAGCCCTGCCCGACTTGAATTTGTTCAGATTAACAAAGCCCCTGGTTCGGTTCACGGGCTATCTGCCTCCTCGCCCTGCCCGTGAGCAGTAACCTCCGGCAGGCCATCGACTAAATGGTCACTGGTTTGTAGCTCTAACCGACCGCTGAGAGTGTTTAGCTTGCCGGCTGCCTAGGTATGTTTTGCCGCCGCATGAGAGATGTGCCTGCCGATAATTTCATAATCATCCTGAAAGCTCTGAAACCCAGCCTGAAGACGCTCAAGACGCCCCAGTATATCGCGCGCCGATTTCTCAACCTGCAAACCCTTAAGCCCGAGCACAATAGCCTGCAGATAAGCATAAAAACTGTTGGGGGAGACGGGGAATACCCGCTTCTTAAGACAGTAAAAATATATGTCACTCTCCTCACTAAGCTGGGGACAACGGACTATGGTCTCATAATAGATATTCTCAGCCGGGATATACATCAGTGCAAAGTCAAAAGTTTGTTCATCGGGCAGGATATACTTGCTTACGTCATCAATATGCTTCCTGATAGTACGGGTAAATTGCCGGCGCAGCTGAAGCTGCTCCCCCGGGGAATCCGTGGTAACCATCCGCTCAAAATCTTCCAGCGGGAAGGGAAGCTTGGCATCGATGGGTACCAAATTCCCACCGATACGAACTACCGCATCTACCGTTTCACCATTTCTAAACCTATGCTGGAGACCATAGGAACCCTGGGGTAAACTATCCACTAGTAGCCTTTCCAGACCTAGCTCACCAAAACCGCCCCTAAACTTAGGGGTACGCAATGCCTCCTGCAGGCTGGTAATGCTCTTACCTACCTCTTCAATGTCCCTGGTTCTCTTAGTAAGCTCGCCTAACCGCTCCCTGACATCGCCAAAAACGCCTATGCTCCCTTCTACCCTCTCGCCAACCAAATTGGATAAGGCATCAGCCTGCTCTCTTAGTCTCTTGCGCCCGCGAACCCTATCCATAATAAGGAAGACAACCAAAACAACTATAACGACGACTAATAATATAGTTTCCACTTATCTACCCGAATACTTAAATCCATTATACACCAAGACCGAGCAAATAGACATAAGCACCGACAGGGAATAAAATCGTAAAAAGGGTATAACACTGGAATTCCAAGAAATTTTCTGCTAAAATAACGAGACCTTGACTCTAGGCTTGGATAGTTGTTCCCAAACCACTGATGTGACTCTGCCGTGCCTATTTCAGAAGCTCGAGAGGTAGACACAGAGAAAATATGAGAAAACCTTACCTGATTATAGCGAGCGCCCTAGTCCTTATTATCGCCACACTTAGTGCGATTAGCTGTACTGCTCCCTTATTAAGCAAGTTTGAAGACACCCGCTCGATGATGGATACCTTCGTCACCATCACCGTTTACGCACCTGACGAAGAAAAGGCTGACTCGGCAATAGGTGTCGCCTTCGACCGAATGGAGGAAATAGAGAAAGTCGCCTCAATATTCGATGAGGAAGCTCAGGCCTTTCAGCTTAACCGAGATGGATACCTAGAGGCACCTTCCGAAGACCTCCGGCAGCTAATAACTAAGTCACTTGAATACGGCAGGTTAACAGATGGGGCGTTCGATATCACCGTTCAACCCCTGTTAGAGCTGTGGGGGGCTGGTCTGTGGCAGGAACCTCAGGAAGTCCAAGAGAGGCGAATAAACGAGACACTAGCGCTAGTCGGCGGGGACAAGGTCAGCGTTGAGAAGAGTAAAATATTCTTCACAGAAGCCGGCATGAAAATCACCCTCGGCGGTATCGCCAAGGGCTATGCCGTTGATGAAGCACTAAAGGTCATTAAGCAAATGGGTATTAAACACGCCCTAGTAAACGCCGGCGGTGACTTAGCCACCCTCGGCTCTAAGCCGGAAGGAGAGCCGTGGCTTATTGCCCTAGTGAACCCCGATGACCTGACCCAGAGCCTAGCCAACTTCACTATTGCCGGCGAGGCCCTGGCTACCTCAGGAAACTACGAACGCTACTTCGACCCGGAGAGAGAAGCCCATCACATCATTAATCCCAAGACAGGATACTCAGCCCAGGAATGCATCAGCGCCACGGTGATCGCCCCAAACGCTACCCAGGCCGATGCCCTATCCACCAGCATCTTTGTCATGGGGCCCGAAGCGGGCGTAGCGCTGGTTGAATCACTGAGTAATGTAGAATGCCTCATCGTAAGCGCCGACCGGACGATATACGTATCCTCCGGACTATCGGTATACCTAGCCGAAAGTGAATCGGGAGAATAGATGGACATCAGGTTGAAAAAGAAGACCACACCCTACGGTGTTAAGGTGCCGGAGAGTAAGCTCAGCGAGAAAATCCCCATCGAGCCAGCACCCTTACCGCAGAAAGCAGTCATCCCGCTGCAGCAGAATATCGGCGCCCCTTGCCAAGCCACAGTCAAAAGGGGGGACAAGGTTCTCACCGGCCAGAAGATTGGTGATTCGGAGAAATTCGTCAGTGCCCCTGGTGGTAAATCCCCCCACCGGCGCCCTGGTCGAGTCCCTGGTAATAACCTCCGACGGCGAGGATAAATGGGTAGAGCTATCCCCCCCCAAGAACCCCAAGAAGCTATCCACTAAAGAGATCCTAGACAGGATAAGGGAGGCGGGGCTGGTGGGACTGGGGGGTGCTGCCTTTCCCACTCACATTAAGCTATCACCACCCAAGGGCAAGGAAATCGACACGGTCATCCTCAATGGCTGCGAGTGCGAGCCTTATGTCACCTCAGACCACAGAATAATGCTCGAATATGGAGACAAGATCCTCTACCACATGGAAGAGCTGATAGAAAATCTGGGACTTACCGACTTCAGAATTGTGCCCTTAAAATCGAAATACCCGATGGGGGCGGAAAAGACCCTCATTGAGATGATATTGGGTAGAGAGGTCCCTATTGGCGGGCTACCGCTAGATGTTGGTGTCGTCGTCCACAATGTGAGCACCGCCAAGGCAATCCATGACGCTGTTATCGAAGGTAAGCCCCTTATTGAGCGGGTGGTAACCGTCACCGGTGCCGTCAAAAACCCCAAGAATCTACAGGAGTCTTATTGAGTACTGTGGCGGTATGGACGACCGAGCCAATAAGGTCATTCTCGGTGGCCCGATGATGGGCATCGCCCAGTTTGACCTTGGCTTTCCCGCCGTCAAGGGGACCAACAGTCTCCTGGTAACGGAAAGCGCCCCCCTAAGAGAACAGGACTGCATAAGCTGTGGCAAGTGCATTGAGATCTGCCCCATGCGCCTCATGCCCACCCTGCTGGCAAGGTATGCCAAGATGGGCCGGTATGATGAGTGTAAGGAGAACTACATCGACGACTGTTTTGAGTGCGGGGCCTGTACCTATGCCTGCCCGGCCAATATCCCGCTGGTGCAGTATATCAAGACTGCCAAGAAGGAACTCCTTAAGAGGAAAGCCAGTAAGTGACTCAGGAAGAAAGCCAAGAAGTAACTCAAGAGGCAAGTCAGGAAGCGACTTATGAGCGGGAATTCCTGATCTCACCGGGTCCCCATCTGTGGAAGGGGCTTTCGGTGAGCCGGATAATGTACCTTGTGGTGTATGCTCTCCTCTTCCCGGCTGGAGCCGGGATTTATTTCTTCGGCTACCGTGCCCTTTCGGTGATGGGGGTGAGCATCGGGGTCGCCATCCTCACTGAGTATCTCTGCAAGAGACTGAGGGGTAAGCCCTTTGTCATGGACGGGAGCGCCGTGGTTACCGGGCTGCTCCTCGCCCTCGTCCTACCGCCCATGGAGACGACATACCTGTGGATGGTGGCGCTGGGCTCGATATTCGCCATTACCATTGTCAAAGAAGCCTTTGGCGGCCTGGGGCACAACATCTTTAATCCCGCCCTCGCCGCCCGAGCCGCTATGTCCGTCAGCTTCCCCATGCAGATGACCAGCTGGGTAAGACCGATGGGCTTTGGAGCTGATGCGGTAACCTCCGCCACCCCTTTGAGCGGCACTTCGATCTGGCAGCCATTCGACCCTTCGGTATATCAGGCAATGTTCCTGGGAGACATCGCCGGTTCAATCGGCGAGACCTCAGCCCTTCTTATCCTGATCGGGGGTGCCTTCCTACTGGGACGCGGCATCATCAACTGGAGAATTCCAGCCATCTATATCGGCATCGTCGCCCTGATGGCCCTCGGCTTTGGTGAGGACCCGCTGTTTCACATCCTGGCCGGAGGGCTGATGCTCGGGGCCTTCTTCATGGCTACCGACTATGTGACCTCGCCCCTAACCAATCGCGGCAAGATAATCTTCAGTGTCGCTCTGGGGGTGCTGACCATGATTATAAGACGATTCGCGGGCATGCCGGAAGGAGTCTGCTACTCCATCCTGTTTATGAATGCTATTACCCCCCTTATCGACCGCTATACTAAAGTAAGGCCCTACGGGCTACAGAAGAAGGTGGCCAGTGCCGGCTAAAAGTACTCTAAAAAATGCTTTCCCCATCATCATGCTAACCATAGTGGTGGCCGTGTGTGTCAGCCTGCTTACCTACGTTGACAGCTGTACCCGAGAAAAGATAAGCGCCCAGGAGGACGAAGCCTTCAAGGCTATGCTCACCGAGATGTTCCCCGAGATGAGCCGCTATGAGGAGCTTAAGGATGATATCTACACCGTATACTCTGACGGCAGTCAGCTCGGCTACGCCTTTCTTGCCATCGGTAAGGGCTACGGCGGCGACATTAACATCTTGGTCGGGCTTAGTGAGGCGACAACCGTAAAGGGGATAAAAATAATCTCCCAAACCGAGACTCCGGGACTGGGTACCAGGGTCACCGAACCATTCTTTACCGACCAGTTCGCCGGGATAGCTATTGAGGATATCGCCTTAAGCCAGGACGGCGGTAAGATAGACGCCATCACCAGCTCCACGATAAGCTCCAGTGCCGTAGTCGACGCAGTGAGAGCTACAGCTATGGAGAAGATAAAGCAGCTTGAGGGTGGTGATTAAGGAGGCCAAAGATGGGTAAATTCGCCAAGGAGTTTGCTAAGGGAATAATCCTCTCCAACCCAGTTTTCGTCCTGGCTCTAGGCTTATGTCCCACCTTAGCCATCAGCACCTCAATCGATAACGCCCTGGGCATGACACTAGCCGTCTTCATTGTACTTTTCTTCTCAAACATCATCATCGCCCTCATAAGAAATTATGTCCCTAACATAACGCGCATCCCCATCTTTATCGTCATCATCGCCACCTTGGTCACCGCGGTGAACCTGATTTTCCACGCCTATCTTCCCGATACCTACGAAGCGCTGGGCATCTTCCTACCCCTAATTGTAGTCAACTGCATCATCCTCGGCCGGGCCGAGGCCTTTGCCTCCAAGCAGTCGGTAGTCCACTCCATCGCCGATGCCCTGGGAATTACCGTGGGCTTCATGACCGCCCTGCTCATGATATCGTTCATCAGGCAGGTGCTCGGCACCGGCAACTTAACAGTGTTCGGGGTTGACTTCGGTAGCCTGCCTGTTCTAGGAGAGCACCCGATAGCCATCTTTATCCTGCCGTACGGGGCATTCCTGGTCATCGGACTGCTCATGGGACTGTTCCGACGGACGGGGGTGATGAAGAGTGAGTGAACTTGTAGCCATCTTCCTCGGTATGGTTCTGATCAACAACTTTATCCTGGTGAGATTCCTAGGTCTCTGCCCCTTCTTCGGCGTCTCCAAGCAGCTAAATAGCGCTATCAGTATGGGAATCGCAGTTACCTTCGTTATGGCTATTGCCTCTCTGGCTACCTGGCTCATCCGTAATTACATCCTCATCCCCCTCGACATTGAGTACATGCACATTGTTATCTTTATCCTGGTAATCGCCACGCTAGTCCAGATTATTGAGCTATTCATCAAGAAAACCAACCTCGGGCTCTACTTTTCCTTTGGCATCTATCTGCCCCTAATCACCACCAACTGCGCTGTGCTCGGCATTACCCTGATAAATGCCACCCAGGATTATTCGCTCAGCGGCAGTATCGTAGCGGCTCTCGGTGGTGGCTTAGGCTTTACCCTCGTTTTAGCCATGATGAGCGGCATTCGGGAGAAGCTCGAACTAGCCAATACCCCCAAGTCAATGAAGGGTTTGCCAATCGCCTTCATCACCGCTGCCCTGCTTGGCCTCGCCTTCCTCGGATTTGGGGGGATAGTCTAGCTGATGATATAATACAAATGGAGGAATTAAAGGAGCGACCATGCCAATTGGGATACTTGTTGCCATAGGACTCGCCTGTGGGATAATAATATACCTGGTCTACATCAAGGTTCCCCAAAAGGTAAAGGGGCTCGAGAAAACCGAGGAGCTAACCTCTATCCTGCCCGGGATGAACTGCGGCGCCTGTGGCTATCCCGGCTGCTTTGCCTATGCTCAGGCACTGTCGCAGGACCCCGAACTGGTCACCAAGACCCCATGCTCCCAGGTACTCCAAGACCCGGCTAGTCTGGAACAGCTGGAAAAGGTGCTCGGCTGCAAACTTGACGCCGCCGCCATGTGTAAAAAGGCACTCGTCCAGTGTAGTGGCAACTCGGAGGTTGTCTGTAACTATTCCGGCGCCCAAACCTGTAAGGCAGCGGCTCAACTCCTAAGGGGATACAAAAAGTGCCCTTACGCCTGCCTTGGTCTCGGCGACTGTGTGGAAATATGCCCTCAGGGTGCCATATCCATCGACCCAGAGAAGAATGTCGCCGTGGTTGACCCAGAGAAGTGCATCGGCTGCGGACTCTGTGTCACCGAGTGTTCCCAAGACCTCATTGAGCTCGTGCCCGCCGGAACCAAGATTGCCTTCCTCTGTAACTACCAGCCGGTAAAGAACATCCCCGGCCGCGAGAGGTGCGACTTAGGCTGTATCCGCTGCCGGAAGTGCTTCAAAGCCTGTGAATATGAGGCAATAGCGTGGAATACGGAAACCGCCCTGCCGGAATTCAATCAGGAGAAATGCACCCTCTGCCTTAAATGTGTCGAGGTCTGCCCCCAGAGCACGCTGGCTGACTTCACTAAAATGGGGGAAAAGAGAGAGGCAGAGCTGGTCTCAGCGAAATGATTACGCCACTACTGGTTATACCATTTCGCTAATTTGCATAATATATTAACTCTAACCTAGAATATAACCCTCAGGTGCTAATAAGATTTCTCACGGCTTGAGGTAGATTTTAGAGAGAATATTAGCACTCTGGGCTAAGTGGCAAGATATACATACATAAAATGCGGGTTATCGCCGGTAAAGCTAAGGGACACCCACTTAAGGTACCGAAGGGTACTCCGACTCGACCAGCCACCGATTTAGTCCGTGGTGCCATTTTCTCTATCCTGGAAAATATTGTCCGCGATTGGACACAGGTGCTTGACCTATTCTCGGGCAGTGGAGCCCTAGGCATTGAAGCCCTAAGCCGCGGCGCTGGCTGGGTAGACTTTGTTGACCGCGAGCGGCGGTGTTGTGCTATAATTAGGCAAAATTTAGAAAAGACGGGGTTTACCACACAAGCCCATGCCTATTGTTGTAACGTCGCCAAAGCGATCTCTTTTCTCGAAAAGGAGTACAACGTTATACTGATGGATCCACCCTATTCTGACTCGTCAATAGGCGAGCTATTAACCAAACTGGCAACCTCAAGACTAGTCGGCTCAGACTCAATCGTAGTGACAACACACTCCCCCCACCTTCCCCTGGCTCAAGCCTATGACACACTGAGCCTTATCAAGGAGCGCCGCCACGGAGATAGTTGCATCTCACTATACCGAAAGGAGGTTAGATCTTGACCACTGCCATTTACCCAGGTAGCTTCGACCCCATCACCAACGGCCATCTTGATATTATCATCAGAGCCTCAAAATTGTTCGATAAGCTGATTATCGGGGTCTATGAGAATCCGGAAAAGCCGGTCCTCTTTACCCCTAAAGAGAGAGCCGAACTGGTAGCGGAAGCGGTAACTGGTCTGCCTAACGTTGAGGTCAAAGTCTTCTCGGGGCTCACCGTTAGCTTTGCTCAGGAGGTGAATGCCCAGACTATCGTCCGTGGACTACGAATGAGCGCCGATTTTGAACGGGAATTCGATCTGGCGATGATGAACAAGAAGCTATCCCCCGAGATAGAGCTTATCTGCCTCATGTCAGACCTAAAATACCAGTTCCTCAGCTCCAGCCTGTTAAAAGAGGCTGCCCAGCTGGGGGGCGATGTTGATAACCTCATCCCGAAACACGTGGCCGAAGCGCTGAAAAAGAAGGTCAAGGGCCAAAAGTAGA
>SMTZ1_10025146_pt1 | contig 10493 bp, 7 predicted proteins | sample DeeMarSWOR136_30_FD_25667 | JGI IMG/M metagenome (IMG submission 25667) | reverse complement strand
TCCAGAGGCTCTCACCACGGTTCAAGACGGAACTGAGAATCTAACGAGGAGCGATAAGGTGCCCAGAGAAGGAATTCTGATTAGTACCCCTTATGAGAGGATGACCGAGGAGCAGGTAAGGCAGATCCACCAGGCTTCTATGGAGATTTTGTATGATCCCGGCTTTATTTGTTTTAATCGTGAGGCAGCTGAGATACTCCACAGCAACGGCGCGGAGGTTACGTCAGTTTCAGTCGGTGACCATCCATGCTGGCTGGCGAAGATTCCCGAGAGCCTTGTTATCGATGCTCTCGATAGCGCACCCAAGACAGTCAAGTTAGGCGCTAGGAACCCGGATAACAGTCTGATAATGAATGGTGAAGAGCCTAGGGTACACTTCATTTCCGGCTCCGAAACCAATATCTGGCTGGATGTTGATTTTCCAACCTATGTCAAGAAATCTGATCCCAGTACTGAGATTAGGGTGCCCGAATTTCACCCGCGACGTGGCACTGTTGCTGACCTCTGTCAGTCAGCACATGTCTGTGAGCATCTTGAGACCCTGGATGGCTACATCCGTACTGTAAATATACAGGATAAGGACATCACCGAGGATAATAAGGATGTTAACAAGTTCTTTGCCTCGTTGAATAACACCACCAAACACGTTATGTCAGGGCTAACCAGCCTGAAACAACTGGATAACGTGGTCAACATGGCGAAGCTAATCGTTGGAGGCGAAAAAGAACTCAAGGAAAACCCCATCATCTCCTTCATCACCTGTTTGGTCAAGAGCCCCCTGCAATTCGTTGACGATACTACAGACACTTTAATCGCGATTTGTAGGAGAGGGCTACCCATAGTGGTTTCCTCGTCACCGCAGGCTGGGAGCACTGCCCCTATCAAGGAAGCTGGCATCATGGCCCAAATAAATGCCGAAGTCCTGGCGGGCATAACATTGAGCCAGTTAGTCAATCCGGGAACACCGGTACTCTACGGGAGCGTGCCCGTTCGAGCGCGCATGGATACTCTTAGCGATTCCTACGGTGCTGTCGAGACCAGCCAGTACAACGTTGACTGCGTTCAAATGGCGCGATTCTACAAGCTGCCCAACTATTCCACCGCCGGTGTCTGCGACACGAAGACGCCGGGGACACAATCCTCAATAGAGAGATTGTTCTCGGACATACTAGTCACTCTGAGTGGACCCCAGTACTTGCACTGTGCGTACGGTCTCCTCGACTGCAACTCAGTTTTCTGCCTCCTCCAGGCTGTCTTGGACGATGCCCATTTCAAGATGATCAAGTTCTTCCTGGGGCCGCCGCGGATCAACGAAACAGATATCGCTGAGACCCTGAAGCAAATAGGAGAAGTGGTAATAACGCCACAAAAGCTTTACATTAGCTATATTCGCCGCGTGATGCGTAGCGGGGAACTTTCAGCGCCTTATCCTTTTGAAGGGGATGGTGAGACGGATGATGTATTCGCACTAGCCTACGAGAGGATGAATGAGCTTCTTGCCAAACCAGTGGAGCACATAGATCAGGCAACCACTGCTAAGATATTCCAGGAGATTCCTGGCCTACTACCCAGGTTAAACGTGTATCAAGATGGGAGAGAACAGTGAGCGAAGATGTTATCGCACTACTAAGGGAAAATGTTATCCAGGGAAGAAGAACCGCGGACGATGAGGGAGTTGATGAGGGCATGTCAGGCAAGCCCGGGGTACTGGAGCTAACGCAGTCAGCACTGGAGAAAAACATTCCCCCAGAGGCAATAATCACAGAGGGTCTGACTGCAGGAATGCAGGTTGTGGGAGAGAAATTCGCCACGAAGGAATACTTCATCCCCGACATGCTGGCCTCCGCCGAAGCGGTAGGCGCAGCTATGGATATTCTAAAACCGCTTCTTGAAGCTTCGAGTGTTGAAACAAAGGGGAAATTCGCCATAGCCACGGTAAAAGGGGATATCCATGACATCGGAAAGAATATTGTCGCCATCTTGCTCAAAGGGGCGGGCTACGAGGTAGAAGACCTGGGCGCAGATGTACCCACGGAGAAAATCATTGAAGTTGTCAAGCAAGACGGCCCCGATTTTCTAGGGCTTTCCGCTCTGCTGACTACTACAATGGTGGTCATGGGAGAGGTGATCGAGGCGCTTAAGGAGAATGGCCTTAGGGATAGGGTACGGGTTCTGATTGGGGGAGCAGCGGTCTCCAATGAGTATGCGCAGGAAATAGGAGCAGATGCTTACTGCGTCGATGGATTCGAAGCCATTAAAGTACTGGACACTCTCCAAGAATCTAAGGCGTAGTTCAAATACCACGATCTTGAAGAGAGGAGAGTAATTGTGGCAGGAATTGCCGGAATTCAAGGAGCTGACAATGGCGTGCTGGCTCTTATGCTTGAGAGAATCAAGCATAGGGGGCCACACGAGACTCGGACAACGCGGGAGCAAGGAGTGAGCTTGGGATGCTGTGAGTTGAACGTAGGTGGAGATTCGAAGGATGGCTCACATCACGCATCTGATGGCAACAGGACGGCTGTCCTTGACGGACGTGTATATAATCCAGAGAAGCAGGACAAAACTGATGCCGAGGCTGTGCTGGCCCTTTATGATAAGTACGGCACGCAGTTTGCCAAGAAAATAGATGGTGACTTTGCCTGCGCTGTATCTGACAAGGGTCAGATGATATTGGCTCGCGATTGGGCGGGCATAAAACCCCTCTACTACGGGCATAGTAGCGATGGGAGTTTATGCTTTGCCTCTGAGGCAAAGTGCCTGGTGGACATCGCTGACGACGTCAAGGAATTTCCTCCTGGCTATGCGTACTCTAGGGAACTGGGGTTCCAGCGATATACCTGCGAAGCTGTAGAAACGCCTGAGTTCGAGAATTATGAGCAAGCAAAGAAGGTAATACGTCAGCTTCTGGAAGAGGCAACAGAGAAACGGATGAAAGATAACGCCGCAGGAGGAGTTCTCCTAAGCGGCGGTTTAGATAGCAGTCTTATTATCTATATGGCCCATCAGATAAAGCCGGATATCGAAGCTTTCACAGTGAGTATGGAGGAAGGAAAAGACCTCCCGCTGGCTAAGGAAAAGGAGATAAACGAGATATTGCCTCAGGCCATCTATCACCAGGAGATGTATGAGGAGAGCTGTGTGCATGGGGCGATCGCCAATTTCCTGGCAGCGCGGTTTGTCAGTCCACATGCCAAGTGCGTTTTCACCGGAGAGGGAGCAGATGAGTTCTTAGGCGGGTATGACGGCCAGTTCAGACAGGGAAGGAACCAGGAGGAGGTTGCCAGTATAGTCGACTTGCTCATCAACGTTGCCCATAACACAGCTTTGCAAAGGCTGGACAGACTGGTGGCTGCAAACTCCATAGAAACCCGTACGCCCTTTCTTGACACCAAGGTAATGGATTTTAGCATGAAGATTCCGATAGACTGCAAGATACACGGCCAGGAGCGAGTTGGAAAGTGGGTTCTGCGCCAGGCCTTCGAGGGTTGTTTACCCGAGCACATCATTTATCAGACAAAGCGGTTCTTCGCTCAGGGTTCCGGTGTGGCGTACATCATGCGCTCACAGGCTGAGAAGCAAATATCCGAAAGCGAACTGGCGGAATTCAATAATGTAGCCGGTAACCCGTACCTGTCTTCTGTAGAGGAGCTATATTACTATCGGATATTTAAAAAGACATTGCCCCATCCTGCGTTCGATAGGCTGGTAGGCAGGTGGGATCCCTTCAGGCCAGACTTCTTTCTGCGGAAGGCAGGTTCATAGCCCGAATCCGTTAATGAAAGGCGTCTTCTTGTATCTCATGAAGTGGACCATCTTGGGCTCAGGGGGTTGCATGGTCATCCCCAAACCACTCTGCCGATGCCGAGTCTGCCTGGAAGCCAGGAAGAAGGGCGTTCCCTATGCTAGAGCAGGACCCTCTGCTTTTCTTCACGATATCAACCTCTTAATCGACACGCCGGCGGAGATTGTGAGCCTGTTGAATCGCTCGCCCATCCGCCGTGTAGATTACCTCATCTTCACCCATCTCGATCCTGATCATACCGAAGGGTTTCGGGTAGTAGAGCAGATTTCGCTGGATTTTCGCACCTGGCGTGCTTATCCCGAAAAGCAGAGCTGTTTGCTGCTTCCTGAGCAACTCAGCGGAAGACTGAGGGAGATCCGGTCTCAGTTTGGCCCCCTGATCGACTTCTACCAGGAAAGTGGCTTTGTCAGGCTTATGCTTTTTGAGGACAGCATCCAGATCGGGGACGTCCATATCAGGGCCATCCCGGTTGACCGAGGTCGTCAGGTGGCCTTCGTTTACGTCTTCGAGAAGTCAGGGCGCAAGGTGGTCTACGCGCCCTGCGACATCAAGCCCTTTCCGGAGCACCGAGATGAGGTTCAACAAGCCGATCTGCTGATCATCCAGCCAGGGATATTTGAGAAAGGGCTGAAACATGGTTTCAGGTACCCGGCTGAACATATCTCCAGAACCACCCTCTACACATTTGAGCAAACCCTGGATCTGGCCAAACGCCTCCAGGCCAAAAAGGTTCTCTTTGTTCATTTGGAGGAATACTGGAACCGGAGCTATGACGATTATCGCGCCCTGGAATCGGATAATGAGATGATCCGCTTTGCCTATAACGGCATGCAGCTAACGGTTTGAAACAGACGCGTTTCTCATCGTAATGGGGATTGCAAACGGCCTTTAGGCGTTAGGATATGGAACGTAATATTATGCGCGCAACACACTCTCTGCTGGCAGGGCATGCTATTAGTTGCGATATATTAGTTGCGATAGAGACCTTATTAAGGAGGTATGAATTGAAGCGTCTAATTCCTGCCTTGGTGCTTATAATCTTGGTTTCTATCCTTGGGACTTTGTTAACAGGTTCTTGCGCCGTGGAGGAATCCCAGCCATATGGGCCCCTCCAAGTCAACTTCCCAGAAGATGAGGGAGCGCACCCCGAATTTGAGGTGGAGTGGTGGTATCTAAATTCAAACCTGACGGATTCCGAGGGCAGGGAATACACCGCCATGGTGGCCTACTTCCGTCCCTCACTTAAGATCATCTCGATTTCCGACCTGGAAGCCGAGACGTTCTATCAGGAAGTGCCCCCTCTAGCGGAGTTGATGGGCGCGACCCCTGACTACGCAGAGGGCAGCTTTGACCTTCGCTGGGATGACTCAGATCGCTGGCACCGGACTGATCCCAAGTCACTTTCCTATCATCTTGAAGCGAAGGGTACAGCTATCGGCCTTAATCTCAACCTTGTTTCCGAGAAGGCGCCACTCATGGTCGGCGGGGACGGTCTGATTGAATGGACGGAGGGGAGCACGTACTACTACTCTCTCACCCGACTTCAGGTGGAGGGGCAGATCGAGGTTGAGGGAAGGGTCATTGACGTCGAGGGGATTGGCTGGATGGATCATCAATGGATGGAATCCATGGCCGAGAGAGGCCGGGACTGGTTCTCCGTTCAGCTAGACAATGATACTGAGGTCATCTTCTGGCAGATCGTCAACCCTGACCGATCCGTCAGTTCCCGTGATCTGACCATGATATTCCCCGACGAGTCCATCTACCATACCATCGATCTCGACTTAGAGAAGCTTGATTCATGGGTTTCCCCCCAAACCGGTAACGAGTATGGGATACTCTGGCGACTTCGAGAGGAGGCCCACGATCTGGACTTAGAGATTAGGGCTCGCTATGCCGAACAGGAAATCAGGGTATTCGAAGGCTCTGACCACATCGACTTGGACTTCTGGGAGGGAGGCACTACTGTGTCAGGTCAGTTGAATGGCCAGGCTGTTGCCGGGGTCGGATATGCAGAGTTGGTCCCGCTCGGAGAGTGAAGGAGCGTGGTCATAACCGTCGATAGCTTCGTTTACGGATCACGTGGGCATCACATCTTGATTGCGGTTTGACCGTTGCAGTAACGATAATGCCGGGTTCCCAGAATAGACCCATGGACACATAGCCGCGCGAACAGCTTGGGATGCCACCCCCTGTACGACCTCATAAGCACGCTTCTAAGCCGCTCTTCCTTTAGCATGTAGGTCTATCCTTCAGGGGCTACACCATCTATGACTCTCAAGAACAGCCAGTCAAAATTCGTACCTAAACACTCAATGAGCGATAGTAATGGGTGTAACTAGTACTATCTGGTGACCAGCGCAGACGAAGGCAGGTATTTTTGTAAAGTCAAGGCAGGTGACATAAGTACCTGCTCACCCGAGCGAAGACAAGACGATAATACCAGTCCATTTACTCTCGAAGTACTATAGACCACCGAAAAGTCCTGGTCTAGAATGGTACTCAAGAGCATCCCAGTTGTACCATCCTATAGGGGAGCCTGATCGTACAATGACATTATCCTTCAAAGTACTAGCAGAACCTCCCGGATGCAGCGGGGAAGTCTCTGAATAGGTGTCGCAGCAAAATCAGACAAGCGACGAAGGGAGGAGAACCCAATGGAAAAGAAAGACGGAAAAGTAAAAGAGCTCTGGGGTCAGCAGTTCAACATAGTTAAGAACGGCCTGGACGAAGGAGAAGTATTTTCCTTCGTTGAGAACCTGATAGAGGAAAATAGCGAATACAGTGCTAAGCTGGAGGCCGTTGAATCCCTCAGAAGGCTCGCTGAGAGCACTGTACTCGAGGCCAACAAGCAGGCGCAGCAAACCCTGATAGATACTGACCAGCAAGCGAACGAGACGGCTATGGCGATTATCAGCGAGGCAGAGTCCAAAGCCAAAACTGAAGCGGACTCCATCATCACGGAAGCACAACAGAAGGCAACGTTGGAGGGAGAGGCAATCCTCGCTAATGCTGAGAAGGCAGCAAAAGAAATGCAGGAGAAAGCTGAGACTGCCCTTGCTAAGGCGAAGAAGACCTCTGACGACAAAGTATCAGCAGCAGAACAGCAGGCTCACGATATCTTGGAACTAGCGCGAGCGGAAGCAGAGCAAAGGAAAGCGGTTGCAGAGGATGAAGCCGCGAGAATCGCTTCCGATGCGAGGCAGGAGGCTGGTGAAGCGGCAAGAGTGATAGCAGATGCTGCTGAGGAGCAAAGACGGAATGTGTTGAGTATGGCAAAAGATGAAGCAGAAAAGGAAATGCTAGCTGCCAAACAGGAAGCTACGCAGTTGCTGGTGAAAAGCAAGAGGATAGCCGAAAGCGAGATAAGAGAGACATTTGGAAGGATCTATCAGGAAATGCTTTCAACCTTGGAGCTAGAAGACGGCCCACAGACTACGACCGAATCAACGGGTGGGGCCACAGATCCAGAACCACCTCAAGCAGAAGCCACCGCAAATCCTGGGGTAGACTGGACGGCTGAAGCCCTCCAACAGGAGACTCCAGGCGAACAGGATGAGCCCAACGCCGAGTCTGAACCCGAAACCATGGCCCGCGTAGAAGAAGAGGCGACTAGCGAAGTCCAGCAGGAAACACAGTCTCCCAATGAAGTGCCAGGGGAAGGATCCGAAGATGGCAGCCAGGCTCTTTATGAGGGAACCGTGGAGCTGCAAGTTCCAGCGCCAGTGGTCTTCGATCGAATGATGCAACTGCATAAGAACTTGAGGCAGATCCCTGAAGTGGAGGAAGTGAATCTGAGACAGCCTACAGATAAGGGTCTCCAGATAGAACTTCGACTCAATAGTCCCATTCCACTTCTTAAGATCCTCGGAGATTTACCCGGCGTAGACGAGGTCTCGGATGGACTGCGTGATACCGAAGATGCGAGCCTCCTCCGGCGGCTGCGGGGCAAACACAACAGCAAGATCGTGTTAACTACCAGAAGCTGAGTTGTAGCCTGTAGGCTCTCTTTGATAAGTAATCGAATCCGCAGGCGACAATGCGATTTGGCAAGCTCCTATTTCTGGTTCGATCTTTCTGCCTACAGATATTATGAACGTGGGAGATAAGCCATGCGTAAGATAAGCGTAATGATAGTCGACGACCAACCATTCTTTCGGTCCGGGTTACGGGATGTTTTGGCTCAAGCAAACAGCCCCAACGCGATGGAGATACTTGAATGCGACGCTGGCGAGAACGGCAACGAGGCAATAGCTCAAATCGCGGCTGAGTCGCCCGATGTCGTACTACTGGATATCGGTTACCCCTTCCTAAACGGACTGGAACTATGCAAGAAGATCATTCGCACCTTCCCTCAAACAAAGGTCGTGATACTGAGCGCCAACTCGTTGGAAGATGGCGACGAGTTATTTGAAGTTATCAAAACTGGGGCGGCAGCTTACATTAGAAGCAAAAACTGTTCACCTGAAGAGCTCACCGAGATACTAGAACGAACTTCCAGGGCTGAGTATCCTATAAATGACAGTGTAGGCCAGAAACCCAAAGTTGCTTGGCGAGTGCTGAGGCAATTCCAGGAGATGACATCCGGCGTTAGAAAAGACGATAACATACTGATACCACTGACCTCAAAAGAGGCGCAAATCCTGACGCTTGTCGCCGAGGGTAATGCAAACAAGCAAATTGCAAACATCTTGGGCATCAGCGAGCAGACTATCAAGAATCGCGTCAGCTCCATACTGCGCAAACTGAATGCTAACGATAGAGCCCATGCAGTGATGCTCGCAATGCGCAGCGGCTGGGTTCCAACCCAGCCTGACCCCAGATGGGGCCGCCGCCGTGGGGATACCCCATCCGGTAAACCTGGCCCAATAGGAATCTATTCAAATTGAACACTCTGCAAGATTCTCTGAGCCTTGACCATTGTTCACTGCTAGCATGTGTGACGCGTTAACACAAAGCTCCGTCTATTTGTACCCCCGGGTTTGAGATTTTTGTCAAGAAAGCTGGCAAGTGGTATAATAAAAGGCTGGGCATGACGCCCAGCCAGCCCCCGCCCGCTGGTGGTGGTCTACTCTCCTTCCCACCCCATGCGAGGGGGGCTTACTCGCTTCTCAAAACCCCCACGATTCTACCACATCACCGCAACAGTACACAATGCTAGCCAAGCAGCTTGCGACAGTTCGCGCACAAGCCCTTGAATCCAAATCGGGGCTTGTCTTTGCTGGGCATGCTAAAAAAGGAGACCCAGTTTACCGCGCGTGGAGATAGAGCGATGAAATGCTCGGTCGGTCAACTTTGAAGATTGTACGAAGCTCTGGAGGGGCCACAGTCATAGCTCCCGTGGTGTGCCTTGCTAAGTCCTGCGGCATATAATCAGTAGCCTTAGCATCCGAAGCTGAGGCCACGAGGTGACTTGGGTAGGACGAGAGGCTAAGTAGCGGGTGAGCGTTTTGATCTACCCTCTTTTGGCTTTGTTACCAACTACGCTGAACCGCTCGACCTGCCCCCTGAAACCGACGCTGCTGTTCAACCTTTCCTTTAGGTACACTACCAACTCATCTTCGCTCAGATGACTGGCCCAACCCTCATCCACCTTCAGCGTCACCTTAAACGTAATTTGGTTGTTAGCCATCTCTCTACCTGCTCCTATATACCTCGTGGACTGACGGACTGCCAAATCCTAAATCCATTAGGGTCTTAGTCCGTTAAAATGTTAACAACGGACTATGGACTTTTAACACTTTTTGTCGATTTTGTCAAGCCCCCATGGCATGTCCTTCTGTTCGGTTGCAATTGATTTTGCTAACTATAGCTTGGAAGACCATAGTATAATATCTGCGACTCGAACATGATTAGGACAATATGAAAAGCTGGATTGTTCTTATCTTCGCTGTATCGCCCATTAGAACGGAAAAGGAGGGATGGAGATGGGGATAGAAATCAAGGATAAGGTGGCCCTGGTTACAGGTGGTGCTCAGGGGATTGGGCTGGGCATAGCCAAGGCCTTCCTCGATGCGGAGGCAAAGGTTGCTATTTCTGATAGAAACGAGGAGACACTGAGAAGGACGACCGAAGACCTACAAGGCCGTTTTGGGGATAAAGTCTACGGAATCGTTGCCGATGTTTCCGTTGAAGAAGAGGTCAAGAAGATGGTTATGGAGACCCTCCGGAAGTTCAATGCAATCGATATCCTGGTCAACAATGCAGGCCTTAGTGGAATGAACTATTTCTGGGAGATGTCCGTCCCGGATTGGGATGCGGTTTTCAATACCAACCTCAGGGGCGCTTTTCTCTGTGCCAAAGAAGTGACGAAATTCATGCTTGAGAAGGGCATAAAGGGGCGGATTATCAACATAGCCTCTGGAAATTCCATCATGCCTACCACAGGCATTGCCTCTTACTGCGCGTCAAAGGGAGGGTTACTCATGTTTACCCGGGCGGCTGCCCTAGAACTCGGCCCACGGGGGATCAATGTCAATGCCATCGGTCCCGGTAGCACCATAACTCCTTTGACCGAGGGGTTTTACAATCTCCCTGGTTTGAAAGAGGCCTTTTTGGAGCGCACGCCCAAGGGTAGATTCGGCGAGCCAGAAGACATCGCAAAAGTAGCCCTCTTTCTCGCCTCAGAGTATGCTGACTGGGTTACCGGCCAAATCATCTACGTGGATGGAGGCCAATCCCTACTGGG
>SMTZ1_10020064_pt1 | contig 10493 bp, 8 predicted proteins | sample DeeMarSWOR136_30_FD_25667 | JGI IMG/M metagenome (IMG submission 25667) | reverse complement strand
AAAAGAACTAAAATCACCCCTTAAGGCTATTTACTTATATAACGATTTCTATTAATTGTAACTTGATACAGTGTTCAACATCCTATCTAGAATAGAACTTGAAATATGAGAGATATTCTACAGAGTATTCATTTATTTCTTTCTAATGTGCCGCTCAGATGGCTCTTCCTCCTCGTTTTTTCTTTCCTCCTGGCTTTTCTCTTGACTAAGGCAGTAAGACGTATCGCAAATAAGCTAGAAATATTAGACCACCCGAATGATAGAAAAATTCACAAGAAGCCTATACCTCTTTTGGGAGGACTGGCCATATATGTTTCTTTCGTTATAACAATATTTTTAAATTTTAGTTTCTCGATTGAGCTGAAGGGTTTATAGCTTCAAGCACTCTAATTTTATTTGGAGTGAAATTGAGTTTTTTGCCTAATACTTGGTGGGGTATTGGGGGAGAGGTACTCCTGACCATAATCTGGATAGTGGGTATTACAAATGCAGTTAATTTTTTCGATGGTATGGATGGGCTGGCAACAGGCTTAGCCGTAGTTTGCTCATTATCATTTTTTATTGTGGCTCAGATAACCGGACAGCCATATTTAGGATATTTAACCATTGCTTTGGCCGGGAGCAGTTTAGGATTTTTGAAATTTAATTTTAAACCGGCCTCCATATTTTTAGGAGATGCAGGGAGTACTTTTTTAGGATTTACTTTAGCAGGGATAGCTATAATGGGTGGTTGGGCTGAGAAAGATCCAAAGGTTGCTCTTAGTTTGCCTGTCTTGGTTTTGAGTGTTTTTATATTCGATATGATCTACATAACCATAGCCAGGATTTTCAAGGGGGTAGTCAGAAATTTGAAAGAATGGATTGAATACACAGGAAAAGACCATCTTCATCATCGTTTGCTAACTTTGGGATTTAGTGAAAGACAAACAGTTTTGTTAATTTATTTAATAGCAGCGTGTTTGGGAATAGGTGGCATTAATCTTCGAACACCTGAAGGCATAAAAATTTATTTTGAATTTCTTCAAGCACTTTTTATATTTATAATCATTGTTGTTTTAATGATTTCCGGACGCAACGCATTAAAAAATATAAAGTAAAATTCATCGATAACCACAAATCATTATTAAAAAAACCTCGAGTTGTAGGAGTTGCAATAGCCACACCTCCAACAACTCATTATTCTATGGAAAATTAAGTGCAAATTATTGTTTTTTTAGATAAAAAAAAAGCTCTTCACTTCTTAAGGTGAAGAGCTTTAATCTCCTTTATAGGGGTTTGATTTATCAAACCCGCATTTTAGACCTTACAATTAGATAGGTTAGCTTGGTAAATCAAATCCCTACAAAAGGAGGGAATTCTTTATTCGTCGAAAAGAGGGGCTAAACTGTGAATATAAAATAAATAAGAGCTAAAATTCCGAATATGGCTATAAAAATCATAATGTAATTAGCCATTGTTCTCTCAATTTTGAAAATGCGGATCATTAGAACAGTAAGCACGATAGAGAGGGGAAAAAGAATGGAAATAGTAAAAGCCACTTTTTCTGCCATCTTTTCCTGACATATGAATTTTATAAATAATTTCGCATCAATTCAATGGGTCAACAACAAATGTTTTTTTGTATTAGTAATTCCTTATATAAACTGGCTATCTTTTCAATCATAATCTCAGCACTAAAATTCAAGGACATTTCTTTTCCTTTTAGGCTCATTTTTTCCCTTTTATCTTTATCCTCTATAAGAACTTGAATATATTTTGCCAATTCTTTTGGATTTTTGGGGGGAACTAAAAAACCGTTCTTTCCATGAATTACTAAATCAGGTATGCCTCCTGTGTTACTGGCAACGATTGGCTTTCCCAGGGCCATTGCTTCTGCCAGCACTCTTCCCATTCCTTCGTTCAGAGAGGGAAGAACAAAAATATCATAAATTGAGATAATTTTTGCTACATCATCTCTCCAGCCGAGGAAAATAATATTCTCTGAAATACCCATCTCACGAGCTTTCCTGTTTAAATCCTGCTCAAGGGGACCATCTCCAGTGAAAATAAAATAGGTGTCAGGATATTTGGAGATTATGTATTTAGCAGCCTTAATCAGAAATTCAGGTCCCTTGACAGGCACAAGCCTGCCTGCTGTTCCTACGATTAAAGAATTTTGGGGTATTCCAAGCTCTTTTTTTAAATTTTGTTTTTCACTTAAAAGAGATTCTTTGAATTTATTTAGCCCTATACCACTGCAGATTACAGATAATTTATCTTCTTCGGCAATTTTGAATAATATGTAGTCTTCTTTCTCTCTGTTTGAAAGAGTTGCAATTTTATCAGTTATTCGGGAAGCAAGCTTTTCGAGAAGAATAAATATTTTTGTTTTTAAGGGTCCAAAATAACCAAAAAAGACATGTCCGTGAGGCGTGTGGACTATGATTGGCACTCCCGCAAGTTTTGCTGCTAATCTACCCAAAAGACCTGCTTTTGAAGTGTGAGAGTGAACAATTGTTGGGTTTTCTTTAATAAGAAATACATAGAGAGAAAAGAGGGCTAATAAGTCATAAACCGGGTTTATTCGTCTCAACAAAAAGGGAAGATTAACTATTCTTACTCCTTTTAATCGAGCTTCTTTTAGGTCAGCACTAATAGTGGCATGTTCTTTATTACTCATTCTGGATTCATAAGTGGGTCCCTTAACCAATATGACCTCATATTTCTTTTTATTTATTCCTAAAGCAGTAAGGAGCGTATTTTCTGCTGAACCACCCTTATCTAAGCGAGTAATAATATGAATTATTTTATTTTTTTTCTGCATAGACAATCATTGAGGGAGAAATGAGTATACTCTTCGAAGAGATAAAGCTTTGGCTCCTCTTTCTGTCTTAGAAATTATTCCTTCCTAGTTTTTTTGTTAGAACAATAATCTGTGGAATTTTACTGCATAATTCAAAGAAAAGAGTGGAAATTCCTCCTTTTATGGGTAAAAAATCACCTGTAACAAGTAGAATTTTATTTTTCATTCCGAGTTCATTAGGACTGACTCAAAAACATCGAGCATTTTATTTGTCATTCTCTCAGATGCAAAAAGCTCTATTCTGTCGAATCCTTTCTGAGAGCGGGAATTTCTGAGACAAAAAAACGGAACTTACCATGCTTTTCCAATGGAATACTCTCTACTTCTTCAAAATCTATTTTGATGTTTTCCCCCATTAATTTCTTTATTTCTCTGGTAATATAATTGCGATATTCTTCTCTTAATTTCTTCGAAGCTACAACTCTGATTGAGAGCTTATGCTTGTCTTTCTGAATGATCTTGAATTCTTTTATATCCGCTCCATGGCTGATGGCGCTCCGGATAATATAGTTAAATACGTGGGCGTGCAGCAATTTTCCTGCAGGCGTAATCGCTGTATCCAGAGCTCTTCCAACAATTTCACCTATGAGTGGCAGTCCGCGAGCGCACTTACATTCTTCTTCATCTACACATGTTGCTAAATCGCCTATTTTATATCTGATAAAGGGCATGGCGAAGTTATTTAGTTCAGTAACAACTATCTCCCCTAATTCTCCAGGCATGGCGGGCTGTCCATCTTCTTTTAGGATTTCTAGGTACACATTCTCCACTGTTATATGCATTTTGCCCTCAGGGCACTCGAAGGCCATGACTCCTGCCTCGCAGGCACCATATTCGTTGATCATACGGCACTTGAATACATGTTCAATCAGTTCGCGCTCAAAATCATACAGAATCTCAGAAGTAGAAATTACTCCCTTTAGGTTTAGCCGGGCAGCATCTATTCTTTCTTCTTTCAAATATCTTGCAAATCGATACAAAGCTGAGGAATAACCGTACATGTATTTAGGTCTTATTCTCTGGCATGCTTTGAAGTAGTGCCGAAGCGTTTCCCGGGAAATATCAAAGGCAACAAAAAGTGTCCGGTTCAGCATAAAGTCCTTAGTATGCTCTCGCCATTTTGGTTTTTGATCGATAGGCAATCCCCAAAATTTGATTTCCTTATCACCAATGTCGATGTTGTGCCACCTATGTCCACGATATTTTGCAGCCAGGAAATAACCGGATGTAGAACGTTCTTTAAAGAAAGTTAGAGGTGTTCCTGTGGAGCCGCTTGTGCAATCGGCGACGAAGTGCTTGATATTCCGAGCTTTTAAGTCAGAAAGACTATTGCGAATATCGTCCTTCGCTAAAAAAGGAAATTCTCTGAAATCCTCTGGCCCATCAATATCCTCCGGTCTTATCCCTAATTTCTTAAACTGTTTCTGGTAATAAGATATGTGTTTATAAGCATGCTCCAGGAGCCTCTTCAATTTTTGCCATTGTAGTTCTTTCAAGTCTTCTCTGGCATACCATTGAGTTTCCTCTAATTTCTTTAAGCGAGCATAGAGTTTCATGCCAGTAAAAGTTTGAACACCGTAATATAGAGTTTTAGAAAGCCAGGGATACACTCGTATTACTCCTCTGATTTAAAACTCGAGGGAATATTTTTTTAGATAAAAGTTCTTTATACAATTTTATTATTCTTTAGACCATAATTTCTTCATTAAAAATCATGGCCACATCATTTTCTGCCCATCCCATTTTTTTCTTCATCCTCTAAAAGGATTTGAATATATTTTGCAATTAATTTATTCATGAGTTTATCAATTTCCAGAACTCTTTTGATATCTTCTGCCAGTAAAAATCTTTTACTGCCCTCTTTCGTCCCTCTTCCCCTAACGTTTTGGCCAGATCATCATCTGTTAGAAGTTCAATCAATTTTTCGGAAATCTCTCCTAAATTCAAAGGATCTACGAGGAATCCGGTTCTCCCGTCAACAATTGCATCAGGTGTCCCCCCTGCCCTTCCTCCTATAACAGGTTTTCCACAAGCGTTTGCCTCGATGAAAACCATTCCAAATCCTTCGACATTCCCTTTACCTTTTATTTCCCTTGTTAAGAGAAGGAAGACATCGCAGAGGTTATAATGTAGGGGTAATTCCTCATCGGGAATAAAACCTGTAAATATAACCTTGTCTTTCAGATTCATTTGGCTGGCAAGTTCCTTTAATTCCTTCTCGCAGGGGCCTGTTCCCCCAATAATATAAACGGCCGTAGGAATTTTTCTGAGTACCTCAGGAAGGACCTTAATTGCTGTATCAAATCCTTTGTTAGGAACGAGCCGGGAGACTGTAAAGATTACTTTTTTTCCTTGAAGGTTGTGTCTTTTAGCAATTTCCCTAAAATCAAGCCCAGGTTTGTATCTCTCTAAATCTACTCCGGGGTAGACTTTTATCAAATTTTTATTCCTGATCCCCTCTTTTTTTACCACATCTTTAGTAAATTCTGAGTTGGCAATGAGCATCTTTGCCTTGTTTAAAATTATTTTTTGTAATAAGTTCAGGTTCCTGTGTTTTCCAAACTCTGCACCAAATACATACACATGATAATCAATTCCTATGAATATCTTGAGGAAATAGCCGATTAGTGCCGTTGAATTGAGATGCAGACAATGAACTTCATTTATCCGTTCTTTTTTAATTACCCTTTTGGTCTCTAGAAACAGGTCAAAAACAGTCAGCATTTTGCCTGCAAGAGATTTCCCCCTCTCCTTTTTTGTCCTGTAAATTGTAAAGCTTTGTTTTATATCGAAGCTCCTGCCTTCCTCATGAAACGGAGCAAGAACAACGATTCTATCTGAAGGGAAATAGCGCCAGAAATTATAAATGGATACAGAAATGCCCCCGCTTACTGGTGGGAAATCAATCGCAACCAGCAAAATTTTCTTCGGTATATCAGTAATATTATCAAGAACCATATATGATCGCCTTATCCTCTATTGGCGGTAGATTTCCAAATGTTAGTTAGCCAGAAGAAAACGAAACCCGCAGCATAAAATATTTGATATATAAACCACATCCGTCGTCCTGTCACTAGGGTGCTCATCAGACGCAGCGGATAGCGCAGGATCCGTTGCCATAACGGTCGCCGCGGCACAAATGTGCCGTGCTCGCTCGGTGTTTCGATCACCCATTGTGGATAATTGTGGTTGACGTAGGCTGCTTGCCACCCGTTCCGGAAAGACTGCTTGAGTAGTTTGTGCAAGCTATCTGGCGGCAGATGGTGATAGATAACGTTTGGCACCACTACAACCCGTTTGCCTGACTTTCTATACTCTTCACGCAAATAAGGGTCCAAGCCTCTGGGAATCAGCTCATTCTCACCGCCAATGGATTTGAATTCAGCTGTCCGCATGATTATGCATGGATGCTCCGCTAGATCAGAGTCGGTGATTTCCGAGACTGGTTCCCAGGAACGCCTTGGAAGCTCCTTCATAACACGCCGGACGAAAAAGCTTGCATCTTCTGGAATGACATTGTTCCCTCCGGCTATCCCTATTTCTGAATGCGTATCCATTACAGTTACCAGCTTACTGAAGGTCTGAGTATCGGGCAGCGATGTATCATCATCCAAGGTCAACAGATGCTTACCTTGAGCAAGGGACGCTCCGGTATTGATGGCCCGCCCCTGTCTGGGATCACCTCGTACTACTATAAGCTCGAAATTTGAATAATCCTGACAGTCAATCTGAGACAGCAATTTCAGAAAATAACCACCTCGGTACGCATCAGAAGTTGGGATGACCACGGATAAGTTTACATCACTTTTGCCAGGTGCGTACTGCCAAACTGCTCCAGGGGAAGGTTCATTATTGCGATGATGCACAAAAGGACGCTTAACATCAGCAACTGGCTCCCATCGGCCCGATTGTTCCTTTTTTACAAACTCACGAAGGATGGTTTTTTTTAACCTCTGAGATGAAATACCTTAGTTTACCCGAAGGTTCTCTTTCAATACTGGGAACCCTTCTAAAATTTATTTGAATATTTCTTCCCAATTGCTTTCTCATCAGTTGCTTGAAGAACCCTCCCGCTCTATCCACTGGCCCGCTTCCAGGAACCACCTCGATTTCAAATAGATCTTTTGTCTTTTGTGTCACTCTAAATTGTAAAATTGAATGAGGATAAGTCTTCATCACAGCAAGGTTGATATAATCGAAAATCTCTGATGATAAGATCTTACCATTGGCAAAACGGATATAATCACTTTCCTTTGCCACAGATACATTCATCAGTGGTAAGCTCCGTCCACAAGGACAAATTCCTGATAGAGGACCGCCCGTATCTCCAACTCTGTATCGAATAAGAGGCATGCAGTCATTCCTTAAATCGGTCAGGTATATCTCGCCAGTCTCTCCGGGGTGGATAGAATTACCTTTTTTGTCAAGAAATTCGATGAAGACAAGCTCGGTTGAAATGTGCCAGCTCCCCTGGGGACATTCGTAAACGAATCCGCCTGTTTCCGAACACCCGTACTCATTAGCTGTCTTACAACCGAACACTTTTTCTATTGTAGATCGCTGCTCTAAAGAACAAGATTCAGCCGTAATCATAACTACTTTGATTCCCAACTTATCAGCAGGGATATTATTTTTCCCAAGATATTCAGCCAGAGGAAAAATACCAGAGGGATAGCCATATATGATATGAGGCTTGAAGCTGTATATCTTTTTCCATATCTTATTAATTGAGTTCTCTTTGATGTCGAATGCTGAAAATAGAAGAGAGTTCATAAGGTAGCTCTTGACCTGCTGTGATAGTCGGTCTTTATACCCCATATAAGGTCTCCCCCAGATGGCAATGTGCCGTGAACCAGGTTTAATTCCCCACCAGGCTTTGGCTCTCCAACGAGCGGCCCCAGAATAGCTTCCATGCTCGATGCTATAATAAAGAGTCAGGCTCTCTCCGGTTGATCCGCTAGTTGAACCTTCCTTAACTCTGCCCTTATAGTTAGGATTTAAGAATTTCGAGATATAATCCCGCACCTCTTCTTTCTCGACTTTCGGAATATTTAAGAAATCTTTATAAGAAAAATCTGTGTTGTTGAAATCCCAGCCTATACGACGGAAGGTCTCTTGATAATATGGAACTTCCCGAGCTGACTTGTTGACCGTTCGCCTGACCAATTGCCACTGTTTAGAAAGGAGTTCATCCTGACTTTTCCATTGTGACTCAGATAATTCTTTTAGTGCCTGTGCCGCATACTCTCTTTTCAATTTCTGGACTAAGGGCCAGTAAATGCGGTGAGTAAAAGATGCATGCAGACTCATGAATTCAGAGTTTCTTGATAGAGCTTAATGTACTCAGAGGCGGCTTTCCGCCAAGAATATTTTTTGATTTGGCGATATCCCGATTCAATCAGGGTTTGACGGTATTCGCTGTCATAGACTATTTTGATTAATCCCCGAGCAATATCCTCTGTACTAGTAGGGTTCACCAAACAAGCGGCATTCCCTGTAACCTCCGCTATAGAGGAGCTTTTTCCAGCCAGAACTGGGACCCCAAGCGACATCGCCTCTAACGGCGGGAAACCGAAGCCCTCATACAAAGAAGGGTAACACAAAGATAGGGCTTTTTTAGTCAATCCCCACAAAATATCCTTCTCTACTATTCCAACCAGGTGGATATGATCGAGGAGACCTAATTTCCTGGCCCTGTTGGCTTGATCACTTCTGGCCCACTGTTCATGAGAAATTCCTGCAATAACCAGATCAGGAAAATCGTGAGTTTCTTCCCTGCACAGTGCCATAGCTTCAATGAGTTTCCCAAGGTTTTTTCTTGGATCAAGTACCCCAGTATAAAGCAGATATGTCTGAGGTGTGTTGTTCTCTGTAAGGAACCGGGTTATGCTTTTTTCCTGGAAATCCATCCCTGGCTGGTATGGACTGAAACCGTTGTGTATCACGTTTACACGGTCTTTGGAAACCCGGAAATAAGTCAAAAGTTCCTGCCGTGTGAATTCCGAGACTGTAGCTACCTGATTGACACGATTCAGAGAAATTGTCATTTGACGACGATAGCTCTCGACTTCCCGGTGCTCATAAAGTTCGGGAAGGGCCATATACCGACAGTCATGAACAGTTAAGACTGTTTTGATGTATCTTGTCGGGGGGATTTGGATATGAAGGGAATGGAAAACATCCATTCCTTTTAAATAATAATCTATTCGCGGCCAATTAAACCTCCACCACCAGTCTACTAATTTTCGTGGTAATCGGAGAAAATGATTAACAGTGGCTGGATAATAAATGTTTTTTGCATTCTTACTGACTCGAAAATAGTTCATGAATAGGGTAAAACGGTCATCCTCGGTAACAAGCGGCAGATTAAGGAGCAAATTGTGAGTAACTTCAGACAATCCGCTATACGGGTTGATGACCAGGCAGCTTGCATCAATGACAATATTCATTCGCTTTGCCTTTTTGAGCTACCTATTGCCTGAATATCGGCAAACACGTTTATTAGTTTTACAGCAGCCTTCTCCCAAGTGTGGAATGCAGCATGTTTCATTCCCGTTGTAATCAGATTATTTCTTAACGATTGGTCACTAAGTACCCTTTCCATCTCAATAGCCAGTTCTTCCGGGTTGTTAGGATCAACCTGGATAGCTGCATTCGCAACTGTCTCCGGCAAAGAGGAGCAATTTGAAGTAATAACCGGCGTTCCACAGGCCATGGCCTCCAGTGGTGGAGATGTCCATCCTTCATAGAAAGAGGGAAACACAAAAAGATCAGCTTCGTTATAAAGGTCAATAAGATTATTTCCAGCTTGATCCACATAGCCAAGAAAATGAACTCGGTCCCTCATATTATGATCAGCCACGAACCGAAGGGAGGCATTCCATGCGCTGTCAGGAGGTCCGGCTAGTACGAGATGATGCGATGTTTTATTGGACAATGTTCTGAAAGCTGAGAGGATTCCCATAATATTCTTATGTATTCCTATAGTGCCCACGTATAGAATATAGGGTTGCTCTAGATCGTATGTATTTATTAAACGGCTCCGGACTTCTTGTTGATTTTCTTGCTTTCGGAATCGCTTATTCACTCCATGCGTAACGACATATATCCTTTCAGGGGACAAGCCCACATGGTTGATGAGTTCGCTTTTTGTGGTTTCAGAAACGGCAATCAGATAGTCTGCATGCTTTAAAATAAATGAAAGGCTTTTATTAAGAGATTTAATAATCTTAGATGATATTTTTTCAGGGATTACTCTATAAGCCAAACCATGAATAGCTGCAAGCACTAAAGAATTCTTTGCGGGTGGGAAGTAAAATTCATTGGTATATAAGAGGTCGCATTCGGGTGAAATCATCTCAAGATAGGGCCAGGAGAATCTTCTCCAGGCTGGAATCAGTAATCTATAAGGAACAGGGATTACTTTTTCCGTTGCATGATTTTCTAAAGGTCGGAGATATTTTTGAGTCTGCCTTTTATAGTCGAAGTAAATGAGAGTGAACTCCATATCCTTATATTTGAGCAGTTCGCTGACCATACAAGCTGTACAGTGACTGACAGCCCGCGAACCATGTACCACGGAGCTCATGTCAATGGCAATCTTCTTCATATGGCTTTCTCATTTTGTCGACTAGGTCGGCTCGCTGAAGCC
>SMTZ1_10013416_pt1 | contig 10494 bp, 8 predicted proteins | sample DeeMarSWOR136_30_FD_25667 | JGI IMG/M metagenome (IMG submission 25667) | reverse complement strand
CCAGAAATTAATAATGCAACGAGTTTTAAATCCTGGGAAATGAAGATTGCCTTCAACAAAAAAAGCTTTTCCTGCATAGGAAGTTATATAAATCCCTCCTTTCTCAGCATGTTTTCTTTTCCATTTGAGAAGGGAGAGCCAAAAACAGCTCTTTCAGTCCCGAATTCCGTCGTTCTCACAAAAAATCTGGCGGCCAAGCTTTTCGGCCAGGATGATCCGATAGGAAAAACTGTTTCCTATAGCAGTGGATATTCTGATGACATTCCACTTACAGTCACAGGAATCCTGAAAGACATCCCCCAGAATTCACATATTCAATTTGATTTTTTAGTGCCAGTTGAAATCCTGTATGACTGGATGAATACTTGGAGAAATAAGAATGTCTTTGCTTATGTATTGCTCGAGAAAAATTTTATCCCGGAGGTAGTCAACCAGAAAATCTCTGGCGTATTGAAAGCACATAAGTATGACAGCAACCTTAAGCTTCATTTGCAGCCTATAAAGCGTATTCACCTTCATGCACTCGGAGGAGGAGGGCGTATCACTTATGTTTATATCTTCTCAATGATGGCTCTTCTTGTATTGCTAATTGCATGTATAAATTTTATGAATCTGTCGACAGCCCAGTCAGAGCAGCGGTTTAAAGAGATTGGCATAAAAAAAGTGGTCGGATCTTCCCGTTTTCAGCTAATAACGCAGTTTTTATGTGAATCGATGATTCTATCGCTTCTGTCTTTACTATTGGCTGTATTCATTGCATTATTGTCCCTTCCCTCACTCAATTCGATGCTGGGCACACAGATCGATTTCAAATACACTCCAAATCTTTTTTTTAGCATGATTGGAATTGCGTTGTTCACGGGAGTTATTTCCGGGAGCTATCCAGCTTTTTTCCTCTCTTCTTTTCATCCAGTTCCTCTCCTGAAAGGGAATATTCCGTTTTTTAAGCCACATCATCGCAAAGGGAAGATTACGGAAGGAAAAAGCAGAAGCCCCATATTCAGAAAGACTCTGGTTATCATTCAATTTGCTCTTTCTGTAGGATTTATCGGTTGTATTCTTTTTATTAATCAACAATTACACTATCTGCGTAATAAAGACTTGGGCTTTGACAAGGAAAACGTTCTTGTTTTGAGGGTTACGAGAGGATTCTTTAGAAAAACATCCACGATCGAGCAAGAATTATTAAACCATCCACGGATACAAAGTATTTCCTCTTCAGGGCTTCGTATCGATACGTGGGAAAGCTCAGATTTTTCTTCTGAGTTCTCCTGGACCGGGAAAACTAAAGAAATTGAGGGCTATATCGGACAGAACTGGGTCAGTTATGATTTTCTGAAAACATTAAACTTGGAGATGGCAGAGGGACGCTTTTTTTCTCAAGAATTTTCGAGAGATCCGACCGATGCCGTGATTTTGAATGAAACGGCTGTGCGCATTATGGAAATTAATGAACCTTTGGGAAAAGAATTCATATTCAATCCAGGAGCTACTAACGAACGAAAGAAAACTATCATCGGAGTTATCAAAGATTACCACACAGAGTCCCTTCATAAGGAAATTCGTCCTTTTGTCCTTGAATTTGGAGGAGGAATCCATTGGTATATCAGACTCCAGAAAGGCCATATTACAGAAACACTCAGTTATATCGAGAGAAAAATCAAGGAAATAGTCCCTGGGGAACCCTTTGATTACGCCTTCCTGGACGAAGCGCTTGATCGTTTGTACAAAAATGAGCAACTGCTCGGTCACCTTGTGAGATACGGAACTCTTCTTGTGCTGTTAATCTCATGCGTTGGGATGTTTAGCCTGGCTTCTTTTTCAATAGTACAGAGGACAAAAGAGATAGGAATCAGAAAATTGTTAGGAGCTTCTGGATTTCGCATTATGTTTATACTCACGAAAGATTTGATTAATATGATATTTTTTTCCATTGTCGCTGCCTGGCCAATTGTTTATTTTTTGATGAAGAAATGGTTAGATAACTTTGCCTACCGGATCAGTCTGAGTGTCTGGATTTTCGTTCTTTCCGGTATTATGGCATTAGCCATTGCCCTGTTAACCGTCAGCTACCAATCCATCAGAGCCGCCACAGCTAATACGGTGGATTCGCTGCGTTATGAATAGCCCGGGAACTTTCCGCTGTCCGACATAATTTCTTCCGGACGACAGGGATGAAGTAAGAGAGAGCGTGGAGGATAGTCTTAACTTGAAACAGTGACCTCCGGGTTATGAACCCGTTGTGCAGACCTTACCCTGCCTCTAAAATTGTATCAAAGGAAAGAGTAACACACACATGTGTGTGACAAAAATGACTAAAATCCGCTAAAAATATGATACGGGGACTAAAGGAAGGATCAAAGGTAAGCCGCTGATAATATTGATAATTCTGGCGGAATCAAGGCGTGCGAACGCCGCGCTCTCCCAACTGAGCTAACCGCCCACATGAGATAAGAAAAAGAATTTAAAATTTACCACTTTTTTTGAGTTTTTTCCACTGACGATAAACAGGATTCGTTAAGAAAGCTTTTTTTGAATGGCTTTCCAAATTTCTTTGAGGCCGAGCTTCTTGGCCCACGACGAAATATATGTGCGATCAATCATGTCAGACGATATCTTGAGCATGCTGGCAATATCACGGAGGTGTTTCTCCGAAGCGCCTTTTTTAAAATATTCTAGTTTTTTTATGATAACATCTTCAGGTGCGGCAAAATTCGCCGATTCCTTTTCAGAGACATTCAGTCTCTTAATCCGCATAAACCGGCTCCGGTCAAAATCATCCTTTTTGCTGATGATAACATCCACCTTGAGACCAGAAGACGGATGAATGATATTGAATTGATGCCGGCCCTCTACGGCCTTTCTTACAGCATCGACTTCCATATAATACTCGTCTTCGGGGAAAAAAGATCTCAGTGCACTGGCTTGGTCCAGATTGATATCTGCGACTATATCAATATCATTGGTAAATCTGGGCTCGCCGTAGGCGATGGAAGCGATAGCTCCGGTGATTAAATAAGGAATATTCAGTTTCTCAAAGCACCTGACTACCCACAGCAACAGCTCATGCTGCTCCATGAGAAACCCTTCTTATAACCTCAGATCTTATTCTCTTTTCATCCCAATCAGGATGCAGTGATCGCAGGTAATGAAAAAGCTGTTTCCGTGCAGAACTCCACAGCCCGAAGGCAATCTTGAGGCGCTCAAGAGGCGACTTCTGTCTCAATATCTTGCACATGATATCGTCAACGACCTCAAATTGGCCGAGTTCTGTCCTGCGCCGTTCTTTAATCCATAAATCGACAAACTCATCAATCTTTAAGGCCAGCTGGTCCTCCGCCGTTTGTTTTATCGCTTATTCCCCTTATATTCCAGAAAAAATATGAAGTCAAGAATACAAGCTTTGAAAAGTATCAAGTTGAGCTGGAGGCCATTCAATCATTCAGGCCGTCAAGAGTTTTTTGGAACAATTCCAGATAATCTTCTCCCACCGCGGCTTCAAATTCTTCGAGCCATTTCTTTATGTAGTTGAGATTATACTCAGGATTCTTCAAGATTACAGACCTTACATCCTCCAGATCCCTTGGCCTTCCTGCTATAATTTTATGGATGATGACGTCTTCCAATGAGGCAAAGCAGACATCCTGCGCACCCATCTTTATCTGCTTAGCGTTTTGAATCGCCTGATGTTCATAGGCTGAAAAAGAGAAAATGAAATCCACCCGTATTCCGCTTTTTTCATGGAGCGTCGGCAGAACCATAGTCTCTCTGACAAAGTCTTCTGGTTCGGGAACGAGTATATTGAACTTGAGGTTTTCAACAGACTGCATTACCTGATCCAATCCTTCAATTCCGATTCCGAGCGTGACGTCGATATCTTTGGTCAGTCTCGGTTCTCCATAGAGAAGAATAGCTTGCCCCCCGATGATCATATAAGGAACGTTTTGTGCCGAGAGTTCGCAGGCGATCTGTTCAAGAAGTTTTTGGAACACTGTTGATGACCTTGGCAATCTTTATATCAATCTCCAAACCTGACAGAGGATCTTGGAGAGGAAACACAGACAGAGCTCTGGCCTCCTTGTAAAGGGAATCCAGCAATCGGAGGCTTCGCAGCAAGTCAGGCTTATTCCGACTTATATGGTTGTCCTCAAATTCCTTCAGTCTGCGACTATTTTTTATCATGATAAAAAAAGTAAAAACATTATATCATGCCCTGAGGCTGAAAACCATAAGGCCAAATCCCGTTATATGGAAATATACATGCCTCTTTCTCTTTTCCTCGTGTATATTAATCCCCGTGTGCCACCTGTGCGACAAAAATGGCTAAGTTTTCATTCTTCCCTTAAAGTCTCTACCGGGTTGGCCAGAGCGGCTCTGACAGTTTGAGAGCCGATGGTGACCAAAGCCAGGGCCAAAACAAATGCCAGAGCCCCGGGCAGCACCCAGAGACTCAGGCCGGGCCGGAAGGCAAAGAACTGCATCACGGATCCAGACAGAAAATACCCGGCCGGCAGCGCAAAAACAGCGGATACTATAATCAGCTTGATGTAGTCCTTTGACAATAAGTAAGCCATACCGGAGACACTCGCCCCCAGCACTTTTCGGATACCAACCTCTTTGACTCTCATCTCGGCCGTGTAGGTGGCCATCCCGAGAAGCCCGAAAAGAGCGATGAGGATGACAAAACCGCAGGCCCAGGCGGAAATTCGTATCGTTCCACCCATTTGATTTTCTTGCCTTTCCTGCATATCCTCCATGAACACATATTGTATGGGGTGAATCTTATCCAGTTTCTTCCATGTATCCGAAAGCCAGGCTATGACCTCTTCCTTCATTCCGGGCGCATAGCCAATGTTCGCGTACCGAAATTCCTGAGGCTGATAGCGAAGAGCCAAAGGATCGATTGGATTCTCGAGAAATCGATAGTTAAAATCTTTGACAACTCCGATCACCGTAACTTCAGAATCTTCGCCCAGAATAAGCGTTTTTGCGATGGATTCTAGAGGCGAACCAAGATCCAGGACCTGGACGGCCTTTTCATTGATGATAACCGCCTTTCCGCTATCGGTTGAAAACTGGCGAGAAAAATTTCGTCCCACGACCAAATCAATCTCAAAGTTAGGAATAAATTCCGTATCCACGCTGTAATAGTAAGCACGCCTCGATTCTTCCATCTTTTCCGTTCTTAATCCTGGCCGGTGATGACCGCCAAAAATCGGTATACTGGATGAGAAAGATACACCGGTGATACTGCTGTTGGTGATAATTTCATTCCTCAACGTCTCGGAGTTCACACTGCGCAGGAGGACATTCATAATGTTTTCCGTTTTTATTCCTCTGTCAAAATTCATCCAATAGGTATGCAATTGATAGGAATAGGCTATGAATATTACTGATGTCAGCGAAACCGCGAATTGTATACCCATCAGTATTTTTCTGGTCAGAAGACGGGAAAATCCCTTTATTCTCGAGACACCCTGTAAGGCGTTGATAGGCTGAAACGAGGATAAATATAGAGCCGGGTAAAGCCCTGCCAGGACGCTTACGGCTAAAGCGAAGACAACGAAGATAAGGTAGAGGCCAAGGTCTTTCATCAATTCCAGGTTTATTTGCATGTTCGTGGTCTCTATGGCATCGATGGCGTTAAAAGCGGGGATGAGCCAGAGGATAAAAAGACAGGCGGCAGCAAGCGCCAGAAACGTGACGGTAAATGTCTCGCTGAGAAACAGCTTGATGATCTGGCTGCGTTTGGCTCCGATCACTTTTCTCAGTCCGATTTCTTTGGTGCGTTTCAGCGAGCGGGCGATGGACAGAATGATGTAATTGAAGCAGGCCAGAAATATGACCAGCACGGCTAAAAACGGGATAAAAACATATTCAAAGGAGTGCTTGGTCCCGGGCATGCAGTTGGCCAGATTTATTCCGAGATTGATCTTTGACAGCGGCTGAAGTTTGAACCCGAATCTTTCTTTCTCATGTTCCGGGACAAGCGTGTTGGCGATTGCCGGAAGCTGCTCTTCCAGCCCAGATCGATCATCCTCATCTCGCAGAAGAACATAGGTGTAATATCTGTTGAAAGATGACCAGCTGTTCACACTCTCTTGAATGACACCTTTTTTCTCCAGATATGGCAAGGTCGCAAACGAGACCAAAGCGTCAAACCGAAAATGGGATTTCTGATCCGTATCTTTCAGGATACCGGTGACCATAAAATCGCCCAGGTCTTCCAGAGTTAGTGTTTTATTCCTCGGGTCCTCATCCCCGAAGAACTTATGAGCGGTTTCCTCAGATATGACGATGGAATTCGGACGATTCAATGCGGTCTCCGGGTCACCGTCCTTCAATGGAAAACTGAAAATGCGAAAGAAAGAAGCTTCCGCATACATGCCACTAATCATCATCGCTGTTTCTGTTTTCAGAACGCTGGCATCCATCCTTCTGATTCTGACGACATCTTCCACGCCGTGGACGTTGTCCAGCAGAAAGGGAGCTAGCGAACCTGGTGTTGTCGCCCAGCCTTTTACCTCTGAATGCTCGATATTCCTGTCGGTCGTGTAGACGCGAACGATGCGGTCTTTTTTCTCATGGAATCCATCGCTACGCTTCTGATCTTTGATAAAGATTATGATCATCAGGCAGATGGACATGCTGAGCGCGAGCCCCGCAATGTTGATGACCGAAAAAACCTTGTGCTTCAGCAGTGTCCTGAAAGTGATTTTAAGATAGTTTCCAATCATATCGATTCTCCCTTGAATCAGAATCATTATAAAGACGGATGACCTACCTTCGAAGTTAACAAGAAAGTAAGATCCGGGGAGGAGTTAATTATTATTTTCTAAAGGAATGCGAATGAAGCCCTGTGCTCCTGAGTTGAGCGCTCGATGTTCCTGAATTGAGTCAGACGAGTTTTTTGCGTTTCTCGAGGGCGAGGAGGAGGACACAAAAGATCACCGAGAAGAAGACCATGCTGATGAGAATAAGGAAAAAAGGAAGAACTCGAGTTAAGACCGGTGAATCGAAGATATTCCCAAATTTCAAGATACCTTTGGCTGCCAGGAATATGCCTCCGGCAATAAAAACGACAAAGGATAGCACCTGGGGAAAGATCAACGGTCTCAGGGCTTTTCGCACCATCTTTTTATCAGTTCGTCCTTTCCTGGCAAAGGCTCCATCCCACACGGCTCGGGCATCCGGGAGGTCTTTTTTCGGCATATCGGTTTTCCAGGCTTTCTCTTTGAATCGATTCATCCAGGTATGAACAGCCACAACATCCTTACAGACCGGGCATTGGGATATATGTTTCTGGAGTTCGGGCTTGAGCTCTTTTTCTCCAAGGCCTTCCATGACTTCTTTTTCCAAAGGACATATCTTTTTTTTCATGACCGGATTCCTCCTTGAAGCTCCTGCCTCTTCAAGATCCTGGCCAATTTTTCCCTGGCTCTGAAGAGTTGAACTTTGAGGCTGCTCTCTCTGGTATCCGTCATCTTTGCGATCTCTTCGTAATTGTATCCCTCAACATAGGCCAGCCAGAGGAGCATTCTCTCTTTGGGTTTAAGCTTTTTGAATGTTTTTTCCATATCCAGAGAAAAAGGAATTTCCGATTGCGGACCTTCTTTCTGGATGTTCCTCAAATACGCCTGCTGTCCCTCTTCAAAGGCTTTTTTTTCCACTTTCGACCGCCTTATTCTGTCGAGAATAAGCCTGTAAGCGATTCTGTAAAGATAGGCCTGCATATGCTTCTCGTTCTGAATGCTGACCTTAGCTTTGAGGAACTTGTAGAAGGATTCCTGGAAGATATCGTCAGCCGTTTGCTCATTGCCACATATCTTGTATATGTAAAACCAGAAGGAACGGGAGTTCTTCTCGTAGAATCTCTCCCAGATCTCCTTCCGGTTTTCTTCCATATACAGGGTGCCGTGTTGGTCTTCTTCCAGATCTTTCTTCTGGAGCGCTAGATTCAGCGGCTGAACAAGGCTGCTCAACATCAGGACTCAGCTTGAATTGTCCTTCTCAATTATGCCCCATTTCTTGCTCAATGTGTAGGAGATAAAGGTCGAGGCAAGAAAACCCAGCCCAAGCGCAATCAAAACAACCCCCGCAGCCAGGAAATACTTCATCTCTATTGAAAAGATCTGACCGACAAGGATTAAAGAGACGCCGATAAAGGAAATGATTATTCCTCTTGATAGAGAAGATAAGATTTTCTGTCTGGGAGCCGAGCCGTTAGAGGAAAAGAGCTTGAGAAATTTATTTCCTTCCTCGGATTGGATAAAATCGTTAAGCTCTTTTACAGTCGTGAATTTCTCCAGGATTTTGTTCTGAAGCTGACTCTTGTGTCTCATTCTAAACCATTCCAGTATGGTCCAGATCAGCCAGCCCATGAACGCGAACATAAGTGGAAAAGCAACTATTGACAAAAAAACTTCAGGGTCGGACATTCTGACCTCCATAAAATTAAAATCACTATAAAGACGGCTGACCTGCCCTCAAAGTTAACAAAAATGTACAATTCAGGAACAGCTTTTGATATGCCTGTGATCTTCGATGACGGTGATCAGGCGCCTCCAGTTGCTCCCGTCCGAAAACAAAAGAGGCCCGGTCACAGAGACTTTGCAGATCATCTCGGCTTGTATTCTAAAAACACTTGCGCTGAGAATCTTCTCTTTGGAATGAAGATGCCTAATCTTCGCGTGGAGCTATCCCTATCCGCCGCAGATGAGATAAAATGATTGAAATTCGCTAAAGGCGCGCTTTTATATTCTTTAACCGGTTGATATCATTTTGGGATGCGCAGAACAGATACTCGCCCACTCGCATCCAGGCAGCCCTTTGGCTTCTGATATTCAATCATTCTTACGTCCTTTGCCCTACTTTTTTTTCACCACTTGGATAATAGATCCGTCTCAATATCGAAAGCCGAGCAGATTCCAGTGGTGGAGCCAAAGGATAAATCCCATACATGCAAAGACGATCAATGAATAATGCAGTCGTTCCACAAAACTCCAGTACTTGTGTTTCCAGGCTAAAAATGAAAAAACGGGCAAGCCAACAGTAAGAACACTGTTTATAATCGGAATGATAAGCAACGCTGTTATCACTAAAGGCACACCATAGACTAACTCATCCTGGAGCAGAAACATGGACGATGTAAAACCGAGGATGAAAAATAAATTCAGAATCACGGTGAGAATTGCCAGTAAACGCGCGCGCCGAGAGGTCCGACTGCTTTCAGATAACTGTTTTCGCCTGCGGCGTATGCGATGCATGACAGGCCAGATAGCGCATCCTGACAGGAATACAAACAGAATGAATCCACTTGAAACCCACAAAAATGTAGGGGTGTCATACCAGGCTATTTTTTCTAAAGACATAGGCATCTGTTGAGCATCAATAAATAAATGGGTAATATTTCCCTCGCTGTCTTCACGAAATGCAAAACGTGTTTCACTTTTGGAGGCTTGAAAGAATAGAGGTTCTACCTCAATCCATGAGTTTACATGTCTGTCTTTTATGTTTAATAGCGTCCCCATCGTCTCCCCCAATTTATCGATGGAATCCAGGCCAAGTCTTATACTTCTATAGCTGCCGGTGAGACGTTTAGCTCGAGTTTTAAAATCAGGTGATGGTGAAGAAGGACTCGTCTGTTTCTGTACAGGGTAATAATGGCTGAGAAACTGGTCCGTTAGCTGCATGCGAAAAATCGAATTATCACCATTATTGCAGACAAAAATGCCAATATTAATATCAGGTAAAAGAAATAGCCGACTGGAAAAACCAGCTATGTCCCCATCGTGGAAAATTGCCCGTTGGTTATGTCCGGAGTACTCGAAGAAACCATAGCAGGTTCCGGGAAGTCGGGGATGATTTGTAAACTGCTGCTGATGCATCCCGCGGCAGGTGCCCTCACTCAAGATTCTGGACTCTCCATACCGCCCCCCCTGCAGGTGGGCAATCATAAAACGTGCCATATCGTCAGCAGTTGCAATCAGTGACCCAGCCGGTGAAGGGTTAGGAATAGAATACTTAACAGGCACATCCTTGTAATTTCCATTGCTGAATGAATAACTTTTGGCCAGGTTCGGCAACAGTTGAGACAGCATAAGGAAGCTGCTCTTTTCCATCCCTAAAGGATGCAGAATGCGATCCGAAATATACTGGGCAAAAGGAGCGCCGGATATTTCTTCTACCAGATGACCGGCGAGATAAAATCCATGATTGGAATAGCTGATGGCACTTCCCGGCGGAAGAGATCGAGGTGGCATATTGGCTGCGAGAAACTCTCCCAGCGGAATCCTATCAGATTCTCTTCGTGCCAAGCTCCTTATCGCTCTTCCTCGAAAACCTGCGGTATGGGTTAACAGGTTGGCCATAGTCACAGGCTTTGGATAATTCTCCTTTAGCTGGAAAAGCTTTAGATACTCATTGACATCAGTATTCAGATCAAGACGTCCTTGTTCGTACAGCTGCATAGCTGCTGTTGCAGTGAATAATTTG
>SMTZ1_10018754_pt1 | contig 10495 bp, 10 predicted proteins | sample DeeMarSWOR136_30_FD_25667 | JGI IMG/M metagenome (IMG submission 25667) | reverse complement strand
CTTCGAAAGTGAAAAGCAGGTTAAAACTTGCTGTGGAGTGGATTGTTCAGGCCAAGGAAAAAGGGGGCAGGGTGGTCGCCGTGGTGGGGAGTGGACCTAATCTGCATGAGGGCGTGACCACGCTTATCGCAGAATTGATTCATAAGGGCATTGTAGATGGGGTCCTGACCAGTTCTGCGGTGATCAACCATGAGATGGCGGGAACACTTGAAAAGGTGAAACGCATTGATGGTGTGGCCTCTGGATTTGAAAGAAACAAACTCCCCGTGGATGGCTTTTTTGAGGTCAGCATGATTTCTGAGGCAAGGCTGGCAGAATTTCAGCGCGAAATCTTGCTCGATATACCCTTGTACCGCAAGTTGCGAAAAGCCAGAGGGAACACCCTGATCAAAGTGGCCGGAAACATTGCTTATCCCACGGGACTTCGCACGGAAAAGTTGGCACGCGACATTCTTGCCCTGGCAAGGCGCTGCGGCATCCCTTTTGAACAGATGGCCGGTTATGGGGCCGACCGCCTCACAATGATAGGCGCTGGCGCAGAGCGCCATATTCCCGTGCTTGTTACGGTTCCTCAGTTGGTAGGGGGGGGAGAGGTGGGTCTAGCCATCGGAGACTCCATATCCGTCTCAGAGCGTTGCTTACGCATCGCAACACTACTCGATAGCGCCGATGTGATTGTGGAATCCGCCCTTGCCCTCTCTCAGGAGATCCATGATGGTCCCTTTGAAAGATTTACAGGCCACGGGATTTGGGCAGACTGGGAGGGGGGGTGGACATATTCCCTCGCGGAGAAGAAGATCGTTCGTATTGACTTGGACCCCAATCTGGAAAAGGCATGGATTCAGGAACGTAAATCCAAGACGGTAAGCGACGCCGTCCATAAAGGACTTCCCAAGACCAAGCTGCTGCGGATTCCGTTCAGGATGGAGATGTCGGGATTTGCGAGAATTCCTGGCAGCCTTCCTATCGTGGGAGATATTGGAGAAATCTGGCCTATACTAGCCACAAGAGTCGCAGATGCCCTCGATTTACAGCTTGAATATATGAGCTATAAGCAGTCCCAACCGGCAGGGCAAAAGGTTCGTGAGTGGATCGTAAAAAATGTGCAGCCTGTAAACAGGGAAAGGGTTTTCGCGGCGGCCAGAGGGTTGGCGGCATAGGTTCACTTCAAAGCGGCCCTGAACTTTGACGCTATTTCTTTCAGGTTATTGGCCCAGTCCAATGCGAGGGGATTCGCAAGGACCACCTTTCCATCAATGGCCTTGGCGATCGCTTCAGCACTTTTTGTAGAGAATTCTGGTTGCACAAAAATCACTTTCATACCTCGCTCCCTGGCACGATGGATCAGATGCTTAAGATCCGCGGGCTTTGGTTCCTTTCCCTCCATCTCCACAGCGATCTGTTCCAGACCATAGGTTTGGGCAAAGTACCCCCAGGCAGGGTGGAACACCATAAACGCCACGCTTTCTCCTTTACCGGCGAAAATCCCTCTAATATGGGCATCCAGCGCGTCCAATTCCAGGATGAATTTTCTATAGTTGCCTTCGTAGATGGCACCGTGCACCGGGTCCACTAAAAGTAGGGCATCTAGGATGTTTCGGGCCTGAATTTTGACCAGCGGCGGAGAAAGCCACACGTGCGGGTCCTTGATTCCTTGATGTTCATCAGCAGGTCCTTGACTCCCTTTTTCAAAGCTTTTGAGATTCCCTTCCTCATGATGATGGGCCTTCATGGGCCTTTTTTCGATGCCTTTCTCGGTGTGTACAAGAAGCATCTTGGGGTTTGCAGCACTGATTTTTTTCAGCCACACCCTTTCAAACGGCACCCCCATCGCATAATAAATCCTGGCCTTCGAGAGGGTCACCATCTGATTGGGCTTAGGCTCGTAGGTTGCCGGACTGGCACCCGGTTTCACCATGACCGAGACCTTGACCAAATCACCCCCGATTTTCTCCACAAAGTACCTTTGGGGAACAATGCTCACGAATACGGGTACAGACTCAGCCCCGTTTCCGAATGTGGGCCACACGACCCCCAGAAATACGAGAAACAATCCTATCTTCGAACAGAGCCACCGCATAAATCAAAGCCTTTTTTCACTCGGCAATTCCCCAAGCACCTTAATACATGGGTGAGAAAATAAAATAACCTTATATTTTCTGGCAGACAATTAAAAACTTACAAATATGTTGGTAAAAGCATTTAACCCTTGGCTGATAAAATACACGCAATTCCTATAACTTACACAATCCGGAAGACCCCTATTTAGGCCCTTGCCATCCTAATTTGCGAGGATTATACTGAGCTTAGTTCGCTTCGCCCCGCCCGCCTCGCCTGAGCGGCTCGCGCTGGCGGGCAGGTCACAATTGGAATGATGGAGTAGTGGAGTAATGGAATAATGGGTTTGAAGGTTTTGTTTAAGGTTTAACGGTATTTTTCCTATTTCACCACCAACATTCCACAATTCCATTATTCCATGGGACCCGCGCAAAAGAGAAGGACGTAAAATTACGTACAATTTCATACAGGTAGAGACATTCCGAGACCTCTAATAAGGAGTCAATGAATAGATGGAAAAGGTTACCATAGAAGGGGTTGATCTCCATCTCACCCAGCCTGACCAGGTTCCTATGGTCTGGGTAGGACAGGAAGAACTGGTGACCCAGGTTATTGCCGCCTGGTTGGTGATTGGTGATGATGATCTCCCCCTGAATCCGAGGCTTGTGGGTAAGCCGGGTGTGGGGAAGACCACTTTGGCCTACCATGCGGGCCGCACTCTGGACAGACCCGTATACCTCTTTCAGGCCACCATGGATACAAGACCAGAGGATCTGATCGTTACCCCGGTCATTTCTGAGGGAGGGAAGGTGAAATACATGGCAAGTCCTGTGGTTTCTGCCATGATCAAGGGCGGTATCGCGGTGATTGATGAGGGAAACAGAATGAGTGAAAAGAGCTGGGCCTCATTGGCGCCCCTCATGGACAACCGACGGTACGTGGAATCCATTGTGGCAGGCATCAAGATCAAGGCCCACCCAGACTTTCGGCTCTGCACCACCATGAATGATGATGCGAGCACATTTGAGCTTCCCGAGTATATTCACTCCAGGCTCCAACCCCAGATCCTTATCGACTTCCCCGAGCGTGATGAAGAATTGATGATCTTAAAGGCCAATCTCCCCTTTGCCGAAGAAGAAATCCTGGAGTACGTGGTCGATTTTCTCCAGACAGCCCATGAAGCGGACGAGCGTTATTCTGTAAGGGATGGCATAAATATAGCTCGTTATGCCCTGAAAAGGCTCGTTGAAAGCGGCGAGCGTATGACTTCCTCTGCACGAAAAAAGAGGACCCTGGAATATATGAGAGAAGCCGCTTCCATGATTTTGGATTCCACGGCGGCCTTCTATTTTGAGGATATGCTGGATGACCAGGATGAGGCATGACAAGATCGAGTGGCAGAACGTGCGCCTGGTCCCCATTCTCCACAACAGAATGGAGTTCGCCACGGAGGTCAGGCGGCAGTTCGAAGCATTCAGGCCCGATCATGTGGCCATTGAATATCCCTCCACGCTAAAGGAGAAAATCCTTCAGGGAATTAAGAGGCTCCCATATCTTTCAGTGGTTCATTATGAGGAAAGTGACGGGACTTTCATCTACTTGTTGTTGGAGCCCACCGATGGACAGATCGAGGCCGTAAGACTCGCCCTTGAGAACAACATTCCTATCCACTTCATAGACCGTGACACGGAGGGTTATCCCCTCGATCTCTCTCTTATGCCAGATCCTTACGCCCTCACAAAAATCGGCCATTTCATATTCTGCCAGGCCTACTTGCGGAAACACCGGGATGAACCTCGTTCTTTGGAGGACCGGCTTCGTGAAAAGGCGATGGCCTATCATCTTCAGCAACTGAACCGCAAGGGCAAAAGAATTCTCTTTGTGGGGGGCCTATACCATCTCCCGGGTCTCATGGAGATGCTTGCCCAGCCGCAGACCGAAGTGATTGGGCGACGCCACAGGAAAGGTGTGGGACTTGCTCACCTTCACAAGGATTCGAGCAGAGAAATTATGAGTGAGATGCCTTTCCTTGCGGCCAAATACGAGAAATCCAGATCCCATAGAGACGAGGAACCCCCAGATAGACTTGAAACGAACAGCCAATTGATAAAAACCTCCCAGCAGAATTATTGGAAGAATAGTAAGGAAGAGCTATCTCGAAGCCAGGTGAGGGTCCTGTACAGATTTGCCAGGAACTATGCTCTGGTCTCAGGCGGCCTTGTCCCCAGCTTCTACCAGCTCATCGTTGCAGCCAGGGGTGCAGCTGATGACAACTTTGCCTATGAAGTCTGGGACAAAGGGAGTGATTATCCATGGCAGACAGAGAACCCTGGTCTTCCGGTGCTGCGCCTGAGTGGGGAGGACCTGTTCCTAGACCAGAAAAGAATAAGATTCCATCGACGGCTCAAGACATTCCGCAGGCGGCTTGTTCCGGTCCCTATCAAAAGAAAGAAAAGAGAACGAATCCCTGGAGAATGGAAGAGAGACTTTCAAGGGCTCTTCATCTGCTCCTACCCTCCGGAGGATGTGGTCGTTGAAGGATATGGCCAGTATCTCCAGAAAAAGGCCTTGGAAATCAAGTCTGAGGAGAACAACAGAATCGTCCCTTTCACCACCTCTATGGAGGATGGCCTGGACATTAGACAGACGATTAGGGAATGGCCGACTGGCCCCATCTATGTAAAAGAGAGCAGGCCCTTGAAGGGAAAGGTGGGTTCGGTGGTCGTCATTTTCGACCCGGATTTACAGGACAAGAATGGTAAAGAGAACTTCCCCTGGAGGGTGACCTGGCTTGGGGAGCATGAGCAGGAATCGGACATGGCCTTTTACAGTACGCCCGCGGGAGAGGTTATGGACGGGCCAGGAATTTCAAGGTGCCAGTACGGTGGATTCATGCTTACTTATCCTCCCTTGCGCGTTTACGACATATGGAAGGATCCCTTTTTCGATGTGGCGAGGAACAAGCCGGAAAGACTGCTTATGTCCGCCATTGACTACAGTCTGGAAAAGCACGTTGTCTATGTGGCGGCCGCACCCCCTTCAGGCTGGTGCCAGAGTATGGCTTCGAGACTTGGGAAAAAGATCATCTACCTCCCCATAGGCATTTTCTCCCCGATTACGGTGAAAAAGATCCGGCAATTTCACGTCCTGGATGGCCACCACGTGAGAAAATACGCAAAACACTATATTTGAGAAAGACTCACCACAGAGGCACAGAGAACTCAGCCCAGTGGCCTCCGCAGCAGGGTGGGCACGCAACGCCCTTGCACCCTTCCTGTTTCTCAACACCATTTTCCCGCCGAAGGCAGCTGGAATCTTTTCATTTGCCGGTATCCTTGCCTTGCCATAGCTTCAGCGACGGCAGGTCCCGGCAAATGAAAAAATCTTCTCTCTGTGTCCTCTGTGGCTCTGTGGTGAGGATTATCTTCCTATCCTTTTTCCGGGAGCAGGAGGGCAAAGGTTGACCCCTCACCCTCTTCCGATTCAAAAGAGAGTTCCCCGTTATGTTCTCTCACGATCTTCTGGGTTACGGGTAATCCCAGCCCCGTTCCCTTGTATCCTTTAGTGCTGAAAAAGCCGGTAAATAGTTTCTTCTTTGTCTCTTCCGCAATGCCCGTCCCATTATCGACAACCTGAAATCTTACGGCCCATCCTGCCGGTTTGTCCGTCTTCACGGTCACAACCCCTTTCCCTTCCGTGATCCCTTCCAGGGCACATGCATCTATGGCATTGCTCACAAGATTCAAGAGGCAACGGTGTATCCCTGTCCTTTCCACGGATACAGTTCCTAATTCCGGGTCTAAGTCATGAATAAGAGACACGCCCGATAGCTCTGCCCTCTCCTTCATAAGCTCTAAAACATCCATGACCAACTCGTTGGGATCCACTTCCTGATGTTGAGGCTTCCTCTCTTTGGAATAAACAAGCATATCCATGACTATGTTGGTGATCTGGTCGATATTCTTCTCCACCATTCTCCAGCCACTGCCTATCAGCTCTGTGTCATTTTTTCTCATAGCTGAATTGATCACATACGCGCCGCCCTTTAATCCGTTGAGTATATTCTTGATATAGTGAGCCAGTCCCGCCACAGTCTGGCCAATGGCTGCCATACGTTTTGCCTGCTCTTTCTCCTTCTGAAGTCTAAGTATTTCCCTGAGATCCTGGATAAAGACCACGCTACCCACTTCTTCCCTCTTTTGGTATAGGAGCGTCCCAGAGATCCTGACCGGGATTGGCTCTCCCGCTTTATTCAGGACATCAACCTGCATATCAATAATCTTTCCCTTAGGGCCATAGGCGTTCGTGTAAAAAGCGGTTCTGATGTTCTTGGTCGTTTCTCTGGATAGAATCTGCGTATAGCGCATTTTCCCTATGATCTCCTCTGGGGAATAACCCAGAATCTCAGAAATTGCCGTGTTGAAGATCACAATCTTTCCTTCAAAGTCAGTGGCGAGGATGCCGTCAATAGAATTCTGGACAAGATTTTGCACGAAGGCTTCACGCCTTCGTATCTGTCGGGTCATTCTTACCCTCTCGGAGAAGTCTATAAAGGTCTCGATGGCTCCCTGGATATCCCCTGTATCATCGGCTATAGGGGCAGCGCTGAAATAGAGATGCCTCCCTTCTTCTCCTAGTTTCGGAAATCCCTTCTTCTCCTAGTTTCGGAAAATAGGCTTCAGCCTCATAGGCCCCGTGAACCGTGGTGGATTCGCGCAGCTTCATTTCCTCGTAGAGCCTCCGGGTTGTATCAATATCTCTCTCCATGATGAGATCGGCGAGCAGAGGCCTTCTGTGAGGATAAAAAGGCTTCCATTGATGGTCGGTTCCTGTCATCTTCTCGCCACTGTAACCGGTCAAGTCTTCACATGCCTTGTTCCAATAAGTAATCCTATGATCTCGATCCAGGACGAACATGGGTATGGGCGAACCGTAAATAATCCCTTCGGCGTATTTTTTCTGCCTGATTGCCTCCTGTTGAGATTCTCTCAGCTCCTGGGTCCGGATTTCAACCTCCTGCTCCAGTCTCTCCGAGTATAGTTTTCGGGATTCCTCCAGTCTCTTCCTCATGGATATATCTCTGGCCATTATCTGGAATATCTCTTCTTCAGGCTGCCAGGTGATACTCGCCTCCACAGGCAATACGTCGCCATTCTTTTTCCCCAGTTCCATCTCCACGGAGACAAAGCCCATGATCTCCAGGTCCTCTAGGTGATCCGATAGAATCTTTTTTGCCGCGTTTTCTGCCAGATCAGAGATCTTCATACGCTCTAGCTCATCCTTATGGTACCCAAGCAAATGGCTGAGGCTTATATTGCTCTCCTGTAACTCTCCCTGCCGTCCAAAAAGCGCAATACCATCGTGCGCTGCCTGAAAGAGATGCTTGTATTTTTTCTGTGACTTTTGCAGATCCAGTTCCAACCTTTTACGATGAGTAAGGTTGGCCATGCTTATCAGACACCGCGTGTACTCTCCCTGCTCATCCTTTGCTGGAATGAATATTCTTTGCGGCATGTCTTTAGGGTATTCAAAGTGTCATCAACCATCGGACCGAATACCTCTCCACATAAATTTTCCTGGTTGAAAATGACCTCAGAACACTTCTTCCCTACAACCTCTTCATCATCTGCACCGAACTCCTTTAGAAAAGTCTCGTTGGCATGTTCGATCACATGATCCTTGCTCAGCACAACGACTGCTTCGGTAAGCCCGTTGAGTATCCTCGTGGTTCTATCTCGCTCGACTCGAACGCGTCTTTCCGCCTCACTCTCCGCATTGCGTTTTTCTTCTTCCAGTTTCATCATATCCTTGAGCAAAGTGCCCACAGCCTTTAACCGTTTCTTTTCCGCTTCCCGTTCAGCATTTCGCTTTTCCTCTTCCAGTTGCTCTATGTCCCAGAATAGCCTGGCCACCTTATGATCAATGAGGTGCACCTGGGAAGGTTTCTCCTCTTCAAGGGCCTTGCTCATCTCCTGGCGGCCTGTCAGTTCCAGAATTAAATTGAGGTCATCCAGGTCAAACAGATCGTGATAATCGGTGCTTGTAAAGATATTTAAGGCCTGAGCGCGCTTCATTCCTGGTGCTTCAGGATTTATATCGGCAAGGCCGATAAGGTCCATACGAAGTTGACGCAACCGGTCCCCCGATATCATGTCCATGATAGCCAGACAGCCCGGGCCACCTCCAACGATGGCCACATTAAATCTTTCCATTATTCTCCAAGAAACTCCTTTATGAGTGTTATAAGTTTTTCAGGGTCCACAGGTTTTTCGATGTAGCCCTCAGGGGTAATGGGGAGATCTCCATCACCTTTTCCCGTGCCCCTCTTTAGGAAGGACTCCAAATCAATGCCTGTCTCACCTGCCACGCCTGTCACCATGATGACGGGTATTTTTTTCAACCTTTCGTCCTTTTTCACCTCAGTGAGGAGAGAAATGCCGCTCTTCTTTGGCATCATCAGGTCAAGCAACACCATATCGGGGTTTTCTGAACGGACCATTTTAAGTCCCTCTTGACCATTTGTGGCATCCACTGTCTTGTAACCATGGTCTTTAAGGATAGTGGCAATGAAAAGGATCACATCGGGATCGTCATCAACAATGAGAATTTTTTTCGCCATGTCTTCTGCTCCTGCTTAAATCGGCTAGAGATTCTAACTACTTGTTCATTTTATATCCAGCAGACCAAATCAAGTCAACTCAAACCTTCCTATATTGACAATGCTCTGATTAGGGCTATTTTATGATCCGTACCCCTTTTCTTCCTCCGGGGCGCAGGCCCTACTCGACGGAGGCAAGGGAATACCTGTTGCGAATAAATACTTCTTGGAGCTAAGGGAGAATTCAGATGGCCGATACCCTAGATGATTTTGTTCATGAGATAAAAGAGCAAATTCACGAAGAAACGAAAGAAGCTTACGGTGAGAGGGCCTACCAGCGTTGGCTGAACCCCCTTTTTATGGGTTCAATGGACAATCCGGACGGTTATGCAAGATCAGTAGGCGTCTGCGGCGATACCATGGAAATCTTTCTGAGGTTCGAAGGGGGTCGGGTAAAGGAGGCCCTATTCCAGACCGATGGGTGTGGATCGAGTAGTGTATGCGCCTCATTTGCTGTTGAATTGTCCCTGGGCAAAGTGCCGGATGAGCTTTCGGAAATCAATGCAGAGCTGATCATGGAAAAACTCGAGGGACTTCCTAAAGAAGACGAACACCTGGCCTTCCTCGCTGCGGGAACGCTGCACCAGGCGGTGAACAATTATATGATCAAGAGGGCCAAGGGGCGCGTATAAGTAAAGCGCCCCGCCCTAAAGGGGGGCATTTATCCTCGCTTTCCTGATTCAAGACAGGGTGATCTTGGACCCGACGCTGTTCAGGACAAAGGAGGAGGGGAATCCGACGCTGTTCAGGACAAAGGAGGAGGGGAATTCCTCGGAGAATCGTTGAATGGCCTTCCATCCCGTGCAATGCATGGGCATAATGACCTCTGGGGCCATCTTTTTCAGGGCGTCAATGGTCTTCTCAATGATGGGTTCAAAAAATGGGCCCGTGAGATGAAAGCCACCTAGGACCCCATGGATCTTCTCTATGCCCGTAAACTTTCTCGAAAATAGAACTGTGTTAATGATACCCGCGTGGCTGCAACCTGAGATGACCACCAATCCCTTCCCCTTCAGGTTCAGGACCAAGGCCTGATCGTCAGATATGGGGTCCGGCTGTATCTTTCCTTCCAACTCCATCGTCGCATTGGGGAGACCTTTCTCGAACTCCGTGGTCCTCTCCACCTCACCGGTCACCGCAACCATATCCTCCAAAATGAACGTGGGCCTTTTACTTTCCAGGAGCTCCACGTCTCTTTCCTCCAGAGCTTCTCTTACCAGCGTTCGTGGAAAAAGAAGACGTCTACCATCATCCAAGCCAAAGTAACGGGGGGAGTGAAAGGCACCCGGGTGAACCACTATGGGAACCTTTTTGGATATCTGATCCAGCAGCGTGTAAAAGGACCCGGTATGGTCCATATGTCCGTGACTCAGAACAATGGCTTCAATTTGTCCCACATCTATTTCCATCTGTGCCATATTGTAGGGGACACCCACCTTACTGTAGCCGCCCACCTTACTGTAGCCGGTATCGAATAGGAGCGTATGTTTATTTTCCCCTCGAGAAACCGTGACCAGGAGGGACAGGCCATGTTCTGCCAGCAGGGTGTCTGTTGGAAGCTCCTCTCCCTTTGCAAGAGGGGGACGGGTGACAACATCTGTATTTCTGAGTAAAACATCCACATAGTTGTCAATCAAGGTGACGATCTCAATCCTTTCTACTTCTCTTAGTTTATAATCTGAATTATTCATTCTTCTGCTCCTTCCGTAAAAGTCATGCTCTTTCGGCCCTCTCTTTTTGAATCTTCTTTAGCTCTTGCCAGAGTTCCTCAACCTGCCT
>SMTZ1_10008123_pt1 | contig 10495 bp, 4 predicted proteins | sample DeeMarSWOR136_30_FD_25667 | JGI IMG/M metagenome (IMG submission 25667) | reverse complement strand
CGCAGACATCTTGTCTGCTTTCCTTAGGACTCCCATGCAGGCAGGATGCCTGCGTTACACGCCGTAGCGCAGACATCTTGTCTGCTTTCCTTATTGAGGGTTCGTCCGCCGGACGGCGGGCCGCCGAAGCCGATAGGCGAAGACGGCTCAGCTATACCACGTTTTCTTGGCGTCCTGGAGTGTCATCGGCTCGTAGTCGCCGGCGTGACCAGCCTGGCCGTAGTCGGTCATCTTGCCCTTGATGAGCTCGGTCAAGGCGTCGCGGGCGGGGGCGAGGTACTTGCGCGGGTCGAACTCCCCGGGGCTCTCGACGAACACTTTTCGGATCGCGCCCGTGAAGGCGATTCGCCCGTCGGTGTCGACGTTGATCTTGCGCACGCCACGCTGGATGCCGAACTTGATGTCCTCCATGGGGATGCCCATGGCCTTTTGCATGTTGCCGCCATAGCGGTTGACGATCTCGACCAGTTCGGGCGGCACCGACGATGAGCCATGCATGACCAGCGGGAGATCGGGCACCCGCTTGTGGATTTCCTCGATGCGCTCGAGGGCCAGGCGCGGCGGCAAGGGGTTGCCGCTCTCGTCGTAGCGCAAGGTCTTGTAGGCGCCGTGGCTGGTGCCGATGGCCACAGCAAGGGCGTCGCAGCCGGTCTGTTTGACGAAATCCTCGACCTGGTCGGGATCGGTCAGGTGCTCATCGCCGCGAATGCCGGCGCCGTGGCCGTCCTCGATCCCGCCGAGTGCGCCCAGTTCGGCCTCGACCGTCACGCCGAGCCGATGGGCATATTCGACCACTTCGCGCGTGGTCTTGACGTTGTATTCGTACGAAGCGATCGTCTTGCCGTCCTGTTCGAGCGAGGCGTCGATCATGACGGAGGTAAAACCCAGCGCGATCGCCTGCTCACACGTTTCGAGGCTGTTGCCGTGGTCGAGATGCATGACGATGGGAATGTCGGGGTTTTCTTCGACGGCTGCCGCGATCAGGTTGCGCAGATAGCGCATGCGCGAGTATTGTAGCGCTCCGCGGCTGGCCTGGATGATAACGGGCGAGCGGGTATCGTTGGCCGCTGCTGCAATGGCCTGGATCTGCTCCATGTTGTTGACATTGAAGGCACCCACGCCATAGGCGCCTTTGGCCGCTTCCATCAATACCTGACGCATTGGAACCAATGGCATCGTTTGAACCTCCTATGCAGGATCACGAGGGGACTCCCTCGCGCTGGGTACTTAGCGGATTCTCGCGAGCGGGAAGAATCGCCTGGCTACGTTCCCGAATCGACTCGGAGGAGAATGTGATTCGGCGCTTGATCGGCTGTCAAGGGGAAAGCCCCGGTTGGGCTGAGGAGATCTCGGCGGTGCGCGGGCACGAGAGGCTTGCCTCAAAGCCGAACCGCGTCCGCCAGTGTGAATTGGCGGTTTCTTGATAAACTTCACGAGGGTTACGCGAGACCTTGAATGCGGGGCGTTTTCGCTTGACACCGCGTGGGAGTAACTATAAGAAATCCAAGCAGAGAGTTGAAAGGGCTCGTGCAAGGTGCGCGCAACAAGAGGGGTGGTGAACGTGCCTTGCGAACCGGGCACTTTGCGCGTACGGCGCTCCCGGAGGGGGGAGAGCACACTGCAAAGCTCAGAATGGTGAAGCCGACGGTGTCCGGAGCTTGGGGGTTGGTTCGAGCGGAAGTTGGCAAGTGGTGCGCGGGGTAGATTGGTTGGTTCTCCGCCGGTGGAACGGTGGTAAGTGAGATGGTTCGCGGCACGGGCGCCGACTTTGCTTTCACACTGATCGAGCTGCTGATTGTCGTGACAATCATCTCGATTCTTGCCTCGATTGCCGTTCCCAATTTTGTTGAAGCGCAGACGCGAGCGAAGATTGCGCGCATCCAGGCCGACATGCGAACAATGGTCACCGCTGTAGAGAGTTACATGGTGGACAACAACGAGTACCCGATGCGCCATACGCCCGATTGGGAGCTGCCGGAGCTGGGAACAAAGGCGCTGCAGATGGGGCGGCTGACAACGCCGATCGCGTATGCCACCTCGCTGCCGGAGGACATTTTTGCCAACGCCCAGAAGCCGCCGAACAACGGGATTGATTTCTACGACAGTCGCCAGACGCGCCAGTTTCTCCGGACCCGCTACCAGCTGCGGCGTTGGGAAAGTGTGCCGGACTACGGCTGGCTGATGGTGTCGGTGGGTCCGGATGGTTTGATAGGAGCGCCGTCGAACAACTATCTCGACTATCCCGACCAGGGAAAGGCAATACGCACGCTCTACGTGGTTTACGATCCGACGAATGGGGCGGTCTCTTTCGGCAATATTTACCGTTTCCAAGGCAACCGCCGACCACATAAGACTCTGAATCCGGGGAACTAGAACGTCGACAGGAGAGTCTAAGGGTAAACAGGACTGTGGAGGTTGGGATTATGGCAAGATGGCTGAGCCACCGAGCACGTGCGGCCCTGAAATGGCAGGTCGTGTGTGCAGCGGTGTTTGGATGCGTCGCGATGCTGCCACCGTCGGCCCGGGCTTTGATCCGGGGCGAGGCAGTGACGCTTGAATACCAGGTGAAGAATTCCGATGTGATCTTGCGGGGCACGTGCGAGGACAGCGTGACGACCTGGTCGAACGGGCATTTCGTCACGACATACAAGATCGCCGTGAAGAAGTACCTCAAGACCCCCGGCAAGATGTCGCTTGAGACGCATCCCGTGCTTGCGGTCTCCCAGCTGGGGGGGCGGGTTGAGAGACCGCTGCCACTGGCCGAAAGCTACCCGATGATGGCGGCGCTCTATCCGGGCGAGGAGGTCGTGTTGTTTCTCCAGTCGCCCGCGCAGGTGCCGGCTGTTATGCGGGCAAGATATGAGCGCTATGTGAGCGAGGGGCGTCTGACGCCTTCCCCTCTGATGGCCAATTATCGTCTAACGACGCTGAACATCTCGAAGCTGACGGTCGTGACCGACCCGCAGACAGGCGCGGAGTTGGTGACCCGTGTCAATTTCGGTCGTTTCGGCGTGTCGCCGTCGGCCGATGCGGTCAAGCGCTACGTCGATGCCTATGAGTCGCAGCAGCCGTTTGTGGAAGTGCAGCGCGGGAGCCAGCGGGTTCGCATCCCCGTTCAGATAGGCAGACCGGTGCCCCAAGCCGGGAGCGATTTGCCGAGTATGGAGGAGAGAATCCGCCGGATGCGGTCGTACACGTCCACGTGGGAAGACTTCCAGCGGCAGACCGAAGCAATCTTGCGCGGGGAAAGCAAGACGTCTGAGTCTTCGGTCGTCGGCGGGGTGCGGTCTTCGCAGCCCTTCAGAATGATTCAACCGGGGAAAGAGCAATGAGTAGAGGGAACAAGCAACGGATGCGATGGCTGGCCATCGTGGTGGGACTGTTGGTAGCCACCACCTCGTGGGGCGCCAATCGGCTGGATATTTTCACCGAGGATCGAGGGGATGTTGATAATCCGTTCGATGACTGGGATCCGATCACCCATCCGTTCATCAGTGAGGATCTCCAACCGTGGCAGGTCTATCTGTACGTGGATGGGAATTTCAACGCAATCGACCCCGCGGTCAATCTGAACGCTGTTTCGACCTGGGAGATACTTCACGCCGTCGAGAAGTCGTGCGAGGCGTGGAACAATGTCCCGATCTCATCGTTCGAGTTCGACGAGGCTGTAGTGCCCTTTGATCACACGTTTGCCAAGTTTCCCAACCAGATGCTCACTCCGGGAGCGACAGGTTTGGACGGCTGGAACCTTGTGACCTTCCAGGACCCGACGCAGGCGCCGCTGCCCGGTGTGCTCGGGATGTCAGTGTCCTGGATGTTCTTCCGCGACTTTGAGCTGGGTAGTTTCCTGGAGCTGCCACCGGGGATCATTATCGAAGACTCGTTCCCGCCTGGCCAGGGACCGCCCGTGGTCGCGCAGATCGATTTCAACCTCGACGGCATTACGGACGTAATCCTCGAAGCGCGCGACTATGCCGCGGGAGAGACGATCGAGGGCGACACGTGGCTCAACCAGATCGAGGCATGGCATCAGTGGCCCGACGATCCCAACGACCTGCCGACCACGCCCGGTGGGACGACTCCGTATCCCGATACGATCGGCACACTCGATATTGAGGGGACCGTGACCCATGAGTTTGGCCACCTGATCGGGATTGGCCACGCGAACCTCGAGCGCGCGACGATGTATTACTTGCTCAAGGGTCCTTACGATGAGGGGTATCTGTATCCAACGGACGTATGGGACATGCGCGAGCTGGATTTGGACGACGAGATTGGCGCGGCGCTGATCTATCCCGCCGGCGGTGCGGGCCGTGGGACAATCGCCGGGCGCGTGCTCGACGGGCGGAATTTCGACGGGTTGTCGGACCGCGAGCAAGGCGTGATTGACCCAGTCCTTTATGGCACGCTGTATGTTTGTCGCTGGATGAGCCAGGACAAGATCCCGGCCTATGTTCCCGACAGACTACTGTACTATACGACGCCGGGGGTGGTGATCCAGCAGCCGACTCAACAAGACTTCGATACTTCACCCGGACTGTGGATGGAGTTGTTGACCGAGGTCCAAACGGGCGACGACATCCGCATAGCGCTTTGGCCAAACGCGGTTTCGCTTAATTGGAACGGGACCTATGTTGATCAGTTTGGCGTCACGCGGCAGTTTGGTGCTGAGGCGGTGGCCGACTATGTCATCCCGGGCCTACCGCCCTATGATAAATACATTCTTTGGCTGGACAATTCAGGGGTGTACTACAACGACTCGGCCGGCGTGCCGACCAACAACATCAGTTTTCCGTTCGATTTCTTTTTCGGCTACCAGCCGATTCCGACGGAGTTCTATGGCGGCGTGTTAAGTCGCGACGAACAAAGGCTCTTGGGGATGGACTCTTCTGAGCCGCCTACGGTACTGACAACCACTCCTCTCCAAATGAAGGGTGACGACCCTACCAGCTACCTTTACGTGGCAGTGCGGGCCGGAGCGGTCACTGGCGGTATTGATATTTATACGAACGCGGGCGGCTTGCCGCCAGGTGTCACGCCCACGCCAATCGCCGACGCTGAACCCGCGCCGGCGCCGATCGGCAATACGCGGTTCCCCGCCGACATTTTCGGCGATTCGCTTCTGCCGACGGAGACCGAGTGGGGTGTCGATGCCGCTGTCGGCGACGTGGACAACGACGGCGACATCGACGTGTACATTTGCAATGCGGTCTCGGGCGAGACGACCGGCTCGGAAATCGCCATCGCCAATCGGCTTTTGATCAACACATTGGTCATGCGTACGGGCGACGGGACGCTCGTTCGCGATCCCAGCGGCCCCAAATTAGTTGATATGACGTTCGGGGAAGATGGAATCCAGGGCTCGGCCGATGACCGTCTGCCCTATGACCTGGATATGTCCTACGGCGCGAAGATGGCCGACTTCAACCTCGACGGCTATCTCGATATTTACGTCAGCAACTCCGAGAGTGTCAGCCAGGACAACTCGACGGCGGCGCAGAACCGCCTCTACCTCAACCGCGGCGGCGAGAATCCCGCCAGGGCAGGTCATTTCAGAGACGTCACTGATGCCTTGCGGACCGATCCGGGCACCGGCATTCCCCACTGGTATACGCCGACGGTCTTGCCGGGCGTCTTAAACCGGGGGCCTTTCAATAGTTCCGACCGATCGACCAAGAGCGACGTGGGCGATCTCGACTCGGACGGCGACATCGATATCGTCGTGTCGAATTACAGCTCGCATTATGCACCCCCGGTATGGTGCCTCGTCTTCGACTACGACGACGGTGATTACGTAGAGGATGAGTTTGCCCTCTTCGATTATATCAGCGAGCGGATCCTGATCAACCACGCGAACGATCTCGATCCCGACACGCGCGGGTTTTATTTCACGGACGAAACGCTGGGCATGGATGGATTGTATGCCGGCGCCATCGATCAGGCCGAATTTGGCGAGCTGATTCCCGGCAGCCGCATCTGTGCCGATCGCCTGCCGCCGCCCTATCCCGAATTCGTCGAGCAGACTGGTACCGAGCTCGATCCGAGCGGGACCTATGAGGTCATTGTCGCACCGATCATTGGCGACGGTTCGCTCGACATCTTTGTGGTCAATCACATCACCAATCTCGTTACCAACAAAGACGGGACCGAGATGCTCTACGAGAATGCCGACGTGGACGGCGACGGCATCGCGGACGGCTACTTCCGTCTTGTCAACTATGGCTGGGAGTTCGGTGCGCTCAGCACCTATATCGACATTTTTGGCACCACGACAACGGCATTCTTTGGCGACACCTATAGTGTAGGTATCCCGGGGATCTCAATCGAGCAGAGTGACCCGGGAGACTGGGAGCCTGACGGGATGCCCGAAATCAATCTGATCGACATTGTGGAGGACGACTCGTTCGGCGCAGGCGTTGGAGATCTCAACTACCAGGGCTACCCGATGATACTGTGTTTTCACGGCACAGACGGCCACACGATCTATGACTTCCCAGGGGACATGGGCCCCGGCGAATGTATGCGCGGCGGCGATCCCTGGGATTACGGCGTTTTTGCAGGCTTTGGCTTGATGTACCACGACGAAGGCGACTGGGGCGCCGGGACGATCTATGGCTACGACGGAGGGGCCACAGTCTATGATCCGCACCCGCAGTATCACAGGAGTTCGACCATTCCCACGACCCCGTCGGCGTTAGGGTATGTGAGCAACCTTGCCCGCGATGCGGCGGTGGCCGACTTCGACAACGACGGCGACCTGGATATCTACGTTGTCTATTCCAAGGACAGGCCAGAGAACGTCCTCGGTGGCGTAGGACCTCCCAACGAATACTTCATCAATGACGGATTCACCAACCTGACCAATATGTCTTTGATCGCAACGTCGGGCACCCGCCGCGGGACTTACTCGGCGATCCCCTTGGACGTGGACCTCGACGGCGACCTGGACATTCTTCAGATTAATGCTTCCGGTCAGAACACGGTTCTTCTCAATACCCTCTACATCGCCCCGCCCGATACAACCGATCCGTATGATAATCCGATGTTCTACGACGCAACACCCCAGTTTCTGCCCCCGTACTTCACGGGGAGTACGGCACCGCCGTTCGCGGCCGGACTTGCAAACATGACAGTGAACACCGCGGCCGCGGACCTCAACGGCGATGATCTGGCCGACCTGGTGATGGCCTGCGGCGCGATCTTCACGGCCACTGGCGATTCGAGCCTGCTTCTCATGAACCATGGCACCCAGGCTACAGCGGCGACCCCTGTGTTTACACCGGCCGACGCGACCTACCCGCCGCCCAGAATCGTGGGCTACCCGACGTTGGCTATGGAACAAGGGTTACCACTCGATGTGTGGAATCGTTACTTTGTGGACTATGAGGAGGTCTCCTATGACGTAGTCTGCGTGGACCTCGACCTGGACGCTGATTACGACGTTTTCTATAGCACGCTGGGCACGGGGCCGGTCGCTTTCTCGAACGAAGACTCAGACGATCTTCTGCGCTTTCCCTTTACCGGTCTTGGGTGGAGCCGGTTTTTCAATACTGTGCGAGATGCGGATTTCCAGGGCGACGGTATCCTTGTGCTCGCGCGCGCGGACACGCCGATCAGAGTGCCGCGGCTCATGGATCCAGGCGGCTTCAATCCTGGCCAGCAGAAGAAAGAGCAAAACCGTCGGATCGCCTATGCCGACGTGGACAGCAATGGCGCCATTGATCTCATCATCGCCAACGGCATTCCGGCTGTTGGCGCCCCGAATGCACTGCTTCTCAACGGTGTCGGTGGCGACCCCGCGGGGTGGCTGAGCGACGCGACGGAGACCCACTTGCCCACGCACACAATGACCTACGTCAACGGTGGGGTTGTGAATACATACGATGAGGGCGAGAACGACGACACGGCTGACGTTGCCGCGGCGGACTTCGACAGTGACGGCTACCCGGAACTGATCTTCCTGAATATCGAAACAGCTGCAACCTCGTCGACGCGGTTCCTCGACAATGCGGGCGATGGGCATTTCGTCGACACCCGGGTGCCCGGATCACCGAATGCGAGCTGGCTTTTCCCGAGCTTCCGCGGACGATATCCCTCGACACTGTGCGTCGCCGATTTCGATCACAAGGGCGACCCGACCGAGGATATCAACGGCAACGGTGTGCTCGACTCGGGTGAGGATATCAATCACAATGGTGTGCTCGATTGGTGGGATACGACGGAAACCGAGGATATCAACGGCAACGGTGTGCTCGATCCGACCGAGGATGGACTGATTGGCCCGCGTAACGGCGTGCTTGATACGGTTGATCTCAACGGAGACGGCGAGATCACGCCGCGACAGCCGGGCGTTTTTGATGCCAGTTGGGACCTGTTTATCGCATTCAGGGATGGGCCGGACAAGCTGTACCTGAATACGCTTCCCGGGCCGCCGGGTACCCCGTTCGCGCTCGTTGATGTGACGGCAACGCATCTGCCCCAGATATACCGCAGCAGTTACGGCACGGACTGCGGCGATGTAGACCTCGACGGCGATATCGACATTGTCGTGGCGATCGAGATCACGCCCCAAGAGCCGCATGTCGATCTGTTGCTGAACGACGGCATGGGGCATTTTCAGTTTGCCAGCGAGGAGGTTCCCTCCAACTACAGCGTTCTCCAGCCCTTCTATGACTGGTTCCATGAAATCTGCTATGACGTTGACCTGTTTGACGTCGATGCGGACGGCGATCTGGACATGCATCTGGCGTTCATCGGCGTCCACAGCGTGGCGATGACCGGAGGCGCCTTGAACGCTTTGTTTGTCAACCGCACGGTGGGTGATAACTTTAATACGGTGAACCGGTTCAGGACCTATAAGTCGCCCTACGTAGTGCGGCTGTCGCCTCGGGCCGCTTACCAGGGCAGCGCGCTGATGGCCGCCATTTTCGGCCAGAACCTCGATGGGGGGATCAGCGTTTTGGATCTTGGCCCGGGCATTTCGGTCGGGTCGATCTCGCGCGTGGGACCGAACGTGTTCACCGCCCCGTTGCAGATTGCGGAGGATGCGCCCGCGGGACCGCGCGACGCGATAGTGGTTGTGAACGGCGGCGAGATGGCCCAGTTGCATGGCGCGTTCACAGTCCTGATGAGACCGACGTCGGCGCGGGCGGCCTGGCGCCTCTATCCGTGATCTTACGCTCGTCCGAAGAGGGGCCGCCTTAGAACCCCTAAAAGAATGAACCACAGATTCCTCAGATTTCCGCAGATTTGTTTGTCTTGGGTGCACTCTACGGTTCGGAAGGAAAGGGGCGATTCCCACAGCTTTGCCCAGCAAATTGCTAGTCGGTGATTTGGAAAATCGGTGGAATCTGCGCAATCTGTGGTTGCTCTCCTTCAGTCTCACACTCAGGACGAGTGGTCATTTATTTAGAGCCTCTTAGTTGAAGGGTTGTGTTGTTGTCCCCCCAATGGCCTTTTCTTGGCCATTGGGGCGTTTTGCTGTTGTTGCGTCCTTGCGAGTATGTCCTTCCTGCCAAGAGGGAGGTCTCTTGGGGCATCTCTACGAAATCAGTGCATTGCTCGCTCACGAATGCCGGTTTTTCTTCTGTTGACCGCTAGCCGGTGGCTGCTGATACTCGCGCGGTCAGCCACGAGGGAGAAAGATTTCGGCGGGGGTTTTGGTCGGTGAAGATCGTCAGTGTCGTGGGAGCACGGCCGAATTTTGTCAAGATTGCACCGATCGTCGCGGCCATGAAAGGCTCGCGGCGCTTGCGCTGCCGTCTGGTTCACACGGGCCAGCACTACGACCGCGGGATGTCGAAACTGTTCTTCGAGGAGATGGGCCTGCCGCGTCCGGACGAAAACCTGGGCGTGGGTTCGGGATCGCACGCGCGGCAGACGGCGGCGATCATCGCGCGGCTCGAGCCGGTCCTGGATCGCCATCGGCCCGACGCTGTGCTCGTTGTCGGCGATGTCAACTCGACCCTGGCAGGCGCGCTCGTGGCGGCCAAGCGGGGCATTCGCGTCGTTCATGTCGAGGCTGGATTGCGCAGTCGCGACCGCACGATGCCCGAGGAGATCAACCGTTTGCTGACCGACCAGATCGCCGATCTGCTTTTTGTCACTTGTCGCGATGCCATTGACAACCTGCTGGCCGAGGGAATCGCGCGGGGCAAGATTCGTTTTGTTGGAAACGTGATGATTGATTCGCTGCGGCGCTTTCGGCCGCTGGCCGAGCGATCGGCCATCCACGGGCGTCTGGGGCTGGCGCGGGGCGGCTATGCGTTGCTGACCTTGCACAGGCCGAGCAACGTGGATCGCCCCAGCGACCTTGGCCATGTTTTGGGGACGATGCGCCGGGTGGCCAGTCGCCTGCCGGTTGTTTTCCCAATCCATCCGCGCACGCGCGAGCGGATCGCCGAGTCAGCTCGGTTGGAGCGTGCGGCCCGTCACCCGCAGCTTCGGATGATGGAGCCGCTTGGCTATCTCGATTTTCTGAAGCTGATGCTGGACG
>SMTZ1_10008122_pt1 | contig 10495 bp, 10 predicted proteins | sample DeeMarSWOR136_30_FD_25667 | JGI IMG/M metagenome (IMG submission 25667) | reverse complement strand
TTTTACCTATTCAATTAGGTGTATATGGGTGGTTTTACATGCCACAATATATTATACCTATTGTTTTTGGTTTTCAACAAATAATTAGGGATAGAAAAGGTAAAAAATTAGAAATTCCAAAGGAAGTAAGAATAGCTGAGGATGAATTCCAAGAAATTGTTAAAGTTTTCACAAAACGAAGAAAAGTTACTGAGGAAGAGGTTTCAGTTTCTAAAGAAAAACAAATTTGTATAGTTTGTAAAAATGAAATATTTAGAAGTAATTATATTTGCCCTGAATGCAAAACTTTTTACTGTCTAAAGTGTTCTAATGCTCTAGCTAATTCTGAAAATGCGTGTTGGGTATGTGATACTCCTTTTGATGAATCAAGGCTTTCAAAACCATTAACAGAAGAAGCTGTAGGCAAAGAAGAAAAAGAAGTGGATATAATTGATGATTTGAAAATTCCTAAGAAATAAAACTTTTCCATGAAATTTATTGCTTTAATAAAATGTTGTTGATCAGATTTTTACTCTTTCTATCATATATATAAACTTAAGACATTGAGAAAGATTTTTGATTCATAAACATTTAAAATGGAATTACATCCAGACAACATTAGAGATAACCTAGATCAAATAGGAAAAAAAGAAGCTCTAGCTCTGTTAAGAGAATGGATAGACAGTTCAAGTGATTCGACTATTCGTCAGAAGGCTCTAGAAACCTATGGTTCAATTGAAGAAGGTAAAAATTTCAAATATTTTGAGAACTTATATCTTTCTGATGAAATTCATGATATCAGATTAACTGCTGGACAAATCTTAAAAGAAAAATACTCAAACAACAAGAAGTTAATTCCATTGTTAGAATATACTCTAAATAAAGTTGATAATATAGAATTGCAGCTTTTTGCTGTAAAAACTTTAAATTCATTAAATACTATTAAAGCCCGAAAAGTTGTAATAGATTTCTTGAATAATTTAAGTAGAAAAGAATTTAAAGATGCATCTAATAAGTTGCTGGAAGAAATTCATAAAATCAATCCTAACAACTCAATCCCTAAGTCATTTCTAGATATCTGTATTAATTTAATTTTAAAGGAATATTATACAAATAAGTGCGGGTATCATGTAACTTTAAGAAATGGAAAGATTTTCTCTTTAAATTGCGAAAGCTCTAATTTACATGAAATATCTGAAATTCTAGGTTTTAATGGTTTATATAATTTAAAGCATCTTTATTTGCAAAGGAATAACCTTAAAAGTATAACTGGAATTCAATTTCTTAAAGAATTACAAACTTTAGATCTTTCGTACAATAAAATCGAAAAAAGCGAAAATTTAGAGAGTTTACTAAAATTAGAAGAATTAAATTTATCTAATAATAAAATTCGAAAGATTGAAGGTGTAGAATCTTTAAAAAGTTTAAAGAAGTTATTTTTGAACAATAATTTCATAAAAGAAATCGAAAATCTAAATAGTTTAGTCAATTTGGAGGTATTAGATTTAAGTCATAATCAAATTTCTAAAATAAGAAATCTTAATAATTTAATACAATTAAAAAGATTAAACCTCTCATTTAACCAAATTAAGAAAATAGAAGCGCTTCAATCTTTAATAGGGTTAATGTGGTTATATCTTAATGATAATAATATCGCTAAAATTGAGGGTTTATTACCTCTTGAAAATTTGAGGGGATTATACCTATCAAATAATATAATTGAACAAATTGAAACTCTTGATAACTTAGTGAACTTAAAGAAATTAGAACTCTCAAATAATAAAATCAGAACTTTAGAAGGTCTTCAAAATCTAATAGAGTTACAGGAACTATATTTAGATAATAATAACATTATAAAAGTAGAGCATTTAGATAACTTGCAGAGTTTAATTATATTACATTTAGGAAGGAATAATATTTCAGAATTTAGAAACGTAAGTATTGAGAATTTACATAATTTAAATTTTATATTCTTAAATGAGAATCCTCTCGATCCGAAAGCTCTTCAAGATTACCATAAAAGATTAAGATTTCCCTGATTCTCAAATAGTTTGATTTTTATTGTTCTTAACATACTTAATATTTAAAATTGTATTAATTTAATTGAATGTGTTTTGCGATGGACACAATTAAAGAATCTGCAGTATTTTCACCACGCTTGATTAAAGAGGATGATATTTATGGGAAAGCCGGGTATACTTTAAACCTTGTAAAGCCTAATGTATATCAATTTCATACAAGAGGTCCTGGTTGTCATGTTTTTTTAATTATTGGGGAAGATATAAATTTATTAATTGATACTGGGATTATTACTAAATTCAATAGTCTTAATTATCTACTTACAACTGAAGTAGGTTTAAATATTGAAGATATTAATTTAGTGATTAATACTCATGAACACTTTGATCATATTAGTTCTAATGCTTATCTTCATTGCCCAATTGCCGCACATAGGTGGGCTGCCACAAAAATCCAACATACTGATGAGTTAATAACAAAAGGAAAAAAGTGGGGGGTAGATTTATCTAATTTGAAAATTAATATATGGCTTGAGGATAGAAATATCATTGATTTAGGAGATGTGGTTTTAAAAATCGTTGAGACTCCAGGTCATACATCTGGTTGTATTTGCCTTTATGAACCAGTTAAGCACTATATCTTTACAGGGGACACTTTGTATAAAGGAGCTATTACCAACATTTATGAATCTGGTTCAATTTCTGAATATATTAACTCCTTACACATTTTAAATACATTAAGAATTAACAGTTTTTTTCCTAGTCATGGAGATTTTGTTATTGGTGAAGAAAATGTTAAGAAAGAAATCGAGGCTTCAATAGAAAACGCTAAGATGGAGCTTCAAGTCTTCATTCAAAAACTTAAGAGTAAACCGATAGAAAGTGTAAAAATTCCACCATCTCTTTATAGGAGAGAGAAAGAGGATTTATAACCCACAGGTGGCTTTTTGATGCCATTTTCTGGTTATACTCCACAAAAATTGCAATATTTTAATTTTTTAGAAAAAAATTCTCCACAATTTTTGCATTCATTTAATTTTTGTTCCATAATTGCTTCTACTACTTTCTGAAATGCTTTTTCGACGTTCTCACCTGTTTTTGATGAAGTGCCAATAGGGTCACTATAACAGTTGAATTTAGTAATAATTTTAACAGCATCCGCTTTAGTAATTTCTCGTTGTTCTTTTAAGTCTATTTTAGTACCAATTATTACCTTGATGATTTCTTTAGAATTATCGTCAATAATCTGAACCCAATTCTCAATATCATCTAAAGAATTCTTATCAGTGATATCATAGAGTAATAAAGCAGCTGCAGCACCATTTACATAAGCAGGAAAAAGAATCCGATATTTTTCTTCACCTCCAAAATCCCAAATATTCAATTCAATACTTAGGCTTTCCTTTATCTTAATTTCTTTCCTTTTAAAAGCTACTCCAATCGTTTTCATTGATTTCTCATTAAATATATCATCTACATATCTAGTTATCAGTGAGGATTTTCCGACACCTTTGGAACCTGCTAAACAAATTTTGTATTTTAGCATAAAAAGTGAAGTACAAATAATATCCTTTTTAAATAAAAGTAAAAGAATATTCTTATTAATAGGTTTCTATACAAGTTTTTTATCCAATTATGTAGTGATTTTTAGTAACTAAAATAATGTTTTACATTTTCATTGATTTTGAATTATATAATCATCAATCCATAAGTCCATCAGAATCTCATCGATGTAATTTGAATCCATTAGAAATTGTTTTTTCCTAATACCTACAACTTTAAAACCTAATTTTTTAAATAGATGGAGTGCTCTTTCATTAGTTGAAAAACTACTAAGAATAATTTTTTCCTTATTATTTAATTTTTTAGACTCTCGAATAGCATAATCAATTAAATTTCTTCCAATAGAAAGATCTCTATATTTTTCTTGTATAATGATACCTAATACCCCTACATGAGTAGATGCATCCCATTCTATATTTGAGATTTCACATTGTCCAATTATATTATAAGGTTTTTTTAAACTAGGATTTTCTGCTATTATACAAATTTCATTTTCTTTTTTAACATTAAGGTACCATGTTTCTTTTTCAATCTGGTTTTTAACGGGAATAAATACAGGTAAATAAATTCCTTCTTCTATTACTTCATTGAAATTATGCCAAACACCATCAACGTCTGATTTGGTTAAATGTCTTATAATTATGGTTTCTCCAGTTTTTAATTCTAAAACCTTTTTCATTATTTAAATATAAATTTTTATAATTAAATTCCTTATGGTAATATTATGGAAAATAAAAATAATGAGTCTACTGAAAAAGATATCGAAGAAAAAGAGAAAAAACCAGTTGCTAAGGATTTAGTTACATTAAAGCATGTTGAAGTGAAAAAACAAGAAATAAGTCCAGAAACTAGAGATCTCGCACATACTTTAAAGGAGCGCTATTTAGAATATGATCAATTTGAAAGACTTTCAAATGATGAAATCACGATTCTTGAAACATTCACGGGTAAAAGATTATTTTTAGAACGAATTGCTATTATTGCTAACCAATCAAGGATACCATTAGGAATTCCTGGGTTTAAAAAAGCAGAATTAGAAAAAATTCTTGACGATTTAATTTCAAAAGGGTATTTAGAGTCTGAATTGGTTGGAGATAAACATGTTTATTTTTTAACTGAACGTGGAAAATACCGTGTTCAATAGTCTTTAAATTTACTAATCCTTCTTTAAGATCAATTTGTTTATAGATATATCTTGAAATTCTCCGCTTGGATACTCACGTCTTATGGTTAAAGGCAAGATTCTTGATCTTAATTCTAACTGGGCAATTTTTATTGGATCTATCATGTTTTTAGGCTTTTCTACGAGGATAGGAGCCCCAAAGCTGATCTGAAGTGCTCTTGCACCAACAATTCTAGCTTTTTCGTATCTTGTTAAAAAAATTGGGCCGATTTTAACATATTCTCTTACCTTTTTATACCTCTTGCGTAGTTCTCGAGATTCTAAAAAACTAGACATAATCCAACCCAAAAAAAGAGTAATTTAAAATTTTAAAATGTAGGATTTCATATAACTTTTATGTTTTTTGCCATTTTAAGTTAATTTTAGAGTTCCTAAAGAAATATTCCAATATATGATTATTAATGCGCGAGAGGGGAATTGAACCCCTGATTTACACGGTGTGAGCGTTTAACGTTTTATAAGCTATTAGCATTATAAATGTCGTCATACCACTAGACCACTCGCGCATAGTTTAATTTATGATAAATGAGTAATATGAATTAAATTTTACTTTACTCTCAATGAAATCTTATTTATTAAATTATTAGTAAATCGATTTAAGAATTTTAATATTTTTTAAAGATCTTATAAAGTCTGTTAGTTTAAATATTTCAATAAAATTTTATATTCAAAAACTGAAACATTCTTATAATTACTGGTGATTTTTGTAAAAGGCAATGAAGAATTTCTATCTCACCCTCTAATTAAGAAAAATTTAATATCTAGACGGGAATATCAGGAAAATATATTTATTAATTGCCTAAATCGAAATTGTTTAGTTGTTATTCCTACAGGGTTAGGGAAAACTATCATAGCTCTCATGTTGGCCGTACAAAGATTAACTGAAAGGGAAAATTCAAAAGTGATACTTCTAGCACCCACTAAACCTTTAGTAGAACAACACTATAAATCATTTTTAGAATTAACCGAACTCCCTGAAGAATCACTTATCTCTCTTACAGGTGCAATTGCTCCTGAAAAAAGACAAGAATTATGGGCAGATATAAAAGTTGCTTTTATGACGCCGCAAGTACTCCAAAACGATCTCATTTCAAAATTATATTCGATTAATGATGTTTCATTACTTATTTTTGACGAATGCCATAGAGCTGTTGGAGATTACGCGTATTGTTTTATTGCTAAAAAATATAAAGAAAATTCTAGTAACACTCAAATATTAGGTCTTACAGCAAGTCCAGGTTCAACAGAGGGTAAAATTAGTGAAATTAAAGAAAATCTCTTCATTGACCACATCGAAATCAGAACAGAAAAAGATTTAGATGTTAAGCCATATATCCATAAAGTAGACAATGAATGGATAAAAATTAAGCTCCCGAACGAATTTTTAGAAATAAAACGAATTTTGGATGAGAAGTTAAAAAGTAATTATAAAATCCTAAAAGAAAATGATCTACTTAGTTCTTACGATATTTCAAAAATTTCAAGAAAAGATCTATTAAAAATTAATCATCTAATTAATCGAAGAATTTCTACAGCTAGAGATAATGAAGAAAAGTTCCAGATGTTTAATGCAAAAAAGATAGCAGCTAATTCAATCAGACTATCTCACATGTCAGAACTAATAGAAACTCAAGGAATAAGTTCTCTCAAAGACTATTTTAAAAGAAATGAAGAGAAAATTAAAAAGAATACAGCAAATAAATCTTTAAGAGAATTATTTAGTGATAAAGATTTTAAACTTATTCAAAGATTAACTTATGATTTGCATTCTAAAGGATTGGTTCATCCAAAAATAGAAAAACTAAAAGAAATCCTAACAAACCAAATAAATGCAAATATAAATTCAAGGATTCTTGTTTTTTGTCATTTTCGAGATTCTGTTAATAATATAGTGAATTATTTTGAAGACAGTAATACAATAAAAATGCATAAGTTTATAGGGCAAGCAACAAGGGGTTCAGATAAAGGTTTAACTCAAAAAGAACAAATTAAATTACTTAAAGAATTTAAAGAGGGAATATATAACACATTAGTCGGGACTAGTGTTGCTGAAGAGGGATTGGATATTGAAGAATGTGATTTAGTAATTTTTTATGACGTTGTTCCTAGTGCTATACGTTCTATTCAACGTCGTGGTCGTACGGGTAGAAAGAAAGAAGGGAAGGTTTTTGTTCTGATGGCAGAAGGGACACGAGATGAAGGCTATTATTGGGCTGAAAAAACTAAGGAAAGAAATATGAAAGTTAGTCTAGAAAGAATTAAAAAATCTGAAATTCAATCTAAACCAGGGCAATCTACTCTTCTAAATTTTTTGTCTCCGAAAAATGATGAAGTGAACAATTCATCAGAACGAAATTCTTCAGATCTGAGATCAATTAAGAAGGTAAAAGGTGCTGAGAATTTTGAAGTCATCTGTGATAATCGTGAAACCGCATCTCCAGTAGTAAGAAGCTTATCTTTAATGGGAGTATCCCTAAAATTAGAACAATTACCCTGTGCAGATTATGTGATTTCAGAAAGGGTGGGAATTGAAAGAAAATCTGCCAAAGATTTTAATGACTCTATAATCGATGGAAGATTATTTACTGAATTAAGTCAGCTTGTAGAAAATTTTTCAAGACCAATTTTAATATTAGAGGGAGATCCATTCAAAGATTCAAATATTAGTGAAAATGCTCTCTATGGGGCAATTACTTCAATAATGCTTAATTTAGGCATTTCAATCTATAAAACAGATGATTCCGTCGAGACAGCGCAATTTTTATTTCAACTAGCAAAAAAAGAACAATCATCAACAAAATCTTCATTAAAATTAAGATTTGATAAAGCCCCTATTGAAACTTCTCGTTTATTGGAATATATAGTAGCAGGAATTCCAGGAGTAAATACGCTTCGAGCGAAAAACTTATTGAAAGAATTAAAGACATTACAAAATATTTTCTTATCAGATATTCCTGATTTAACAAAAATCGAGAATATAGGAAAAAATATTGCTCAACAAATTTATAAAATAAGTAGATATAAATATAAAAATAGCCATTAAATTCAGGTTATGATAAAAAATTTATACAATTAAAACAATAAAAAAGATTTTTTATAACTTCAATAATAATTTATAATATTATTGACTTTTATTGAGTAAGGTTACAAGTTCAAAAAAAGCTGAGCGAAGAGAAGTATGATTAAATTTAAAGTGGTTGTAGCAGGGGCTAAAAATGTAGGAAAAACTAGTTTACTTCGTCGTTTTGCTACTGGTAAATTCGAAAAATCTACATTATCTACGATTGGTGTTGATTTTGAAACGAAAAAAGTGATTGTTGATGACACAGAGATACTTTTAAATATTTGGGATTTTGCAGGAGAGAAAAAATTTCGACTCCTCTTTCCATCTTATGTTTCTGGTGCTTCTGGGGCGTTAATGTTATATGATATTACAAATAAGGAGTCTCTGAATGATCTTTATGACTGGATAAATGTTATTTCCTCTGTTCCTAATCCACCTAAAACAAGGATATTAATTGAAGCAAAAAATGATTTAAAAAGAAAAGTAAAAAGAGAAGAGGCTCTAAAAATATTTGAAAAATATAAATTTCAAGGAGAAATGTTAAGTACTTCTTCAAAAACAGGTGAAAATGTTGAAAAAGCTTTTGAAATGTTGGGAAGAGAAATCCTTAAAACTTCTTTGAAGAAATGTCCAAATTGTGGAAAGTTATATCCACTTGAATTGAAATTCTGCCAATATTGTGGTACAAAAACAACTTGAATCTTTTTCTTAGCTACTAGTTGTATAATTTTGTTAAGATTAATTTTAAAAGTATGATTTAATTTATTAGCTCCTTTCTTAAAGAAAAATTTATTTACAACAATAAATAAGAGAAGATATATTAATACATACCGAGGTAGTAAAAAGTGAACTATAATATCAATCAAGATATTCAAGAGATTGTAAAAAGACTTAATAAAGATAACATTTCTTTTCAAGACAAAACAATTTTAGTTACAGGGGGTGCTGGTTTTCTTGGATCTTGGGTTTGTGATGTTTTAGTTGAACAAGGAGCATACTGTATTTGTTTGGATAATTTATCTTCAGGAAAGCCGGAAAATATACAACATCTCATGGATAAAGACAATTTTCGCTTCATTAATCATGATATTTCTTATCCTATTTACTTTGGTTTCTCATTCCATCCTTTAGGTATATGTATCGCTGATATCAAAAAAATTAATATTGTAATGCATATGGCAAGTAGAGCTTCTCCATTTGAATTTAAACAAGAGCCAATATCGATTCTTAGAAGTAATACATTAGGAACATTAAATACATTAGGAATTGCAAAATTTCATAATGCACTTTTCTTTTATACTAGCACTTCTGAAGTTTATGGAAATCCCCCAAAAGAAGCTATTCCAACCCCTGAAAGCTATTTTGGACATGTAAACCCCGTGGGACCCCGGAGTTGTTATGATGAATCTAAGAGAGCTGGTGAAGCTTTTATAAAGGCTTATGAACTCCAACACAAAATGCGAGCGAAAATTGTGCGGATTTTTAATACCTCTGGACCAAGAATACGACATGGTCCAGAGTTTGGGAGAGTAGTTCCTAACTTTATATATCAAGCATTACATGATGAGGATATAACTGTATTTGGAGATGGATCCCAAACGAGATCTTTTATTTATGTAGTTGATGAGATTGAAGGAATACTTAAAATGTTATACAAAGATGAAGCTATTGGAGAAGTAATTAATTTAGGTAATAATAAAGAATATAGTATATTAGAATTAGCCCAACTTATAAAAGATATAACTAATTCCAATTCAAAAATAGTTTTTAAACCGTTACCTATTGATGATCCTTTATATAGATGCGCGGTTATAGAAAAAGCTAAAAAGATTCTAAATTGGGAACCGACAACATCATTAGTAGATGGATTAAAAAAAACTATAGCCTGGTTTAAAAATAATGAATGAAACTAATAAAAAGAATGAAAAAAAAGACCTTTTAACCAGCAATAAACATTTTGAAAAATTACTCAAAGTTTGTCTTATAATTGGAATTGTTATAGTTTCAGGATTTATTATCTATTATGTATTAACACCTGAACCAGGTTATGTTACATTTGGAATTTTAAATGAAGACCAAAAAGCAGAAGGTTTTATTACAGAAGCATCTATTAATGAAACTATTCCCTTTTATTTATCTGTTGGAAACTATTTAGATAGAGAATTCACATTTAGATTCAAGATACTGAAAGGTAATAATTATACTTTGGTGGGCCCATTTCCTTCAAATGGATCGTTATTTCTTACAGTAGGAGATTTTACTTTGGAACCTAATAATGAAAGGATTTTTGGGGATTATAACATAACTTTCTCAGAATTAGGAGCTAAACAAAGGATTATTGTTGAATTATGGGAAATTAAAGATGAAAGTGAAGTATTTTATAATAATTTATTTCAATGGCTAAATATAACTAATTAATTTGCTCCTCCAATGATGTTTACAGATTTTATTCTTACATATGGAGCTTGATACACACCATAAACTTTAGATTCTTTTGAAACTGCGTCGATTTTAAGAAATAAATCTAGAAGATTGATACCTACCATCGTTTCATTCAATGGTTCTTTTATTTCTCCATTTTTGATTAAATTACCATGGAGTATTAACCCAGAGAAATCACCAGTTGAAATATTAGGAGAATCACCAGTATAATCTAAAATAATTCCCTCTTTAATGCTTTTTATTATT
>SMTZ1_10014210_pt1 | contig 10496 bp, 8 predicted proteins | sample DeeMarSWOR136_30_FD_25667 | JGI IMG/M metagenome (IMG submission 25667) | reverse complement strand
AGATAGTAAGTGTAAAAACTCCAATCAGAATCGCTATTATGCTCTCTTTAAAGAGCATGATTTTCCAGAGGGGATCAAACAGGACACCCCCGGCACTGTAATCACTGCCGATCATTCCGCTTATGTCTATACCATAATAATTCATGTAGGCGTACCAGGGTGTTGTAATAACTACCCCCATAATAATCCCGAGGATTCCGAGCCAAATGGATTCCATAATCACCAACCTGAAAAGCATGGAGGGAGACATCCCAACAGCCATCATGACTCCAAATTCCCTAGTGCGCTCCATAACACTCATAAGGAGGGTGTTCAGGATTCCCGCTGCAATCAAAAGCCCTATAAGAACCTGTAGAATATAGTTACCGCTTTTATCCAGAGAGATAAGCCCCGCTAGATCGGCCTGTGTCTGCTTCCAACTCAAGACTTCTCTAGAAGGATCTCCCACAACGGCATTTATCCTTGCCTGCATCTCTTCAGCATGACGCTGGTCCTTGATAACAACTGCCACCATCGTGGCGTCCTTTTGGCCGTAGCTCAAGGTGGTCCGGACCCTGTCAATAGGCAGCAGAATCATGGATCCGTCCACCTCGCTTACACCTGTTTCGAATATTCCGGTTACGCGAGCTAACTCGCTCACGATTTCTCCCGCAGCATCTGTTGTGGTGTAGACCAGCTTTTTGCCTATTCCGATATTAAGCTTTTTTACCACCATGCTTCCCACCAGAGCGCCTCGGCCGTCCAGATCGGAAAACACTTCTCCTTCTACTATGGAACGAATAAAAAGGTTTTGCTCTTCCGATTCCTTTTCCGGATCAATGCCGATAAATACTCCGCCTATACTCTTGTTAGCGCTGGCAAGCATAGTCTGTCCCATGATCCTGACGACAGCATCTTCCACTCCCGGTATTGTCAGAAGTTTCTCTCGTATATCATCCGCGTTAAGTAACCTTTTGTCTAAAGAAGGGGTCTCATTATATCCAAGAGGTACAACCGTAACGTGTCCCAATCCCATGATTGCGCTTGTATTGATCATCTTTGTGTAACCGTAATCTCCGGAACCCGTAAATGTGACCGATAACAATACACCAAAGGCGATGGAAAAAGCCGTGATATAGGTGCGGCGTTTTCGCCTCCAAAGATTACGCCATGCCATTTTATGAATCTTCATCTAAAGCTTACTCCTGAAAAAATTGCTTTTTCTATCCGTTATCCAGTATCTTTCTTGTACACGTAATAGAATTTGTTAGAAAAATTTGACACAAATGTTGAAATTTTGGCTCATATAGAACGTTAGTTTTAAACCGCAGAATGTAGAACATGAAACCCTGGATCGAGTCCAGGGCAAGCTTCGAATGTTGAGGTTTATTCTTCCCTTCGACTTCTCTTCGAAATTCTGCTGTTCCCTGTTCTACATTCATAATTTTAATAGCATTTAATAATGTTTTTCACTTGACCCCTCGACTCCTTGAATCCCGGAATCCTTATTTTCACCTATGATGTATAGCTGTTACAGGTTGAATAACCGCAGCCTTTATGGCCGGATAAAGCACGGCCAGAGATGCGATAATAAAAAGAAAAATAATTGGAATCAAAACGGCTTCGGGTGTCACATAGGCCCTCCATATTGGGTCCATGGCCACACCAGCGAAAGAAGCGCCGTCTGAAACGGAAGAAAGATCAATGCCATTTTTTTGAAAATAGCGGGAGAGGGACCACCCGGACAGGGAGGCGATGACACTTGCCATAACTACCTGGATAAATGTTTCGGCATATATCAACAACATAAGTCTCCATGGTGTTACTCCAACAGCCTTCATTATACCCAGCTCTCTTATACGCTCAAAAACGCTCATAAGCATGGCATTCAGGATTACCATAGCAACGGCAGTGTAAGTGATAATAACCATAATAATCATCTGTGAGTCCGCAAGATCCAGTATCCTGGCTATTACAGGCTTTAGTTCCCTCCAGTCCATGGTTTCATAATCCTGGGCTATGGCTGTGATCTGTTCTTTAGCTGCCTTGAGGTCGCTACTCCTGTCCGGTCGCATAACAGCTATCTCATGGGCACCAGTTGGAACAAACATCAGCTCACGAAATTCGCTTTCAGTCATATAGAAACCGCCACGGTCCACTTCCTCGCCCACGGACTTGAGTATCCCTTTGACAGTATAGAGATCGTTGGCCATGGAACCGTCAGTGGCCTGACCCAGGAATACCAGCTCATCTCCCACCTTTACACCAAGGATCCTGGCAAGCTTTCTTCCTATCACAACACCCTTGGGGTCTCTTTGATCAAGCCAGTTACCATGCAACACATGGAGATGAATCTGGGTTACATCGAATTCTGTTGAAAGGTCTATCCCACGTAGCTGCACACCGGCAGACGAGGATCCCGCTGCTATAAGACCAAAGCCATAGAGTCTGTGTGTGGCGTGGAAACCAGCCAGCCTGATTTGGTGGACTAGCTCATCAGCGTTGTCTATGCGCTTGTAAAGATCAGGGTCATTACGGTAGCTCTCCGCATGTATCTGGATATCTCCCAGATCCATTGCCACGGCGTTTCGTTCGCTTGACTGCAACAGGCCCTGCATTAAAGATGCGAAAAGGATCATGATGAATCCGGCAAATCCCATTGCCAGAGTGGTTACAAGTGTCCGCCGCCAGTTTCGGAATACGTTACGTGATGCTATGGTCAGGATCTTCATGGGTTTTCTCTCAGGTTTTTTCTTAAGGGCCTAATTCTACATGCGTTTAAGCCTGGCAATGGAGAAGAATTCGTCCTCTATTTGAATATTTAAATCGAGCTCTTCGTAGACAAGTTCCGTATATTCATTTGGTTTATCCGCTGGTACTATTTTCATGACCTTCGGCCTCAGCCTTCCAGCGAGTAATTCAATCTTGCTGAAGATTATCGTGCGGGCGATATTCATATCCTCGTCATAGTAGTAATATTTTAAAGGAATGTAGCCTTCAGACAGCACAATGGCCACTATCTTGCCCCAGACGACTGGAGCGTCCGGCTTTGGAATAAGTGTAAACTCAATGATTTCTTCTCCGTCCCTGTTACCTTCAAAGGATACGAAAGGGTCATAGTCCTCTTCCATGCGCGATTCCTTAATTAGGTCGTCGTTCGTGAAATGGCTGCCCATCCAGGAGCCTGTCATCATGCCTGATGTCAAGCGAATGGTACGGTCTGTTCTGGGTAAATAGTTATATATACTATTGCCGGATTTCAATGTTGCCGTACCCTTTTCCTTGAGGGGCAGGAGGATGCGCACCAGGCTCTTTTCCTTACCCTTTGACCATCCCTCCAATCGCATATCGCGACTATAATGAGCTGTTTTGACCTGCATGGTAAATAGGGAATGGGATGATGTGCCGCGCCACATATCCTCTACCTGGCGCAGTATCTCCTTTGCCCTTTCCCTTGAGGAATCATCCTGCTGACCGGAATATATGTCTATCGGGTAGATAAGAAGGGGGATTAAGAAGATGATTGTAAATAGGAAACGTAACATAAATAGAGTCCCCGTGGATTTGAGGTTTATCTGTTATTGAATGGGCGCTTTTTGAATTAAGGATAATGGTCACGATAATAAAATCTCTTTATTGCGCCTTTTCATGGCACTTGTTGCATTTTCTGTAATCAAGGGGGTTATCACCGAAGATTGCCTGTTCCTTGTGACAAGTTTTACAATTATTGTGATATGCGGTCTGGAGTTTAAGGATATTATCAAATTTGGTTTCAGGATCATGGCAATCAATGCATGCCAAGGTTGTTCCCCAGGGAGACCAAATATTCTCTCCATCCTCATACTCATGGTGGCATTCCCAACAGGAGACTTCATAATCATAGGCATGCTTTTTATGCTCGAACCTTACTGGGCCTTTCCTGTCTCTTTCATAATCATCGTTATCAATAATGATTATGTCCGGATTTTGCGAATCCGTAATGTTTGTATCCTCATCTGAGATGGCCCCGGCAATATCCTTTATCCCGAAGGTGTTATAAAAGATCCCTGCAGAGATACATATCAAGATAATCAGAAACGGTTTTATAAACCTGACTAGTCCTTTACTAATCCGCATTTTTCCCTCCGTTATTTTTTGGTATCTCTATACTTATTTTAGCGCATATTATCAAGTATAATGAGAAAAATTTTTAAATAGATTTTAAGAGGAGGCAACAGTACTAAATCCTTATAAAAAAGATAGTTAAAAAAGGTCCCTGAGAGGAGAAAGGAGGGTAAAAACTCAGGGACCTAATTGTCGATAAGGTTGATTAATTCCATCCCTATCTTAATGGTATTATAATCATTTTATTTCAATATTCACTATACTCAAGAAATCTTTGAACTTCAACTGTATAAAAAATTTACAATATTATGATCAATTAAGGAAAATATTATATTAAATTTTATTATATTAAGAATAATTTAATGTTCCTGTGATGTTTTAACATGTTCTTCTGTAAGGTTTATCCGGGTAATGAGTACTTAAATGACTTTATGCTATACAAATATCTGATTCGGCCCATGGGATTCTCTTTGCGACAGGCGAACTTGTTTATGTGCAAGGTATGGGCGATAAGCCGGGGTAGGCGGGCGGCGGGCTATTGGAATAATATCCAGGGATTGGAAGTCCGGCTATCTGCTCAGAAGTTACCCGCCCGCCTGACAGGCACCTTATGCTATTATCTTGCTTCCAAGTTTTTCGCCGCTGCAAAGAGAACCCCATGGGCCGAACATTAGGAATCTTGCTATTAGCTATTATTTAACATCTTATTATTAAGCGTACTCATTAACCGTATGATCCTTCTGTAACGGCAAATAAGGGTAATCCGCAGTAATTAGGGCAAGCTTATAAACTTAGTGCACTTAAAACAGTGCACTATACACTTTTTTTTGTGCTTTTTTACTCAATATTCCACTTATTTTCACCTGCCGCTCCTATGAATGATTAAAGAAATAACGACGGGAATCCTTACAGCGTAAGGTTTTAAGATCTTTAACAGACAAAGTCACATCTGGAATCAATCCTGTGGCACATAAATTGTAAGGTACAACATTTGTCTACTTTAAAAAAGGGGGGAACGAGTATGTGTCAGGATATAGCATTTTTTGATGACGAAACGAAAGAGAAAAATCAAAATCAGAAGCTTGTTTCTTCCAAGAAAAAACGTGTCCTTTATATTGAAGATGAAGAGATGGTAATCAATGTGGCGAAACTAATATTAGAGCGTCTTGGATATGAAGTGGAAGTTTCAATGCGGTTTCATGAAGCCATTGGATTGGTGAGATCACGACCTGATAATTTTGATCTAGTAATTACTGACATGAGCATGCCTGGTATGAATGGAATAGAACTGTCACAAAAATTACTGGAAATTAGGCCCGATATCCCAATTATCCTTTGCACCGGATTCAGTGAATTAATAGATGAAAAAGAAACAAGAAAAACAGGAATAAGCGCGATCATACCAAAACCGTTTATGTTGGAAGATATGGACAAGGTCATTAGAAAGGTGATTAGTGACTACGAAGAATAGCGGTAAGCAGGAGATAGATAGATTAAGAGAAAGAATCAACATTCTCTCTAAAGAATCCCCGATTTTGTAAATAGTACCCTACGCATTGCCAAGGCAAAAAAATCCTTCAACTTGATCTTATTGATGGTGCCGAAGAGGGGACTCGAACCCCTACAGGCATACACCCACTAGACCCTGAACCTAGCGCGTCTACCAGTTCCGCCACTTCGGCACGAATTAAGGTTGATATTTTTCTACAATTATTTATATTATCCTCTAATCCCTGTCAATAAATTACTTCGAGGGTTTGTCTCGATTTGATCTCCCTTAAAGCAAACGGGCATGGAATGATATCGGATACCGTTATTTATGATAGATGTTACCGTCAGGTAATGGTAAAAAGTATATTTAATTGTAAGGATTATAAAAATTGGCTAATATTATTAATGACTTAAAAGATCTTAAAAAACCTCTCAATAATCCCGTTTTGACTATAGGAAATTTCGATGGCGTACATAAAGGGCACCTGGCGCTCTTCGAAAAAGTCAAACAGATTGCAAATGCCATCAGTGGACAATCCGTGGTTATGACATTTGATCCCCATCCCATCAAGATCATGAAGCCGGGAAACGGCCCCCCACTGATAACTCCTATCAGGCAGAAATTAAGATTGATATCAGATGCTGGAATAGATGTCATATTCTGTATCCCTTTTACTAAACAGTTCGGCTCCATCTCTGCCCAGGATTTTGTCCGGGACATACTCGTTGACAGGATAGGTGTTCGGGAGATTGTTGTGGGCTATGATTATAACTTCGGAAGCGGGCGTCGGGGAGATATCAATCTACTCCAGGACATGAGCAAGGAATTAGGGTTCAAGGTCCATGTGGTGGAGCCGATCTATTTGGATAAGACATTGGTGTCGAGCACATCCGTAAGGGATCTGGTCCAGGAAGGGGATCTTGCCGAAGTAAAGAGGCTGTTGGGCAGGGATTATCAGATATTAGGAATAGTCACAAAGGGCGCTGGCAGAGGAGCAAGGGTGCTTGGGATTCCAACCGCCAATCTGTCGCCCGTTGATGAATTGATCCCAAAGGGGGGTGTTTATGCCGTTAAGGTGGATATGGACAGCGGGAGCTATTATGGTGTGTGCAACATAGGTAATAACCCTACCTTCGGGGGCAACGTCCTTTCTATCGAGACCCATCTGCTGGGTTTCAGCGAAAATATACTAGGGAAAGAACTCACTATAAAGTTCCTTCACAGGCTGAGAGAAGAGAAGACCTTTGTTAATGAGGATGAATTGGCTGATCAGATTATGAAGGACATCACGAAAGCAAGAGAGCTGTTCGGCCTTCATGAATAAAGTCAAAGATCCACATAGATCCACTAACTGGAAACTATGGGCGGGGTTGCTGATAAGCGCCCTTTTCCTCTATCTTTCCCTTCGCAATGTAGATATTTACCGGACATGGATGGTCATTCGCGATTCTGACCTGTGGCTTATCGGCCTGGTTATTATAATAAACTTTTTTCAGTTTGTCATAAGGGCCTGGCGATGGCATATATTTCTTGACACCATTAAAAAAACAGCTTTTTCCAATAGACTATTATCAATTCTTATCGGCTTTGCCGCCAACTGCATTCTGCCTGCCAGGTTAGGAGAGTTTATAAGGGCTAATTACCTGGGCCATGCTGAAAACATAAGCCGCAGTTCGGCGTTCGGAACTATTGTAATTGAAAGGATCTTCGACGCATTTACATTGCTCCTTATATTGTTGATAGGCCTTTTAGGCACCACTTTTTCGAAAGAATTGAATTTCGTTTCCGACAGCCTGGGTGCCACTGGAGTTTCCCTTTTTTTGATATATATACTGATGCTAGGTTTTCTTGCCGGACTTAAATATAAGACAGATCCCTTTTTAATCCTCCTTGACAGGCTTCTTTTTTTCCTTTCTAAACATCTCCGATCAAGGATAATTGATGTTGTAAGAAATTTTACATTGGGGTTGGCTCCTATAAAAAGCGCTCACGGATGGGTTATGGTGATATTATATTCTTTTATATTATGGTTTTCAGCCCTGTGTCAGGTTCAGCTTATTGCTTGGTCCATCGGATTATCAATTCCTTTCATTGCAACCTTTCTTATCATGGCGATGGCCTCTTTCGGAGTAATGATCCCTTCGTCGCCAGGATATATAGGGACTTTTCTTCAGTACGGCTTCATGTTATATGGGGCAGCAAGGGAAGAGGCACTTTCCGCGGCGATCCTGTTGCATGCCACATTTTTCTTTCCTACAATTGTATTTGGGGCCATTGCCTTATTATTATGGTTACGAATTCCGCATGGGAGTGTTCCAGAGAAATACCGCATACCTGAAATAGAATAAATCAGATCATCAGATTGATTGAGTTGAGATGGAACTGAGAAGATGATTAAAATGGGGAAAATGATTTTTTATGAATAATAGTTTCATTGACAGAAGATTATTTATTAAAATATCCGGTCTAATGGCTTTAAGAATATCATCAGAGGTTATCTTTCCCCATACTTCAGAGTCGGCTGAGCCGTATAAGGTTTCCAGAACTGTCCTAGCCATGGGAACCACTGTCTCTATGACACTTATATCAGCCTCTATGGAAAAGGCCGAGGAAGCCATGGGACTGGCATATGAAGAGATAAACAGATTGTCGGGCTTAATGAACCGTTTTGACGACGGATCGCCCATCTCCCAGCTGAACAGGGATGGCATTTTAAAATACGCCCATCCCGATATAATCGAAGTCATTTCCCATGCCATAAAATATTACAGGCTTACAGGAGGAGCATTTGATATAACCATCAAGCCCGTAATCGATCTGTTCAAAGTAAAGTTCTCGGGAGTAAAGTATGAATATCCCTCTAAGAAGGAGATTAACGAGACCCTTGATCTTCTCGGTTCTGATAAGATTGAGATCAAGGGAAGGGATATCAGTTTTACAAAATCGGGTATGGGTATCTCCCTGGACGGCATCGCAAAAGGCTATATCGTGGACTGCGCCTCGAAGATCCTGTTGAGCCAAGGAATTAAGAACCACCTCATCAACGCGGGTGGAGATATCAAGGCAATGGGCGCACGGGCCGATGGAAAGCTCTGGACAGTAGCCATACAGGATCCGATAAAAGAGAATAACTGCCTGGACGTTATACAACTGAGTGATGCTGCAGTTGCCACTTCGGGTAACTATGAAAATTATTTTGACGGGGCAAAGATGTTTCACCACATTGTGAATCCAAAGACAGGACTCTCGCCTATCCAGAACGCCAGCGCGACGGTAATGGCACCGACAGCCATGGAGGCTGATGCACTCGCAACAAGCCTGCTTGTTATGGACCCCGTGGACGGAGTTAGATTCATTGATTCCCTCCCAGAGCGGGAAGCACTTGTCATTTCAAGGACTAACAAGATAAAAAGATCTTCCGGTTGGAAGAGCATTATTGAAATGTAAAGGGATAGGTTTTTATTTGCAGCCTCCATTTATCTTCGCGATCTCATAACTACTACAATCTCCTAATTTACAAGCTTCTTTCCAGTTAGCACAGGCCATACTCAGATTTCCTAACCGCATCATTGCTACTCCTCTCCATTTATAAGGTACGGCATCTCCAGGTTTTATTGTCAGGGCCTTGTTGAGATCAGAGATAGCCTTGTTATATTGGCCTTTGATAGTATAAGAAATTCCACGATTTTGATAGGCTTCAAAAAGTCCTGGGTTTAAATCCAAGGCTTCAGTGAAATCATCTATAGCCTTGTCATAATGACCTTCAATAATATAGATGCTCCCTCGATTATTATAGGCTTGAGCATCGATAGGGTTTATCTCTATGGCCTTGCTGTAATCAGCGATGGCTTTATCATATTGGCCTTTGATATCATAGGCCTTTCCCCGATTTTTGTAAGCCCTAACATAACCAGGGTTAATTTTAATGGCTTTGCTGTAATCAGCGATGGCTTTATCATATTGACCTAGATAATAATATGCACTTCCCCGATTGGCGTAGGTCTCAGGAAAGCCGGGATTTAATTCTATGGCCTTATTGAAGTTAGCAATAGCCAAGCTAAGCTGTCCCATTTGATAATATGAACTTCCCATATTGCTGTAAGCTTCGGCAAAATTTGGATTTAACTTTATGGCCTTGTTGTAGTCAGCGATAGCATAGTCATACTGGCCTTTCCTATCATAGGCGCTCCCACGATTGTAGTAAGTATTAGCAGAGTGGGGGTTGATCTCTATGGCCTTGTTTAAATCAGCGATGGCGTGGTCGTAATCGCCTTTGATTCCATTAGCAACGCCCCTATTGCTGTAAGCTTCGGCAAAATTTGGATTTAAATCTATAGCAATGTTGTAATCAGCGATGGCCTGGTCATACAGGCCTTTTTTATCATATGCACTTCCCCTGGTGTAATAGGCATCGGCGAAGCTGGGGTTTAAATGAACGGCCATATTGTAATCAGCGATGGCCTGGTCATAATTCCCTTCATGGAAGTAGTAATGCCCTCGATTCAAGTAGGACAGCGCATCAAGGCTCGGCTTATGAACTTTGACACATCCGGCAATAATAAGAATAATTAAGATATACAATGAGAGGATGCTTTGCATATTAAATCGTTTCATGATTCTCTCTCTATCGATTCGGTATCAAGCCACTGATTTTAAGACATCTCACAAGTTGACCTGCAGACCCCTATCTCTTAGGAATTCCTTTACATCTCTGATCCTTAGGATGCGATAGTGAAAAACCGAAGCGGCTAATAGGATCTGAGCTCCTCCTTGAACAACTCCTTCATAGAAGTGCTCCAGGGTTCCTGCTCCGCCAGAAGCAATAACAGGTAAATCCACAGCCTCTGATATGGCCCTGGTAAACTCCAAATCATAACCGTCCTGAGTGCCGTCTCCATCCATGCTTGTTGGCAGGATTGCG
>SMTZ1_10008121_pt1 | contig 10496 bp, 9 predicted proteins | sample DeeMarSWOR136_30_FD_25667 | JGI IMG/M metagenome (IMG submission 25667) | reverse complement strand
GGCTGCATATATCTAAAAGATTTCTACTCAAACGTGACTGCATGGGAAGACCACATATCTAATGAGTTAAGACGAATCGGATGGCACGGATGGGCTATGGCTTACGTACCTCCTTGGGGGTGGCTGCCGATCGACTTGACCTTTGTGATGGGATCTTTTGCAGTTCCCCTGAACGCTATATACTATGGAGCAGTCTCGTTACAGGAAACCATTCAGTACATGAACATCAGCAAGGCGGATTACGTTGCATCATCTTGCATGTATCAAGATTTCTTGCAGCAAAACGATTTCTACTTGTACTCGATGGATGAGATGACGATGACGTTTTTGGGAGACGTGAACTGTGATTTCATCGTTAACATGCTTGACCTGTCTATAATCGCTGAAGCATTCGGATCAGAGCCTGAAGATCCAGAATGGAATGAAATAGCTGACACGGCAGAACCATATGGTGAAATCAACATAATCGACGTATGCATTGCAGCATGGGAATTCGGAAAGACCCTCTAACCCCTCTTTCAGTGTGATGTAGTCCCCACACGTCAAGTTTTAGCTATAAAAAAATGACGGGCTACTTGAAACGTGAGAACGTTTTCACTCAGGTTTTAACAATTCATCCAGTTCCCTGTATATTTCTAAGAAACTCTTTCCCTTTTCAGTCGCTTCATAAATAAGGGGTCTCCTATTGGCAGTTATTTTCAACAGTTTAAGCTTAACAAGCTTTGAAGTATACTTTTTCAACTGAGCGTAACTCAGCCTGGCCTTATACATCAAGTGCGTTTTTGAAGTTCCATTGACAGCAGACGCCAAAATATCAGCAATTATGCTAAAACGATTCCTTCTCTTACCGTTACTAATAGTTCTACTCACTTTAACCAAGAATCAACCTGAAAACATTAACAAAAATCTTACGGAAAACAAGAGTTTTCAGACGAATTTCCGATTTTTATAAGATGTTTTAAGAAACTGTTAGTACCACGTGCTAAGAGGTTACCACATCAATCAGCGGGTTCCCAATTGCTTTTCAGCGTTTTCTATCAGCTTTTGTTTCTTGTTTATCGGTAATGTCACGCTTGCGGCGTATTGATGCCCGTCGGCTATTCCAAAACCTTCAGAGGCTTCGTCCAGAAGGTTTACAGCACCTGGCAGCTTTCCACTGTCAATTTGAGGTTTTATCTGCTTTGGTACGCGGACAGAAGCCTTAACAAACCTTTCTTTCAGTTCTCCCCACTCCGGGATTTTTGGCGGTACGTTTACGAATCCCAGTATGTACTTGTCCGGTTTTATTAAGCGTGCTTGATAAGATAGGAAGGAGCAGAATTGTCCTATCACCTTTATGCCCATACCGGAGTACATGTTCCCAGCGTCAAACCATTGAATGTGCTTCGTTTCCTTCAGCCTTTCACGGTAGAGCCTTCCCAAAAGCCTTCGGTTAACTTCTTTCCGTCTAGTCTCAAAAATCTTAACCTTCTCTTTAGCTTCTTTGCTCAATCCTTCTAAGGAGGCGTTTATCCCGATTTCTGGTCCACCTTCATAATAGCCCACTGCGCCCAAAATCTGAAGCTTCGAAAATAAACTGTCTATACGCGTTTTCAGCTTTCTTATTTCAAAACTTTTGCCCTTCTGCTGAACCACCCCGTTTCTTGAGGCTTCCTCCAAAACCATCCTGTTTATTCCCAGAAACCCCTTCGGAATTTCACAGCTTCCAACCAGAGCCAGATAGCTCAAGTCAACGTTCTTGCCGTTTAAGGCTTTTGCAAACAAGTAGCAGCATGTGGCTCCTGAAAAGTCTGTTTCGCCTCTGAAACCATAGTTTTCAAGATTTAAATCCAAAACTTTTGGGTCGTGATGGTCCAAAATTATGGTCAGGTTTCTGCCCTTATTGTATTCGGATATCAGGTCTGCATGGGAAGAACCGATGTCCACATAAAAAATTGTTTGTCCTGTTTTTGAATGTAGATCTTCGATTACTTCCTCGTAGATTTTTTCTAGGCAAAACGTTTTGGGTTTTATTTCTTCTCTTTCCAGAGCCCTTTTTGTTATTGCTGCTGAACATAAACCGTCTGCATCGTCGTGATGAACTATTGTTGCTTCTTTTGGTTTTGCTGCTCTTAGCTTTGCGATTGCTTGGTTGGCTTTCTTTTTGAACTCTTCTAGTTGCATGTGCAACGCCTTTAACCTATTGTTTTTATCAGGTCTGACCGTGTTATTATCCCGATTACTTTTTTGCTCTTTGTGACTAATACTCCTTGATGTCTTTCCAGTAATGGACGGATTGCATTTATGTTTGCATCTTCAGGGACCGTTGGCAACGGCGGGTCCATGATTTTTTTAACCTTTTCGGTTGATATGTTTGAACTTAAGTTTCTGATCATGGTTTCCTCAGTTATCGTTCCCACGACTTTATCTCGGTTCACCACAGGCATTTGGGAAATCGCATGTCTCACCATAATTTCGCTCACTTTCAGTATGCTGTTGTTCGGCTTTGCCAAGAGCACCCCTTTAGTCATTATATCTCCGCATGTTCTCTTTTCGCCTTCTGTTAGAACTTGTAAGATCTTGTTGATCGTTGAAAGTCTTGGGTCCACTTTTCCTTGTTCTATTTTCGCTATGTGGGCTTGGGAAACGCCGACAAGTTCTGCCAGTCCTTTCTGGGTTAACCGCGCCTCTGTTCTTAGCCTTTTAAGCATGGTGCCCGTGATCACCATATATAACCACCAGTTATTTTTAGCTATGATTTAATACAGTAAAATATATATTTGTTTTTGTCCATAGAAGCTAAAATTCACGAAGGGTGGGTGACAATGCGGAACATAGTTGTGGAAGACCTAAAACAGACGCCCCTTGAAAAACAACGCATAGAGATAGTGGAAAGAAAAGGCTTAGGACATCCGGACTACATGTGCGACGCAGTAATGGATCAGATTTCCGTACGACTGAGCAAAGAATACATGGAAAAAGCTGGCACAATACTGCATCACAATGTTGACAAGTCTCTGCTTGTGGCTGGCGAGATAGAATCAAGATTCGGCGGAGGCTCAGTGAAACAGCCAATGCTTTTTGTATTCGGTGATAGAGCAGCTTCTAAGGTCAACGGCGAAAGAATAGATGTTGAAGAAATCGCTGTAAATACTGCGAAAGAATGGTTCAAGGAGAATATGCGTTTTGTAGACCCGGAAAAACATGTGAAGTATCAGGTTGAGCTGAAACCAGGTTCTGTGGGTCTTGTAGACATTTTCAAGCGAAAAGGAGAAGTTTTGGGAGCTAATGACACCTCAGCGGCTGTTGGTTATGCGCCTTTGACGAGAACGGAGAAGATAGTCTTAGGAACCGAGCATTTCTTGAACTCTCAAGAGTTTAAGCAGCGTTTTCCAGAATCAGGGGAGGACATAAAGGTCATGGGCTTCAGAAATAACAACAGTCTAAACTTGACAGTTTCGATGGCTTTAGTTGACCGTTTCGTACACAGCGAGGAAGACTATTTTGAAAAGAAGGACAAAATGCTTGAGGAGACTAACGAATTTGTCAGCGCAAACACGAGCTTTGACACGGTTAACGTAGAGTTAAACACCTTGGATGTTCGGGGAAGAGGTATAGGAGGCATGTACTTAACGGTTTTGGGCACAAGCGCAGACAGCGGCGACTCTGGAGAGGTCGGCAGAGGAAACCGTGTAAACGGTTTAATATCGCTGAACAGGCCCTTCTGTTCAGAGGCTGCTGCAGGGAAAAATCCCGTCAGCCATGTCGGAAAAATATACAACGCCCTCACATTCAAAATAGCTCAACACGTCTACGATGAAGTCTCAGAACTGGAAGAAGTCTACATCTGGCTGCTAAGCAAGATTGGAAACTCAATAGACAAACCCACAATAGCCGCAGCCCAAGTTATACTGAAAGGCAACAACTCCATAAAAAAGGTCAGAAGAGAAATAGGAGAAGTATTAGACTACGAACTTGGAAACATAAACAAATTCTGCATGGAACTAGCCCAAGGAAAAATCCCAATCTGCTGAATTTTTGCTCAATCTTATATGGTAGAGATGTTCATTTCCGTTTACGAAAGATCTTATAACGGTCCATATTAGTGATATATTCGAAGCCAGCTTCAAGAAGCACTCTGACACCCTTGACTGTTTTTGGTTAGTCTAGTCGTGTATTCGCTGTTGTCTCCTTCACTGAAGACGGCTTGTTCTAGGTTGATGTAAATCTCTGTGTTTCTGAGGCTCTTATGTCCCAGAAGCTGTTTAACGTGATAGGGGTCTTTTGTTTTATAGTGGAATAAGTAGGAAGGCTGAATGGAATTCAGAGGTTTTTCTTAGCAGGTTCATTCTATAATATTACTTGAAAGCATAATCATCTTACAGTTTTGACATTTGTATGCTTCAGTAATGCATGCATATCCTGTCCAAGGTTTTTTTTCCTTTAACCATCCCCAACCCCAGAGTTGTTTCTTACATCGAAGATAGCCTTTTTCCATTTTTCTGTCGCATATAGGACATTTATCAGGTAACACTATCTTGTTTGTCATTTTTACTTCCTTCTTTATCTAGATGGTTTCTTCCAATACTACGGTGCACACGCATAAAATTCTTACTTCAGCATGTGCGTGTCTGTAGATAAAAATAGGATTTATGTACACAACTTGGGTTGCCCAATCGTCAGAGTAACATGAGTCCAAAAGGGAGAAAGTTGTAGAGATTGAACGCGGGCTGGCGATATATTAGCATGAAACAGTGACCGCGCGCGCCAAAGAAGCTTGAAAAACAGAATTCAGACAGCATCATAAAGATACTTAATGGGGCATGGGCTTTGTTTTGGGATAATCCAGAGGAATTTAGGGATTGGGAAGAAAGGTGCATTGAAAAACTGAAATCTATGATTTAAAGAGATTAAGATCATTGTTATTTGTATAGTTGCGAAATAAAAAAAGGAGTTTTTGGGGGATATCTCCATTGCAATTGCCTCCCCAATGGCCTCCCTCAAACGTGCGCGAATCAGAGGGTTTGTACAAGCATATCAATGAATTCCTCAGCCTGCTTCATGCCCTTCTCCCAAAATGTCGCATCAGTGATTTCAAAGCCTAACTCGGCACCAAGCTCACGGGGAGACTTACTGGAACCTGCAGCCAATAGCCTCTTCAGTTTAGGAACGAAAATCTCACCCTGTTCCTTGTAAAGCCGGTACAGAGCGAATACAAACAGCTGGGCAAACACGTAAGGATAATTGTAGAAGCGATAGTTTGCCATGAAATAATGTGGCGTCTTCGTCCACTCCCACTTCATAACGTCCAGCCAATCAACGGAATCACCGTAGATTTTATCCCGTGCTGTGACCCACAATTTTGCAACAGTTTCTCCGTCTAAAAACTTGCCCTGGTCTATGGCGTCATACATGTTTTGTTCAAAGAAAACACGGGCAGAGACCTGGAAAACCGTCATGCCGAACTCGTCCAGTATATTCGCGAGGATCGCCTGTCTCTCCTCTTTTGTCTTAGCTTTGAAGAGCAACCGTTCGGTCAGGAGCAGTTCGCCAAATATACTTCCAGTTTCCGCAATGCAACTTCCTATCTCGTAGTTGCTCGGCTTCTGTGCCCTCGAACCAAGATACGCATGAATAGCATGGCCCAGCTCGTGTGCTTGGGTGTAAACATCACGTATCTTCTTATTGAAGCTCTGCAAAATGTAAGCGCTCTTTCCAGCCAGCCACGAAGCACAGAAAGCTCCTGAGCTTTTTCCTTTCCGTACCTCACCGTCAATGTGGCGCTTTTCATACATCTCATTAACCCAACCGCCTATCTCCTCATCAAACCCCATGTAAGCATCTGTTATTTCCTGCTGAGCTTCTCTCCAAGCATAATCCATTTCAGGAGCGTTAGGCAGAGGAGCAATCAAATCATAGTTGGCTAACTTGTCTAGACCCATCAGCTTGGCCTTCAGCCTAAGATACCTTTGATATAGCCCCACATTCTTTTCAATAGTGTTCATGAGACTGTCAATGGTCCGTTGGTCAACATCATTGGCTATCAAACTCTGCGTCATTGCGGTAGGACACTTCCTCAATTCAGAAATTCGCAGATGGTCTTCGCATACTGTACGGATGGCGCTTGCCCAGACAATCTCGTCTTTCCCAAGACCTTCATAGACCACTTGATTGGATCGTTTCCGCAGATCACGATCTGGACTCTGATAGAGACCTATTATCTCGCCGTAGGGAAGCATCTTTATCTTGCCTTCTATTTCAATGTCGAAGGTTCTGGTGGAGAGCCAATCATTCTGAAGCATCTGCCACGCGTTAATTCCGTTCTTGTCTTTCATAATTATCAATCGCTCCTCAGTCTCTGACAGCATGTGCGGTACTCTTCTCAATATCCTCTCAAGATAGTGTTTGTATTCTGTTACTACCGGGTCTTTGACCAACGAGGGTTTTTCAGCAAGGAGCTTACCCAACCCGATATCTATGAAGGCCAATGCTTGACCAACTCTCACAGAGGCCCTGCGAGCAGCATCGTTAAGCTGTTTAGCGACATCATCAGTCGAATCGGCTGAATACATTAAACGGCAGTATTTGATCACTCCTTCAAACTTCAGGTATAACGCGTCTTTCATTTCCAAAAACTTCAGGAGACCTTTCGCATCAAGTCCTTCAATCTTGCCGTGATATGTATCCCTGAATTTTTCTGCTTCAGCCACTATAAACTCCAGTTTCTTTTGAACCGAAGCGGGGTCAGTGCTGTCAACAAGTTGTGACAGATCCCAAACCATCTCATCTCGAGTCATAGCCAATCAGTCTCCAATTTCGCCAGCATCCTATTTAAGTATACGCTGAATTACTTGACTTATTTCATAGCCGGGCGCACTAAGATTTAAGAGCAGCTTTCAGATCTCTGTTTAAAAGGGATAGCCAATGAAGAAAGAAGAGATCAAAAAAGAGGAAGACGTAATCAGTTTTTTAACCGACAAGACCAGATTCGAAAAAGAAGTCTTGGCTGCCACTTTCAATATCCCGAAGGGAAAGGTTAGCACATACAAGAGAATAGCTAAAAAGATTGGTAGACCACATGCTTACCGGGCTGTCGGTAACGCTTTACATAAGAATCCGCTTGCACCGATAGTTCCGTGCCACCGTGTTGTTAGATCCGATGGCGGATTCGGAGGAGAGAAAGAAGGAGCCGAATCAAGAAGGAACCTTTTACAGAAAGAAGGAATAACAATCAAAAACGGCAGAGTCAAAATACGTCAAGAAATCTTGTTCTAGCTATTGTGCCAAATTCTCATACACACAACGAAAAGAGGCTCACCCCTACTTCCAGGTCCAGCAAACGCCTTCACAATCTCATGGCTTGCCCATTGAGCGCGCATACATCTGAAAAAAGAACAGTGTCAAAAGCGAACAGACAATGTGATGCTCAGCTCTTAGGTTTTCTTGCTTGTGCTATTACATGTGTGTACTCGTCGCCCTCAACGGGCAGTAAATCCATCGGGTTGTGAGGCCAAACTCCCCAGTATATCTCTTTTATCCAGTCGAGGACAAGTCCTGCCTTTAGCAGCGTCTCCTTAAGCCTTGTTTCACTTGCCATTTGGCCGAGATGGTGTTCTTCAGCCAGTCGCATGCTTTCAGAATTTTCTTTAAACCATATTGAAGAAAAGATAATTTTTCCTTCCGCCTGCAGAATCCTTGCGCTCTCGTTAAACGCCAAAAGTGTGTTGCGAACATTGTCGAAACCAAAGTTTGAAGATATTGTTGAGAAAACATCGCCTTTGAAGCATAGATGTTTAGCATCTGTTACAATTAGAGAGATTTTGTTGTAAGTGTTGGCTTTTTTGGCTTTATTAAGAGCTCCGCGCAGCGGTTTCTCATCTATGTCCGTTCCAATGATTCGAAGGTCTCCTCGGCTTTTTTCTGCCAGCGGAAGAATGAACTCACCCATTCCAGTTGCGACATCTAGTACTGTATTGTCGGATTCTTCACATGACTCAACCACACGATCTACAAGTTTTTCCATCAATTTTTTCGTTGCATTTTTTTGTTCCGCTCTAAGGTATGAGTTATATTGTTTCCTGATCTCCTCGTATCTTTTCTCGTCTGCCACATCAACCTTCCATTCAAACTCGTTTGCTGAAGTTTTTGCATCTTTGAGCAGCCCTATCTCCTCCTTAACCTGATACATGTGGCCTTTACTACACTTGAAGTATCCATTAACAAAACGGTTGCTTGATTTTCTCCCCTCGAAAATTAACTGTGTTCTGCAGATTGGACACGCGAGAAACTGCAGAATATGTTCGTCCATTTCTCATCCTAAGACAGAATAGTTATCAGCGTTCTAAAACTTTATCATCTAGCAGCTCTAGATACTTTGTGGGGTGGATTTTATGGATGCTTGGGAAGCCGCTGGAAACGCGTTGGAATGTGTTTTAGAGGCAAAGAAAGGTGAAAGCATAGTTATCTTTTGTGACGATGAGAAAATGGATGTGGGCAAAGCATTTGCCAAAGGCGCCTTGAAACTACAGCTTCAAACTCGATTAATACAGCTCAAAACAGAACCAGACTGCTTTCGTAAGGAAATTCCTCAGCAGGGTATGGAAATTTTGACAGGGCAAACGCCTCAAATCTACGTCAACCTTCTGCGTGGGATCCGCGAGGAAACACCCTTCAGAATAAAACTTATCAAAATGGAAATCAGAGAGCAAAACACCCGTATGGGACACTGCCCAGGCGTGACACTGGACATGCTGACTAAGGGAGCCTTGGCATTAACAACTAAAGAACATCGGCATATGCAAGCGTTCGCGGATAAACTGATCGAAAAGCTAAGCCGAACGGTCAAGGTGGAGATCACAAATCCTGCTGGAACAGAAGTTTCGTTAAGCGTCCAAGGTAGACCTTTTTTCACAGATACGAAGATAGATTGGAAGAAAATCAAGTGGATGAATCTTCCAACAGGGGAAGTGATAGTCGCACCGGTGGAAGACTCTCTTGGAGGCAGATTGGTGTGCGACATGGCCATAGGTGGAATAGGTCCAATAAAAGTTCCAGTGGAAGTAACAGCTGAAAATGGCAAAGCCCGAGATCTTTCTTCTGCAGATACCCAAGTGCTAAGAAAGGTCAAAGACTCGTTGAAAACTGACGCTGGAGCGAGTGTTGTTGGGGAATTTGCTTTTGGAATAAACCCCAAAGCAAGATTCGTTGAAGAGTTCCTAGAAACTGAAAAGATACTGGGCACAATACACATAGCTTTCGGCGACAATTCAGACATGCCCGGCGGCAAAAACCCTTCCAAGAATCATATGGACTTCTTAATGTCAAAACCCACAGTTAAGGTCTTTAACAAGGATGGCTCAACCGTCGAAGTACTTGCAAATGGGACCTTTCAAAACTCATAGTTGCATAATCAAAAACGTTTAAATGATCAAAAACCAGAATTATGCGAATAGGGCTCAAAAATGGTTGAGAAACCAAGCGAGAAACTACCGATTTCCGATTTCTATAAAGTAATCGATTACATTACGATTTTTAAGAGTGAAAAATGGTGGGAGGCAATAGTTGTTTTCGAATCCCTTGGAAAGCGGTCAATTGGATTGTATCTTTGGCACAATCGAAACGGTCAATGGAAGAGAAAACACAAGTTCAATGTCAGAAATCTCGACGAATGGAACAAACTCAAAAACGCAATAGAACAGCTCACCCCAAAACTCGTTTCAAAATAGTCCAAGATTTTTCGAAATTTAAACTCTTATTCACAGCCAGTCATCAACAGCCAAATATTAAACCATGCTATCAATGTTAAAATATCCGCTCATCCACGTATTAATAGCGAGTCTAATTGTGCCAGCGGCTGGCATATTAAGAGAATACTATGCTAGAAAAAGCCTGCTTCCCTGCGCATTCTTAAAAGCTCACTTATTCCTCACTTAATAATGATTTAATAACTCAGAACATAACCTATTACTGTGAAAGTTCATGCCATTTTCATTCAAAAAAATTTTACAGGAAGTAACAAGTGAAAAAGCTCCTGGACCGTCTCCTTCATTCTCCGTATTCCATGTGCTACGAGCTATAGAGCTTTTGGCAGAAAAAACAGTCGGCCGTAGCAGACTATCTAAAGAGCTGAAAGTCGGGGAAGGCACTATGCGCACAGTAATCAGCCGATTGAAAGATGCTGGTCTAATCAAAACTTCAAAATTAGGATGCAGTCTTACAGGTAAGGGTCTAAAGCTTTGGGACGAGTACAAGAAGGTTTTCAGAAAGAAAGTCGAGATTGGAGAGAACGAGTTAACGCTTGCAGACTACAATTTTGCAATTCTAGTCAAGAACTATGGAAATAAAGTTGAATCCGGTATTAAGCAACGTGACGCAGCTGTAATAGTTGGCGCAAATGGTGCGACAACGATCATCTTGAAGGAAGGACATCTGATAATTCCCTCTGTGACCGATGATGTGGCTGAGGACTTCCCAAAAGCGGCAGATCAGATAGTCAAGTTGTTTCAACCTGAAGAAAA
>SMTZ1_10008119_pt1 | contig 10497 bp, 3 predicted proteins | sample DeeMarSWOR136_30_FD_25667 | JGI IMG/M metagenome (IMG submission 25667) | reverse complement strand
CTGCTTACTCCCCCTCTGCTCCAACTCCAGATACTGCCCCAGTAGCCATAGGCAATCCAAATGAAATCCCCATCTACAGCTACCGACTCAATGTAATTACTGGATAGTCCATCTTCCATAGTAAATGTCTGCCAGGTATTGTTCACCTTGTCATATCTACTGACTCCAGAATCTGTTCCAAACCATACATAATTGCCGTCAATTGCAATGGAATTAATCCAGTCGCTTACCAGTCCGTCAGCTTCAGTATAATATTCCCAGTTATCATTTACTTTGTCGTATTTACTCACCCCCTGCTCGAATGACCCGAACCAGACATAGTTACCATCAACAGCAATGCAAGGACCACTATCGCTCGCTAAACCATCAGCCGTGGTATATGTCTTCCAGGTATCATTTACTTTATCATATCTTCCGATTCCGCCTAACCCCCAGCTACCAAACCAGATACAGTTATCATCAACAGTTGTACAATCAATACTATAATTAGTCATTAAGCCATCGGCAGTAGTGTAAGTTTTCCAGGTATCATTTATTTTATCATATCTCTTCACTCCCCCTCTAGTTCCAAACCAAACATAGTTTTCATCAACTGCTATCGATAGAATCCTATTAGTGTTAGTATAATTCGTCCATCCCACTCCAGCACTGTATGCTTTTATGTTCAGATTTGCTCCGCTTAACGGCTGACCCAAGTTTTCTAAACTTGCCATTCCTGTAATATTTTCGGTGCTAAAATACACTTTCTTATCCGTAGACACTTCTAATGCTACGCTCAATCCACTTACTTCAAAATACTTTTCTGTGTATGTCTCTTTACCAGTCTGTAAATCTTTAAAAACTATCCAGAGAATATACCAGCCACTTGCCAGTTGGTCAGGCACGGTGAAAGGAATTAGTGCCGAACTATCTACCTCAATAGTAGAGATGGTGTTTTTCTTTTCCCAATAAGCAATATTACGCTGGTCCATGATTTTCAGGGCATAATCATATCCGGCATCAGCCCCACCCGTATTTCTCACCTTCAAGGTACCGGTCTCTCCGGCAGAATAACTCAACTTATCTAAACTAAATTCAAGTTTAACTGAAGGAATAAAAAAGGCGTACGTTTCACTTAAAACAGAACTGGCGAGATATAGACTTATATTCACTTCATGAGCACCGTCTCCGGTTATTGGGGGAATGGTCAGGTTGTAAGTAAGTGTTGTTTTATCACCCGGAGATAATTCAATATTTCGTGTTTGGCTAAATTCACAATCCGGTATCTCAGCGACCACTTTTAGTTCCTGTTTAAACTTTCCGGTATTAACCAATTCTAAATCCGCATTTAATCCTTCTCTTACTCGATATGAAGTTTTGTCAAAACTTAAACTCATAACTGCATCGCAGGGAATTTGAGTTGCACCATGCATTATCTTGGACCCATATGATAAAGCGTATTCCAATTGATAGTTCCCAAATTTTATCCCTTCCCAGGCCAAAGAAAAACTCACTGTCGTGCTGGAATTTGGTAATAGATTTGTGATTGTTTTGGTATCTACCCAGACAATATATTTCTCTGGGTCATAAAGTTTGACTGTCAGCTGCACCTCAGCAACACCATCCATTCCCACATTCTCTACATCAAAGGAGATAGGATTAATCCCGTCAGGAATGAAGACATCTGGAAGTTTCATACTGAGGCGAAGAAATGCTGAGGCCACTTCAAAAGATGTAGAGCCAAATCCGACCATCTCGGTGTGATGGTAAACCTCGGCTTGAAGCGCATAGATACCTTCCACAGCACCAGAAGATAGTGTGAAACTCACTGTTTCTTCCTGCGAGCCATAGGATGCAATACTAACTAATTGGCTTTCTTCAAAGAGCTCAAAACTAGCCGGATCCTTAACTACCGTCTTTACTGTAACATCATAGGATGCCTCCTGCCTATCCTTTAATCCAACAACAATCCCAACTTCCTCTCCCTTTTTATAAGTATTCTTATCCGTACTTACCTCTACTTCAACCGATGGCTCACGAACCCATACTCCTCTCTGACAGGCAGCAATTGCCCCAACGAAGAACTGGCTGACAGGGCTGGTCTTAGGAGCGTATAATCCGAAGTACATACTGGTTGAATAGTTTAAAACCGCCGAGAATTGGAAACTCTTCTGTGAATGCGCTGGGATGGAAACATTATCAATACTACCCTTTATTACCCACCACTCGCCCCCTATCTCATGTGCACCGACCCAAATTTTACCACCTACAAAATCTCCGTCTGTATTGTTATTTACAAAAATGTTAAATGTAACAATTGAACCTCTTGTTACATACTCGCTTGGTGTCTCCGCCCAGATTTGAAAGCTTCCTACCGGATAATCCCCTATCACGAGGTCTTTCTTTACCGCAAACCTTCCTCCCCTTTTATCAGATTGGATAACATCACTCTCGGAATCTTTTAAGCTATAATTTATCCAGTATATTCCTAATCCGGAAGGTGCTATATAAGTAAACGGAACCGTTGTTGATGCTCCGGGCGGAAGAGAAGTTAGCAGTTCATAGTTCATAGTCGACAGCAAATTCCCATCCGGGTCATATACTTTCAATTCTACCTGTGTTGTATCTTTCTCGTTTGTCTCATCACTCCTTACTTCTATTTCTTGGCTTATTTGTTCGCCCTCTTTGCACTCTGGAATATCCGTCTCAGAGTCCTGCGCCCAAGAAACCAGGTCCCGGATTAAATTTATCTCATCCTGAGTCCACCCACCATGCCCATAATTCCAGTCAGTGAAGAAGGTTAAGACTACTATCTTCCCTTGCCCATATTCATATTTAATCATTGCCGGCATCTGGTTTTTTGTTCTCCTAAGAAGTATAATTGCATCATTTGGCCATTGCGTGAGGTAGCCATCGACCGAAGCGTCTAAGATAGCACTATCCTGACCAGTAAATATGGGATGAGAGGCATCAATATATACAGCATTGGTATGGCAGGACTGGTCCTCACTCCATCCATAACCCGATGGAGAACCAGGTAAACCATTCAGTTCATATCCGTATTGGGAAGTCAAGGATATAAGCACTCCTCCCTGACTGACAAATCCTGCTAACCTATTCCTAAATATGGAGGAGTTCTCTAAGCCTGTAAGGCCGGCGGTACCTATAAGCAAAACATCTAAATCGCTCAAGTCTCTCTCAGACTCTCCTACTATGGTTAGATCTGCCTTTACCCCAACTGTTTCCACATTCCATCTTCCCAGAAGATGGCCCAATCCATTACCCCAGCCTGACAGCAATATCCCTATTTTGGATTGAGTATCTATCTTCCAGGACGTTGGATAAATTGTACTGGAAATCTCATATGTCTCATCAGGATGTACCTCAGGGTTATATGGCTCTGCTGACCAGTCGTATACTTCTTGACTCGCCATCTCTGCCATAGCAAGTAAATCCACATCGATATCTACATCTCCATAGCCACCGCTATTGGCTACCAGGAAGGAGTAGGAAGTCTCGCTTCCTGGCTCAAGCCAGAAACTCTCACTCAATCCAGATACACTCCAGCCAGACGCAAAACCATAAGCACTAAGGCTGAACGTCTCACTCTCAGGAACATAATTATTCTTAACCGTCACTGTATGAGTGACCGTCTTTCCCTTAGACACCTCAGCAAATGGTGGGTTGACGGATAATATAAAAGGTGGACCAACTGTAAATGACCTTTCAGCCGGCGTTCGGTCCTCATTTGTCATTCTATCCATAGCTTTTACATAAAATGTATGTTCGCCTTCCTTCAGATTTGACAAGGAACAAGCCGTCTCCTTTGTATACTCTGACCAATCTCCATCGTCCAGTTTATATGAATAAATTAATGCATCAGTTGGAGCCCTATCATCTGCGCCACTCCAACTAAAAGATACATCGGGAGTATCCACATATTCACCAGGACCTTCCTCTATAGTGGTTTCCGGAGGCGTACTATCCAAACAAATGTAGACCATAGACTCCCCGGCAAACTCAGATAGAGGAGCGTGTCTTCTATCATTGGTATGACAGTTTATATAGATATCATTTCCCATCCGATCTACTACAAATAATGTATGCCAAGCTTCTACGTTAACGAGGAAAATTATATCACCTATAGTGAGAGAGCCGGTAAGAAAAGGAGAGTCTAAAGCGTCGTGATTCGTTTTTAGACTCTGTCTAAGCGTCTCAGCACCAGGAATACAACCTTTGCCATCAATATACCCAACAGAGTTAAGTGTTACTCCACCGGCTATAAGACACTGTGAAGCAAAATTAGCACAATCTCCTCCTTCAAGTGTATAATCATAATATTCTGGATTATACCCTCTTCCATCATCAGACATGTCTTTAGTAGCCCACATATTTGCATAGTAGATTGCAGCTTGTCGGTCATAAGCTATTACTTTCGGAACAAAAAGACTTAAGGCAGATATTAGAACTACCAATATCCTCATACACCAACGTACACTTCTTGAAATAGATTCGAAACCTCTGAAATTTCTCATTAATATCATCCTGTTTTATTCATATTTTCACTTCTTCCTGAAATGTTCTTTAATTATATCTTCCCTATTCAATTTTTTTAAGGCCTCCTTGGCATCATTGTTAACTAACTTATCTTCATCATCCAATGCACTTGCTATAGCTGAAATAGCTTCTTCACTGCCAATCTTAGTCAATGTATAGATTGCGAGAGAACGATTCCCGGGGTCGATACCATTTTGGAGGATGTCAACTGCCACAGGGTAAGTACTGTCCTTTTGGTCCGTCTCGGCCAAATAAAATGCTGCCAATATTCGAATATGTTCATTTGAATAACTTAATACTTCTTTTAGAATTAGCTTTGACTTTTCGCTGCGCATTATCCTCTCATTAATATCGGTGAAACATAGCGCTTCCAAGGCACTGTCATTGCCTTCTTTTACAAAAGTCATCAGCACAGGTTCTATGGATTCATCCCCAAGATTAAATAATGCAACTGCAGCTTGTGATTGTACTTTCTTATCTTCATCATTTAAGCTGTTTCTTAAGGTAGGAATGGCTTTTTTGTCTCCTATCCATCCTAAGGATTGTGCGGCTAATGCTCTTAAATTTGAATTTTCGTCTTTGCTTAGCACTTCTATGAGCGATTCTACCACTCGGGGGTCTTTTGACCACCCCAGTTGAAGTATTATTCGTTCCCGTTTAAATCCCTTTGCTGTCTTTAATTTCTCAATAAGCTCCGGCACTTTCTTCTTGAGTTTTTCCCTTTCTTCCTCTTGCTTTGCTAAATATTCCTTTCTTGCCCCCTCGTTGGCTTCCATGGTTTCTTCCGTTTCAGGCTTTTGACCCATCCCTACGCTATTTCCAATTGGGGTTATGATTAATCCGAACATCAAAATTCCTATTATTGCTTTTTTCATAGGTTTCTCCTTTCAAAATCAAATTGTGCCTTTTAAGTTAAGCTTATCATTCCTATATCACATTTATGTAAAAAATTTGTGAAATTTTTGTGAAATTTTGTTTTTGTTGTTTTTGTCCCACACATACTTTACAACTAGTACCAATAATTTGCTTTTCCCCACCTCCTTTGTCTCAAGCCTGAAATTTTGACTGACATATTTTACTAAATTTATACCTCCCAAAAAAGTTTTATTTCTCTTCCATAAGGGAATTACTTTCTCAGAAAATCATATCTCTAGCACCACTTATCTCATTCTGACTCCACCCACCATACCCATAATTCCAGTCAGTGAAGAAGGTTAAGACTACTACCTTCCCTTGTATCCCACACATACTTTACAATCGGCACCAAAAGATTCTTGTACTCACCTCCTTTCGACCGAAAGTTTAAGATTTTGTTTGCTACATTTTACCAAATTTATACCCCTTATATTGGCAATGTTCTACATTCTTACAGCTGAGAAATCAAGCTAAAAGTCAGGGGTTTTCCATTTCTTAAAAAAAATCGGGGAATAGTTCACTACTCTATTCCTTGTATACTTCCCAAAAGGGTTTCACCCAATCAGGGCCGTAAACTTCCTCTACTTTTTTAAGATGGCCTTTTGAAGCTTTTGACTTTATATTCTCAAGATAACTAATAAATTCATTTTTGTCTGCAAGAGAAAACACTTTAGTTCCATAACTAATTTCATCGCACAACGGTCTTTCGGTCAGGAAATTTCGACACTCATTATCGATAAACATAGCATCGCAATAAGGCAATAATGTTGAGATAATCTTGACATCAGTCATGAACCCCCTAGTGGGCAATTTTTTCCTTCCACTCGCAGCTTGTCTCGCCATAGCTGCGTATAACATTGAAGATATCTTTATATAAGGGGTATCCTCAAATATTTGGGAACGCAGGAATTTTCCCAATTTGCTATTTAATTCTTCTTTTTTAATCCTTTTTTCTCTCAACCGTTCTTTTATATCGTTAAAAGTCAAGAAAGCCATATTAGGTAATGAATCACCCACTTGAAACGGAACCAGCCCAAGAGATACCACAGCAAAATTCTGTAAATACTGCTGATAAGATCCAACCAAGGCTCTAGCCGCAGCTTTTTTCTCTTCATTATACCAATAATAAAAATCTTTGTCCTTTTCACTTTGCCACCGTTTAAAGACATATTCTAAACCCGTGGCTACTTTTTCACGATTACTTCTGATTCCGTCAATTAGTTCTTGAGAATTTTGTAAATTTAATGAAATAATGAATTTTTCTTGCCATGCATTGATGTTGCCGTATGTTACTCTGTGAACATTCAAATCTAATTTTTTTATCTCTCCCAGCCATATCTTAAGCTGTCCTAGAATTTGGAATCTTTGAATAGTTTCATGATCATAGAAAGAAACTCCGTGAGAAAACAACTCATACATTCGTTTTAAAGGTTCATAAAATGGAGATAATAGAGATTCGTCTGTGTGGAAATCAGAGTCTGGGCAAATTACGAGTTGAAGTTTACACAAAGTATCCAGTTTCTCAAATAATTTTCCCCAAAAAGGGTCGACTCTCCGTTTCTGATAAGCCTTAGTGCTTGGATTTAAAAACATCATCATGTTGCTTAGGGCAAATTGGTCAATGTAGATTATTTTCTTGTTTAATTCAGGAAGAGAATATTTTGCCGGTGGCTCGTGTCCACTAGGGTAGTAGCACTCTGCACATCTTCGGCAATAGTGATGGTCGCATATCATCAATATACCAAATGAATTCTTATTACATTTTGGGCATTTAATGTAAGGACCTCGAATAAAATCCTTAGCACTTATCGTAGTATACCTTCGTTTTCTTTTCATTTGCCTAGTAGCTTATTTTGACATAATTATTTCGATACCTTTAGGGTTAAATCTATGTTTAGATCAGAAAGACGAGGTTCTATAACTAAAAAGAGGGGTGACTTCCCGTAAGAGACCCCGCTTAAATAGTTCGTATTCAGTTGCCTATGCAAAGTCGTTACCCTCTTTAAAAAAGTGCACATAAAGGCCCCTTTTGGTATATACAAAACGGGCGTAGAATTGAAAGACTTTCCATGAGTGACGTAATATTGAAATCTATAATTCGAATAGACAAAAATTTACCTCTCTGTAGAAAACGGTATTTAAGGGGCATCTAAGATGAAGTGTATTTTGTGGATTTTTGAAGTATTTATTAAAATCTCTAAAGCACAGTTAAATTAACAAAAATTTGCAAAAAGGTCAAGTGAAATTTTTGTCCTTTTTATCGCGGACTGCTAGAGTATAAAATATGGGGCGGAGCACAGGTGGACGACCAAAATTATTACGGGGACAAGCCCCTACACTACCAGTTACAAATTATAAATTACAGATTACGAATTTCAAATTACGGGGATAAGTGCCCGGGCGGCCACGGAGTGCCGCCCCTACAATTTATTGGTCGGAGGGGGGATTTTTGGAGGATTTTTCTGTTAGGATGCTGTATGCTTCCTGGGCATTGATGACGGGAGTGCGGGATATCTTCTCTCTTTCATGGTTTGAGGTGGGGAAGTTGACTTCCAGCCCCTTCTCTTCTGCTTCTTTATAGGTTTCCTCTATTAGATTCTGAATCTGGCTATTTTCGGGGTTCTTTTCGCTTATCTTTCCGTAGAGGCTGAGGAGATTATTTGCTTCCTGGCTATTTGTCAGAGGGAGTCTCTGGCACTCTGCGAGCGCTTCGTCTATTCTATTTTGAATGAGTAGAGTTTCTACGAGTTGGTATCTATGTTCTGGCTTCTCTTCAGTTAATTTCCTGTAAACTTCGGAAGCCTTGTCAAAAATTGAGTTCTCAACATATATTCTGGCGAGTCTGGAAAGAATATCTGAAGCTAACTCCCTTCTCGTCTGCGCCTCTTCAGCAAGATTGACGAACTTCTCCTTGTGGCCATTGTCAAAATAGAGTCGCAAGAGTCTATCCTGATATTCCGGACTTTTCCTATCGAGCTGGTTCAATTTCTCGTAGGCGGTGATGGCTCCTTCGGTGTCTTTTAGCTTCTCGCAGAGTTCACCGAGAACGTTCAAATCGTAGGGCTTTTCTCTAACTGCTACCATTCGCCTGAAGATATTTACCATTCTATCTTCTTGACCCATATCGTAATATATATGCGCTAATCTCTGTAGAATGTCGTAATCGTCTCCTTCTGACGAGGATTTCTTTTCGTACATCTGGGCTGCTTTTATTAAATCTTTTGCATTCTGGTAAGAGAGCGCTGCCTCACCAAACATTTCTGCTTTTTCATAGGCTAAAACAGAAGTGGAATCAAAAATCTTCTCTTCCTTATAGTGACGGGCAAGTATGTTTACTAAATCTCTGTTTTCCGGCAGATATCCTGAGACTCTCTGGTATGTAAGGAGTTCGGTGTATCTCTTTAGAATTCTGTTATGTCTCTTTTGATAAATTAAGGCGAGGGGGAAACTGAGAATGAGTAAGGGAAGGAGAATTAGAAGAATTAATAAATTTGGGTAGCGGGGTCTGGCTTCTTTTATTTCCGGGACTTCTTGTATCTCTGGCGCTTCTTCTATGATATGGGCTGGTTCAATTAATAATGGCTTTATTGCGGGTTTTTTCCTTAAAGATCTGGCTTTCTCTATGCCTTCTATGGCTGCGGGGTTCTCCGGGTCTATGGACAAAACTTCCAGAAACTCAATTATGGCATCATCAAATTGCCCTTTATCAAGATAGTCGTAACCCCGGGATAGATGAGATTCCGAGGGGGAATTTTCTGCGTGCGTGGGGAGAACTAAACCGAGGAGAAGTATGGAGATGAGGAGTGGTTTTGTCATTCAGTGATCCCGCAGGGCGACCACAGAGTGTCGCCCCTACATTACAGATTAGGGATTTAGTTCTTTTTTGATGGCTTGGCTAATATTTCTGGCTATTTTTTCTATTTTTTGTTTGTCTTTTCCTTCAACCATTACCCTGGCGAGAGGTTCTGTGCCAGAATATCGAACGAGTATGCGACCTTCTTTTCCCAGTGTGGATTCTGCCTCATTAATCAGCCGGGACGCGAGGGGAAGAGTATTAAAGGGTTTTCTCTTCTTAACTTCCACATTTATGAGAATCTGAGGGGCTCTCTTCATAATTCCTGCCAGTTGAGATAAAGGTTTCTTCTCTTCTCTTATTATACAGAGGACTCTCAGGGCGGTAATCAATCCGTCTCCTGTCTTGCCATAATCGAGAAATATAATGTGGCCTGCCTGTTCGCCGCCCAGTGTGGCTCCGCTTTTGAGCATCTCTTCCAGAACATAGCGGTCTCCGACTTTGGTCTGGAGCACGCGGATTCCCAGTTTTTCCATTGCCAGAAGAAGTCCTAAATTGGACATAGATGTTACCACCAGGGTGTTATTCTTCAATTTTCCTTTTCTCTTCAGGCACCGAGCGCACAAAGCCATAAGATGGTCGCCGTCAAGGTCGCTTCCCTTCTCATCGGTAAACAGCACTCTATCTCCATCGCCATCAAAGGCAAATCCTAAGTCGGCTCGCTTTGACTTTACTGCTTTCCGGATTACTTCCAGATGGAGGGAGCCGCAACCTTTGTTGATATTCTTCCCGTCCGGGGTATCATTCACCATGATGACTTCTCCTCCCAGGTCATGAAAAATCCGGGGAGCGATCTCGGAAACCGAGCCATTGGCACAGTCAATGACCATTTTGAGTCCGGAAAAATTTATTCCTTGAGGGATGCTTTTCTTTATAAAATCTATATACTTCTCTTTTGCTTCCGGGAAAGGAATGATATTGCCTTTCTTTTCTGTCTTAGAAAGTTTAGAAGCTTTCACCTTCTCTTCTATTTTGCTCTCCACTTCATCGGGAAGCTTCGTTCCTGAATTGGAGAAGAATTTTATCCCGTTATACTGATATGGATTATGTGAGGCGGAAATGACAATGCCTGCGAGGGAGTTTGTGGCCTGGATTAAGTAAGAGATGGCTGGTGTGGTAATTACTCCGCAGTCCCGAACGTCAACTCCTCTTTTGATCAGTCCCTTTGCCAGGCTATCAAAGAGCATCTCGCC
>SMTZ1_10008115_pt1 | contig 10498 bp, 8 predicted proteins | sample DeeMarSWOR136_30_FD_25667 | JGI IMG/M metagenome (IMG submission 25667) | reverse complement strand
AACATTCCCATCCTCTCCTCGATAACCTGGAACGCAGCAAACAAAACAGAACTCTACGAATTCGCAGCATCCCCCATCCATTTTGCGTTGGGCATAGCAATCTCTCTCCTCATCTTCCCAGCGCCCATACGTTACGTAGCCATCACAACATTAACCTTGGGCGACGGCTGCGCTCACCTCTTCGGAATGAAATTCGGAAAAACACACCTCCCCTTCAACAAAGGAAAGAATCTGGAAGGAACAATCTTTGGTTTCCTGTTTGCCTTCTTGGGCGCCATGATTTTCGTTGACCCAACGAGAGCTTTGATTGCCGCCGCGGTTGGAATGCTGGTGGAATCGCTTCCTCTTCCGTTAAACGATAACCTAACCATGCCCTTAGCCTCTGGACTAGCCCTCCTTCTGATTTAGTAAGGCAAAACGGGTTATTACGATAAAATTAAAAGATTGCAGGTTACCATATAGTATCGACATGATAAATTGATAGCGTGTAACAGAATCGATCTAAGGGAGTTTTCTCTGCTTGGCAGAATCTGAAAAGATTGATTACGAACCCATCTCTGTTCGCGAAGCTCTCACTGAAATGAAAGATGTGTCAGAGATAATGATTGACCTAGCGTATTCAGCAGCTCTTTTCAACAGCCACGAACTCGCTGAAGAGGTTCTGGAACTCGAAAAACGTGTAGACTACCTAGCTTACATTATAGATATGAACACTATGCTAGCAGCCAGAGACGCCGAAGACGCCAAGCATCTAACCGCAGTAACAACCGTAGCCGCAGCAACCAACAAAATCTCGGACGCAGCCGCGGACATTGCATCTATCGTTCTTAAGGAGATAGGGATTCACCCAATCGTCAGGAAAGCCTTCGAGCAAGTTGAGGAACGATTGGCACGAACAATAGTTAAACCAAGTTCAATCCTCGTCAACAGGAAACTCGACGACTTGGAATTAGCAGCCAAGATAGGAGTTGACGTAATAGCTATTCGCCGAAGGCAGAAATGGCTGATAGACCCTAGCGAAGAAGAGATTGTTATGGAGGGCGATGTTTTGATTGTCAGAGGAGCACCTCATGGCGTTGACGAACTGAAGGATGTAGCCGAGGGAAAAATAAAGGAGCTAGAATGAGGAGAGAGCCAAAGTGGCTAAAACTGAAAAGCATTTCAAAGAAATTGTTGACAAACTGGTGACTCTAAAGGACACCTCTGAGCTTATGATAGACCTAGCATACTCATCACTCCTTCTCAACAGTCAAGCGTTAGCTGAAGAAGTGGAAGCTCTCGAAAACCACATGGACAACCTCCACACCGACTTTGAACGCATCGTTTTAGCCAGCGGCTTTAATACTGAAGAATCTAAAGACTTCCTTGGTCTAATAAGACTGGGGGTAGTCACAGAGCAGATAGCGGATGCAGCCATGGAAATCGCTGACGTTGTGCTGAAAGGATTGGATCCCCACCCCATTCTGAAATTGGTAATAGAAGAAGCAGAAGAAACCGTAACCCGGGTAATGGTTTCAGAAACCTCCCGGTTGGTGGGAAAAAAAATTCGAGAAGCCCAGATCCAAGAGGATACAGGCATGTGGGTTTTGGTTATTAGAAGAGGAAACTGGTGGTTGCGACCACGCCCCGACACAATAATCAAAGCAGGCGACATTTTAATCGCTTCGGGATACGCTGAGGGAGAAGCTGACTTTGAGGCTTTAGTTTCAGGTACCTAAGAGCCAGTCAAAGGAGAAGACTAAAAAACGTTTTTCGGCATTTTTAGAAGATAAGTGCCACTGCTACAAGGATGGCAGCGGTTGTAATCGTGTCTGCCAAGGAGCTTTCGATTGGAATTACAAAATTATCGGGATTCCATCCTCTCCTGAAACTGAAAATTGCTATGGCATAAGCGATAAAAGTCATAAGGAAAACAGCAAGGATATTTGTGGTTAAAAGTTGCCCTGTGAAAATTACGATATCACCTAATGTTTTTGCTCCACTAATAAATGAAGATACTATTGCGTAGACGAGAAACATTACTATCGATGCTATCCATGCACCACATATCTCTGTTATATGCATCCTTATTGAGGAAAATGAGGGGCGAATCAAACCTAATGCAAGTTTTGTTGTGGCTGTTGATCCTATTATCGAGCCTACGCCTCCAATGGTAGTAATTACGGCGGGATATACAGAATATATTCGTGCTCCGCTGATTTTGGTGAGAAAAGACCCTGTAACATTAACAATAAACGTGATAAAAGCTAGGGTTAAAAGAAACTCTCGGATTGTCCTAGCAAAATTTGTTTCATTAACGTTTTTGACTAGAATATAAACAACAAACGCAATAAAAATTATATCTAGTATTAAAATTAGGTAACGCCCAAAATTTTCAAACATGAAGAAAAGGCTCAAGCTTAGTATGTAACAGCAGGTATTAATAATATCCGACATAGTCGAAGTTATAGGATAAACAATAATGTCTGGATCTAACCCGCGTCTGAAGGAAAGAACTGAAAAACCCATTGTGAGAGGAGACACAAACATAACAGAGAGAGCCATAGTTGCGGTGATCACCGCCAATAATTGAACAAAATCTATGAATGTAGCATTCCATAGAAAAACCCCAAATATCCAACTTCCAGTTCCCACGCTAATTCCACTTACAAAAGCTAACGTAATTACCACTCGAAGAAGGAGATGAAAATTCTTGGTGTTTTGGGTAAAAGTAGCTTTGATAGTTCCCAAGTGCAAACCTGTGCCTAGATGTCCACTAAAGAGACCACCTACAGCGCCTCTGGCACCCAAAATACCTGGAAAAAGTAATATTGCCCATGGAGCCTCACTGATAGAGAAAATATCGAAACAAAGAATAAGTATGGCTCCGGTTAGTAATCCAACTATATCAAATATGAAGGATAAAAGGGACTGCCCTAGGCTGGCTTTCAGTTTTTGTGCTGATATGGTTCCGGCTATGTTGGTCTCCATCATCGCCTTCACTTCCGTCCATCCAACTTAGCCTCCTAGTTTTGTTTATCATTCCCTTTGCAATCATATGGAGCATACAGCCAAGTGTGTAGAGCTCTTGACCCATTTCTGGATCGGCAGTCCTCCGTAATTCTAACACCGCTTTCTGTCGCTCCTTCTACAAAATAGACTCAATGATAGCCCTTAAAGGCTTTTTGTCTGTTTTTTCTTAATAATCATGAAGTTCATGATAAAACAAAAAGAAATGATGAGAACAAACAATAAAAACTAAATTTCAGATACCTGCGTTAGTCAGCTCTATCAGATACATGTCATAGGCTACGCTAACACAATTTTTCAATCGTCTATGTGCGCATCAACAAAAAAATAGTTAGGAGCCCGAAAAGGCTTAAACCTAAACTTTTTCCAGCTTGAGGCTTTTCATTAGATCCCTTTTTCTGTTTCTTACAGTAACTTCGGTTACGTTTGCTGCTTTAGCAAGACGTGCTTGCGTCACCTTCTCTTTAAGCATTCTTGCTGAAAGATAAAGGATTGCAGCTGCTAGTCCTGAAGGGTCTTTTCCTGTGGTAGCGTAATTTTTCTTGGCAATTTTTATCAGGTGGATGGCTAATCCCTCAACATCGCTGGAGACCTTGGCTTTTTTAGCTACTTTTGTAACATAGTATATTGGATCGTCTATAGGCATCCTCATGTCCAAGTTTCTTACTATCACGCTGTAGGATCGTGCGATCTCTTTTTGGGTACGTTGGCTGGCTTCTGCGATTTCTTTCAGAGTTCTGGGAAGCTTGCTGAATCTTATAGCGGCATATAGACCACCAGCTACCATACCTGAGATGCTACGTCCCCGAACCAAGCCTTCGTTCAAGGTTTTTCGGTATATTATCGCTGCCATGTCGTGCACTGAGGAGGGAATATGAAGTATGTCGGAAAGGCGTTGAAGTTCGCTCATGGCTAGCATGAGGTTTCTGCTTTGGGAGGCATGGACTTTTGAGCGCGTCTGCCATCTTCTAAGGCGCCACATCTGTTGTTTGACTTTGGGTGAAAGGGAGCGACCAAAAGCGTCTCTTTCTACTCGTATCACTGTAGATAAGCCTTTGTCGTAGTGCGAATAATTTATTGGGGTGCCTGCTCTTGCTCTGGCGTCTCTTTCTTGAGGAGTGAAGGCTCTCCATTCAGCTTCGGGGCTTGGGATGTTCTCTTCGATGACTAGACCGCAGCGACCGCAAACGTATTCTCCCATATCTGAATCTGCAACTAGGTTTGTGCTACTGCATTCTGGGCATCTAAGGGAAACTATCTGTTTTGTCACTTTGTTTCATCCTGTTTTTGTTAACAATTAGTAATTTAGGTAAAGCAATATTTAAATATGACGTATGTCATATCTCACCTCTCAGATCTTGCTTAAAAATAGGCTAACAAAACAGATACGAAAAAATCATATTTTCAAGAATAACTTTTTCTAGACATGATTAGTTAGATAAAGATGATAATAACTATTTTGAGATTAACACGTCTATAACCTGCAAACTCAAAGTGGCATTAATTAGGACTTTATAGTTCACCATACTAAAAAGTATACTTAATCACTTCGACATTCTTGGGATGGGAAAAACGTTTACATGATCTTTTAACAAAACTTATCTTGATTGCCTTCTAAAATAACTGAATGCGACAAGAGATGAAATTCTCGTTTATAAATCCAAGTCCCCCTTCAGAATCTATGTATATGGTTCCCACAGCTTGGCCCCCCCTAGGAATTTTGTATTGTGCCGAGGTTTTGAAGGATAAGGGAATTGAGGTTTCTCTACTTGATCAACCTGCGAAAGGTTTCTCTTTAGATCAAACAGTGAAATGGGTTAAAAAAGAGAACCCGGACATTATTGGGTTTTCAGTTTTGCTCAGTACTGCAAAGGAGGCGCCGAAAATTGCTAAAGGGGTGAAAGAGGAAAATCCTAACGTCACAGTGGTTTTTGGTGGTCATCACTCAACATTCAACGCTAAGAGAATTCTAGATAAGTATCCCTTCGTGGATATTGTGGTTAGGGGAGAAGGCGAATATACAAGCCTTGATATTGCGAGGTGCCTTGAAAATCGGGGAACGCTGAAAAAGATTGAAGGAATAACATTCAGGAAAAATGGTAGAATACTTTCTACTCCAGACAGAGCATTAAACAAGGATGTGGATGTTCTTCCTTTCCCTGATCGCGATCTTGCAGGCGTGAAATACGAGTCAGTTGTCTTTGGAGTCAAAATAAACAGTAAAAAGTTCACTACAATACTTTCATCCCGTGGATGCCCCTTCAATTGCAGTTTCTGCGGAATCAGAAAGTTTACTAGAGGAGCGTGGAGACCTAGATCAGTCGAGAACGTTATGGCAGAATTGGAGTATCTGCAAAGTAAAGGCTATGAGCAGTTCCTCTTCGCAGACGATAATTTCACCGTCGATGCCAAAAGAGTGTCAAAACTTTGCCACAACATCAAGAAGACGGGAATGGACATCGATTGGTTCTGTGATTCGCGAGTGGATCATGTCAACTATGACATGTTCAGAGAGATGGTAAATGCCGGATGCAGATGCCTCTTTTTTGGTATAGAGAGCGCTAATCAACGGATTTTAGATTATTACAGGAAAGGTATCACCCCAGAGCAGTCAGAAAAAGCAGTGCATAAAGCTAGAAAAGCGGGTGTAGACCTGATAGTAGGTTCCTTTATTGTGGGTGCTCCTGATGAAACTCGGCGTGAGATCATAAATACATTGAAGTTCGCAAACAAATTGGATCTTGATGTTCCTGACGTCAATATTCTGGGTGCTCACGTAGGAACTGACATATGGGATGATTTGGTGGCGAAGGGACTTCTAAACGAGAATGAACAGTGGGAAGATGAAATCTGTATCCCCAGAGACTTGCCCACTCCTGTTCCCTACGAGGAAGTGAGGAACTTAGTGTTCGAGTATTTCCGAGCATTCTACCTGAACCCTAGACAATTGTTAACGGAACTTTTTAGAACTTCAAAGAGCGGGTTCAGGATAGCTGCCGCCTTACAAAACCTCATTGGTTTTCCGCAATTAATCGAGAATCTTAGTCAAGCCATCAGACGAGACGAATCTAGCACTTGAAGTTGCCTAAAGCTGCCGATAAATCACCTTTTTTCCCAAAAAAAAGGTGTAGGAGATTTGTTTTCTCCTGTTTTGTTTTAGCACGCGCTAATTCTTTTTGGTTTTTGGTAGCCTACGCCAGACGTAACAGCTAACTACAACTGCAACAGACGATAACAAGGCAGCAGTCACAAACGTCAGAGACTCGGGAATATTCTCCATGACACCAGTTTCCAATCCCCAGTCGTCAGGAACATCTTGCGATGTAGGTGGCCATGCTACAAGTGTGTCTGTGCTTTCGTCGTATGCTGCAAATCTAATGCACGGAGCATAACCTGCGCCGGATACATCAAAATGGGATACAGATCTGTCCATCCAAAGTTCAATGATCCAGTGTGGGGTGCTGTTCAACGGAGAGGAACTTAGTGATTCTGCTGCAAAGATGTCTACATCCCACGTGTAATCGGTGAATTCTACCCATCCTGTTCCATTGCCTTGGTAAAGTGTCAATCCTGAAACATCGTGTCCAACCCAATCTATTCTGATGTCGTCGGATTGAGGAGCAGAACCACCGTTTGCTTGATGGTCAATGCAAATTTGGAAGTAGTCACCTGCATTGTCTGTGTTGTCAGTAAAAAATTCAATCAGGAAGTGTTCATAAATATCGTCTGGATATGTCCATTTCTCTCTCCAATGAAAAGTATCTGGAAGGTTTGGCGGCGTCATAGCATCGTCCCATTCATTGTCAGTAGTCCAAGTTCCATCTTCAACGGGTTCTTCTATTGCTAGGTAATTAGTAGTTTCGTATCCTTCATAGTATGCGTTAACAAGTGTTATCGGTAGCAATATACCGCATAATACAATTACGCTGAAAGCAACTAAAAGAGATTGCTTCATTTCCATTCAGTCTCCTTTACTTCCAGTGGTTTATATCCAATTCATTAACCTTAAAACTCTTTTCATCCAATTAAATAAGCACGCGCTAGTTCCTTAAGTAACTCTACAGATAAGAATTTTTTGCGAGTTTCTTCTGAAAATTCCGATACTGATGATTCTGCTGTGTTTTTTGAAAATAAGATTAGAATAAATAATATTAGCACCTAAGTTCCTCTTAGGAAATAAATGATTGAATGAATGTTTGGTTAGTTGAGGACAACATGTCGCAGGGGAACGAAAGCGCCAGAAAGGAAATGGAAATATTGAGAATCTTGAGCGAGTACGATAGACCAGTGGGTTCAACATTACTGAAGCGGGAGTTGAGAAAAAGAGGCTTTCTTCTCAGCGAGAGAACTGTAAGATACCATCTTCAGCTGCTGGAGGCAAAGGGCTTCCTTTTAGGGCACAACCGAAGGGGAAGGACAATAACACTTAAAGGTCTAGAAGAACTGAGCAGAGCCCTTGCTTCTCAAAGGCTTGGTTTCATCACCACTCGTTTTATATCACTAGCGTATTCGGCGACATACGACCCCAACGTAGACTCGGGAAAATTAGTTGCTAACGTGTCCATATTCGATAAAGGTCTTTATGACGAAACCATGGAGACAGTGAAAGCTCTTCACGAGATGGATCTATTGTCAGCGCCATACATCAAAATACTGGATGAGAATGAAGAATACCTTGACATATCTGTTCCTAAGGGAAAAATTGCTCTCTTTACCGTCTGCAACTTAACTCTGGACAGTATTCTAATTCACTCGGGAGTTCCCCTGTTTTTTGAATATGGCGGTCTCGTCCAAGTTGTAAACCGTAAACCCATCAGGTTTGTGGAAATAATCTCCTATGAAGGAACCACAGTACCCCCCTTAGAAGTTTTTGTGTACAAGAAGATGACTTCAATCTCGAGAATTTTGAGAACTGGCTCAGGTATGTTACTCGCAACTCTGAGGGAGATACCCTCTGAGGCAAGGGAGAAAACTGTGAAGATTTTCGAAAAACAAAAAGAAAAAGGATGGGGAGGGGTTCTGGTTTTGGGAGAACCCAACGAACCAGTGCTCGGAGTTCCTGTGGGTATGGACAGATTCGGTATATGCATGGTTGGAGGAATCGTCCCTGGAGCAGCCATGGTAGAGAAAGGAGCCCAAGTTGTAACCTTTGCTCCACACTGTTACATTCCCATCGAAGAGATGACTCGAATCTAGCCAGCCAATCTGTTTTTCGATCCATTTTGATTCCTTTTTAGCTCTCCTTTGCAGTATAGAAAACGGTATAGAGAAACAAAGCTAATTAGAATATAGTGTAATTTATGTTCTGAATTTCTTTCAAAGCCTTTAAATGACTGACTCAGGATTTAGGGCATGATGGAGGGTATCCAATGAAGCTTGATGCTATTCTGGTACTGGATTTTGGCGGACAATACTGTAATCTCATAGCCAGAAGAATCAGAGAACACAAAGTATACTCTGAGATAGTGCCTTGCGATATAACCCCAAAAGAAATCGAAGAACTGAATAAACGCATGAACGTTAAAGGATTGATTTTATCGGGGGGACCATGGAGCGTTTACGAAAAAGATACCCCAAAATTCGATCTAAACATCTTGAACATGGAAATTCCCATCCTTGGATTATGCTATGGACATCAACTGATAGCCCATATCTCCAATGGAAAGGTGGAGCCAGGATCAAAGAAGGAGTATGGAATAGCACATGTTACTATCGATAAGCCTGTGGGCGTACTTAAGGGACTGAGCCTAAAAGAGAAGGTTTGGATGAGCCATGGAGACACTGTTTACGAGATGCCTGAAGATTATGAGATGTTGGCATTCACAGAAAGCTGTCCAATAGCAGCTTATCGACATAAAAAAAAGCAGATATATGGTCTTCAGTGGCATCCCGAGGTAGTTCACACAGAAAACGGCATGAAAATGCTCAGCAAATTTATCTTTGATGTGTGCATGTGCCAGCCAAATTGGAAACCCGAATCGTTAATTGATAAAGCAATCCAAGAAATAAAAGTAACTGTCGGTAACGGAACTGCTATAATTGGCTTAAGCGGAGGTATAGATTCTAGTGTCGCTACATATTTAGCCACAAAAGCCCTTGGAGAACAGCTTTTGGCCATTTATGTTGACCACGGTTTCATGCGATTCGGTGAGGCAGAATTTGTTAAAAGCACATTCAAGGCACATGGTGTGGATGTCTCTATAATTAGTGCCCAAGAGCGTTTTCAGAAGAAACTTGAGGGCATAATTGACCCTGAGGAGAAGAGGAAAATTATTGGAAAAGAGTTCATAAGGGTCTTTGAGGAAGCAGCAAAGGAGATAGATGCAGAATACCTTATACAGGGTACTATATATCCTGACAGAATCGAGTCCGGTTTTAGAAAGCACTCAGATACCATAAAGACCCACCATAACGTGGGCGGCTTACCCGCAAACATAGAGTTCAAAGCAATTATTGAACCCCTACGAGACCTGTACAAAGATGAGGTCAGAGAAGTCGCAAAAATATTGGGTTTACCAGACGAATTGGTTCATAGACAGCCCTTTCCAGGTCCAGGATTAGCCGTCAGAATTATTGGCGAAGTAACAAAGGAAAAAACTGAGTTGTTAAGAAAAGCTGATAAAATTGTTACAGATGAAATTGAACAAAAGGGATTTAGAGACCAATTGTGGCAATATTTTGCGGTTTTAACGGAAACGAAGAGCACAGGAGTAAAGGGTGATTCCAGAGCCTACGGTTATACAATTGCCGTCAGGATTGTTGAAAGCAAAGAAGCTATGACCGCTGGTTTCGCAAGGATTCCCTACGAGGTGCTGGAGAAGATTTCCACACGGACAACTAATGAGTTGCCTCAGGTGACGCGGGTCGTGTATGATATAACCCATAAGCCGCCAGCGACAATAGAATGGGAATAAGACTCGATATAATATCCAGCAATACTTTTTGAAATAAATAACGTTTCAAACATCTATTGTTTTGAAAGTTTTTCGAGAAACAAAAAAAGATGTTACAGAAAGATAGGAATTACTCATGTAAATGGATTTAAACTTTTGAATTCTCCACTTTTGAAATAGCAATTATGGAATGCAGAATTTTTTTGGCTATTAATTCAAAAAAATTTCTGTTCAACAAAGCATTTATATGAAAAACTGTTGATAAAGAGGGGCTTTACCAAAGGGTGGATATCAGGGGGTGTCTAAAAAATAAGACCACAATTCTTTCATATGGCGATTGGCTCAGTCCTAGTGCTGCTTATAATCGGATTACAGGTTCAATTACTATGTAAACTCAACCCGTCAGCTCTGATCGCAATAACTTTCTTTAATCTTCTTTTTGTATCTTTATTATTTCCACTTCAGGGTCCGCTTCTCAGCAAATTTGTTCTACTAATAGTGGGAAATTGCGTAGGAACTTTTTGGTATATTGTCCAGTCATCATTGAAAGATGTTTTTTCCTCTCTGAGCACAGGGATATTCGAGGTAATAAATCT
>SMTZ1_10023000_pt1 | contig 10499 bp, 7 predicted proteins | sample DeeMarSWOR136_30_FD_25667 | JGI IMG/M metagenome (IMG submission 25667) | reverse complement strand
CCTCTCTTTGACGATCGTTTTAAAAAGGATAGTGCAAAATATACTACCATTAAAGACGCTAAGGAACCAGAAGTTATACTGTAATGAGGAACTTCATAATGGTCAACTTTTTGCATATTTCAGACACCCACCTCGGATGTACTGCAAGCGATGTCCGGCCTATGACGATAAAATATCTTAATATGAACTTCCAACCAATAGAATTTGATTTTGCGAGGACCTATTGGAAGATTATTACATATGCGCTTGAAAAAAAAGATGAAATTGATTTCATTGTTCATAGCGGCGATTTTTATCATTACCCATTTTTAAGACATCCTCATCCGCCCTCTGAGGCGTCTCGGAACATCGCAGTTAAAGGGCTTAAAAGACTAGATAGTGCAGGAATTCCAACAATCATAATAGATGGAAATCATGGCATTTTTCATTCCCGAAGGACTTCAACGATACAAAGTTTTGAAGTACTAGAAAATGTGAAGGTCTTTACATTTTGGGACGATTTAATAAACATCTTACAGGGGAACAAAAAGCCATTGATCTATAATCTTGAAGAACATGAATGCATAGTTCATTGTTTTCCATTCGTTAATCAAAAATTTCTTGGTTCACTTAGCGAAGATGCTAAAGATGAGTATTTAAACTGGCTGAAAACTTACAATACTTCATCTAAAGATGTTACAGAAATAGGTATAACTCATGGAATGAAACTAGATGAAACTTTACCAGCAGAACTTCTTGACATAGATTTCGATTATTTAGCTGTAGGACATAATCACCATTTTGAAAAAATTAGTAAAAAAGCCTATAACGCAGGTGCAATAGAACGTTGGCGTTTCGATGAAGTAGATCAGGAAAAAATAATCTTAGAGGTACAAGCGGAACATGGCGAATTACCTAAAGTAAATCCTGTCTCCCTTGATTCGCGACCTATGCTTTCCACAATAATTGAAGCTAGTACTGACGACCCGCCTTCTGCTGTAATTGAAAAAGTTCACAAATACATTAATACAAATAAATTAGCCAATGGATTCGATTTTGATTCTGCCTATCGTGTCAAAATTGGCGTGAAAGGCGATATGCCTCATACATTCTGGGCACGCTTTAATGCAGAGCTAACTGAATTATATAATGATATGATTCGTAAGGATGATTATAATATTCTTCAGTTCTCAATAGGTAGGATATCCGATCCTGTTACTGAAGACTTGGAACTTAAACCTGGAGAAGAAGTTGAGTATTTAATCGAAAATCCGGAAAAGGATTTTAGAAAATTCATTGAAAAAATCTCACCTGAAGATTATGATATAGATCTACTCACAAAACTTTTTTCTGAAGCAGTAAAGCGAGTAGAAGAAGCATGAAAATTTTATCGATTGTAGTAGAAAATTTTAAACCATTTTCACGGTTAGAATTGCCAGACAAAATGGCAAATGTATCAGAATTGCCAAATGGTTTATACACCATTAGAGGCCGAAATTCATCAGGAAAATCCAGCCTAATTGAAGCTATTTTATGGGGACTGTGGGGATCCAAGAGGGATTGTGGAGTAATTGACGAGTCAAAAGATCGATTAATTAAGAAAGATAAAACAAAATGTAAAGTACAATTAGATGTTCAAGTTGGGGATGCAAGATATCGAATAAAACGCGAAAAAACACGTGGCAAACCGACAATAGCCACTATATCCGAGTATAATCCAAAAAATCAATTAGTCAATCCAATTTCAGGTTCTAAAGCAGTTTGCAAGAAGTTAGAGTCTATCATGAACTGTGCTGGGAAACAACTAGACAGTACATTTTTTGTCCGTCAAGGTGAAATTGATTATCTAGCAAATGTAAGTGGATCAGAACTTCGTAATAAAATTCAAGAACTATTTCAACTGGATCAATTCGATCTTATTAAAGAAGAATTAAAAGAAATGAGAGAAGAACATATTACTCTGCAACAAGATTTAATGAGTGAAAAAGGCAGAATTGAAGGAAAAATGGAATTGCTGCCTGAACTTAAAAAGGATATTGAAAAATTAAACGAAGATAAATCTAATTTAGAGCAAGTTATTCAGCATCTAGATGATAAACTTGTTGAATATCCAACAATTGAAGATATTCAAAAGATGGAGACATTAAATGAGCAAATTAAAAATGCATCAAATCAAGTTGAAGGTTACTCAAAAGAAATCTCCATACTCAATAATATACTAAAAGACGATCTTAATGAATTAGAAAAAGAGAAAAACGCTCTTTCTAAAGACGAAAAAGAATTTCAAACTCTTGAAAAAAAGATTAAGAGTCTACCAACACTGGAAAGCGTTACTGCTTTGATAAATTTTATTAGCAAGCGAGTAAATCTGACAGAGCAAATAAAAAGCCTGGATAATGAGTTTATCAAATCTAGTTCGGATTTTGATGTTCCTCAAACCTTAGAGCAAAGAGTAGAATATGAAAAAATACAAAGAAAAAAACTCCAAAAGAATGAAGAGACGGCACAGAAATCACTTCAAGAAATCGAACAAGAGATAAAGGATCTCCTGGGAGCAATGAATACTAAAAGAGGTATAATCTCCAGTTTAAAATCCAATATAGAGTTACTTAAAGAAAAGGGGGATTGTCCTACTTGTTTCACTCCATTCCATGATGAAGAAGAATTGGATACAGTTGTTCAGAGAATCGAAGAAAATGTCTTAAATTATACCAACGAAATCAATCGATTAGTAAAGCATGAACAAGAAAAAGAAACTTCAATGCGTGCCATAAAAGAAAACTTAGAAACTATTAGACAGAATTCATTAAAACTTGAAAATATTTCACAATGTTTAACACGAACTCAAGAAATAAACACTAGATTATTAGATCTTGAAACTGAAGTTACTCGACTTTTGAAGTCATTTGAAGTTTCTTCTTATGAGGATTTATTAACTAAATATAATATTAGCGACATAAGTGAACTTAGTGAGAGTATTGGACGCATCAAAAATGAATTTGCTTCAAAAAAGAATCGTATGAAAGAATATAATACAGACATCGGTAGATTAACATTAAAAATACAAGAAAAAGAGGATCAAATTCAGAAACTTTTGCAGGAACAGGAAATTATAGGAAATGAAAAATTAAAAAATGAAAACCAGAAACAGGATCTCTTGAATAAATTAGGTGTTAATACCATTAATGGATTGTTAGAGAGATTCAATGCTACAAAGTTGCAAGATATAATTACTGCTATTCAAGTTTTGTTTCAAGAGAAAAAAGAGAAACTTAATCAATACAATTCTCTTCAAAATGATATTAATGAAGGAACTATTCGCTTAAATAAATTATTGGATGAAATAAATAAATTAAGCGATATTGAAAGACAAATACGACAAGAAGAATCAACTATTAAACATCATGATGTACTAATCAAACCATATTTAGAGCAATTTATTTCTCAAGAAGTTATTCAAAATAAACTTTTCAAATCATTACGTGGTGTTGTTTCGAAATATCTACAACAATTTACCTATGGACAATACAAGATGAATGAAATCTTGATTACAAAACATGGGCAGACTCATGGTGTATCAATAACACTTACTGATTTAATAGACGGACTTGAAAAAGATAAAGACATGCTTAGTGGCGGAGATAAGGCTGCACTCGGATTAGCATTACGAATGGGTATCTCTGAGTTGATGGGGCATATACGTCCTTTTCGCTCATCGGGTTTACATCCTATTTATTTTAAGACAATCATCCTAGATGAACCCCTTGGAAGCTTGGACACGGAAAGAAGAGAAGGCGTATTAAGTGCATTGATGAATAATAAGGCATTTGATCAAATCTTCCTTATCACACATACACAAACAGATGAAGGCCCCAGTCATTCTATTAAGGTTAGTAGATCAAAGGATACAAGTATTGCTGACCTTCAATTTGTTTCAGAAGTAAGTTAATATTTCATAGGCTATTTCCAAATTCAGTTTTCACAAAATTGATTTTAAAGGAAAATCTTAACTAAGGACATAGGCGCCAGCAAATAAAAACTCGGATAACAAAGACATGAAAAAAGCATGAAGAAAAGCTTTAATTCGCCGATCCTTTGATGGTTGCTTATACAAAAAAACGATTATAGCGATACCCCATAGCGATATTAAGGAGATTGGTAAATAATGCCATGAAAAAACTTTGAACAACCATAATATAGGAATAAGAAAATAGATTCCTACCATAAATGGTGCAATAACTATTATTGTCTTTTTTAATCCCAATTGACCTGGAACCGTTCGTCTATTTATAAGATCGCCTTCATAGTCAACTAAATCTTTTATTATGTTTGCGGCGCTGATCTGAATAAGCAGAAAAATCAATATTATGATTACAATTAATTCTAATATAAGCGGAGCAACTATTGCCCAGCCCCAAAGGAAAATGAGTGTACTGTAACTGAATGCCAGTGAAATATTTGCTAGAAGTCCCCTCTCCTTTAGAGCAATTGGTGGAACAGAAGCCTCACGAACAGTTACTCGGCCTTCAGGAAGCGGTCGATTAGGCTTATTAATTTTATCAACTTCGACATCAGTTGCAGCATTAACTAGATTAGCAGAAAACGTTGCAGAAATCATCGCTATGCACATTAGAAGAAACTCATAGACAGATGGAAAGCTTTTCAATGCCATGAACATTCCACAAAATGCCGTTCCGACTGCAAAAAGCCAAATAATCGGTCTGCTTGTTTCAATGATTGATAAAATTTTTGAAATTATCTCAGGCATTTACATCAATCTCTATTTATAATTGAAAGTCTTCATTCATTATAAGAGCTTCTATAACTCAAAACTTGATGTTAATGAAGTTCTCTGAAAATTTTTAAACTTTAATTAATATTATTTACCAGAAATCTTACAAGGAGAAAATAATTTGAATTTAGAGAAATCAAGAGAAGAATTACTCATAGCTTGGCTTCAAAAAAACAATTTTCGGTTTAATGATATAGATTTATTTGATTTAGCATTAACACATTCAAGTAGTCCAAAAGATGATCACAAAAATAACGAACGCCTGGCCTTTCTCGGAGATGCAGTCCTCGATCTTCTAATTGCTGAACTGCTTTATACGAAATTTAGTGAAAAAGATAAAGGTAGTCTTACAGAAATGCGAAAGGATCTCGTTAAAGACGAGTTTCTTGCAAAAATCGGGATGTCAAAAAAAATCGATGAAATAATTCAAATGAGAGGAGTTCGGAAAGACGGATTACAAAAAGTCATTGCAGACACGATTGAGGCACTGATCGGTGCATTATTTTTGGATAAAGGATGGGATGATACGAAACAGATTTTGAAGTCTTTCTTTGGAGGAAATGATTTCAGTAAGATATTCATCGACTAGTTTTAGAATGAAATTATTACGTGAAATCTTCCCTTTCATGCATATCAGTATAGAAATATGTTTGCAGTTCTATTCTTATTGAAGGGGGGTTGTACGTACATAAATTGTGTGACCTACTTCGATTTGAGCATAATTTGCCTCAAGAAACTCTAGAAAGACGATATAGGTATCGCGATAGTCAAACATTCTTCCTGCGTTCACAATAACTTTGATATCAAAGTTATAACACGCTTCAATGAACATTTCTCCCGTGAGTTCACCAAGATCTGTTCGATCTTTTGAAATCTCGGCGAATGGGCTTCTCCTTTTTGCCCAAAAATTAATCTTCATATCATCAGATAGGATATATTCATCTGGAGATGTATTTGCTTTAACCCAATCTATAGTAGTCTGATCTTGTTCAGAGATAGGGAAATATGAAAAATAGGTTGTAGCAATTAGAAACATTAATGATATTACAATGATTGTCTTTATCCCATCTTGGCTGAAAATGTTTTTTAGACTCCTAAAAAACTGATAATGGAATAACTTAGAATTTTTGGGCTGATTGTTAGTAGCAACTTCGTTAAATCTCCTATCTACGATTATAATGACAGTTAAAACGGCTAGACCAATAAAAGTGGTTATAAGGGCTAATGTTGCCAAATAATGATCAAGATATGCCATCCTTGCCGCATCAAGATTATAGTGTCGGTAAACCTTGTAGAATAGCAAATTTGCAACAATAATGAAATTTACGGTCACTAATTTTGAATTTAACGACTTGTAAGATGGTAAGGGAAAGAAACCACTCGATATTGACATCCATAGTATATTTACATCATAATAATTAGCATATTGTCTTGGGACAAATAAAAGCGTAGTTAAAGCCATAAAAAGAACGCAAATGATTAAACCTCTTCCTTGTGGTTTCCGTATTGCAAAAGGAATACTCAAAGCAAAGAAGGCAAAGAAATACGAGTTATCCAAGATTAAATATCTTAAGGGAAATATCCAACGTTCTAGTAACGGCACTGATTCCTTTGCTAAATGCTGTCCAAGAACTTGTTCAACAAAACTATCGCCGATTACTAAGTAAAAGGGTAACATGATGAATAAAAAAGGCAGAATGAACCCTATAGTCAAAACGATAGCATTTTTTACCTGATCGAAAGGATTGACTTTCGCAAATTTCCCTTCCATAATCAAAATTACAATAAAAGCAAGGAATATTGGGACAACGATGGTTTTTACAAGTATTCCAATACCTACAAAGAGTCCTGCTAAAACTAAATTGTTCCTTTCAGCAGAAACATCCCTTTCATTATAGTTCATTAAGACTGATGTAAGAAAATAGTAACCTATTACACAAAATGTCATAGCAATAAAATCGTTTAGTACCCTCATACCATATGTGACGGAAACTGAAGCAACTGCAAAGACTAATCCTCCTAGTAAACCTGTTTTATAATCAATTCTTTTTCCAACTAAATAGATCATCAATGTCGAAAAAGTCGTAAAGAATACCAAGAATAACCTTCCTTGAATGACGCCAACTCCAAATAGTAGAAACACAAACGCAAGCAAAAAAGGGGAAATAGGAGGCTGGGCATGATAAAAATCACGATAAGGAATTTCACCTTCTACAATTCTCCATGCAGCCATACCATATGTTGCTTCCCGGAAATGAGGAAGAACATCGACAACAACGCCGTAAAACCTTAGTATGAAAGCTAGGATAAGTATAAACGTGAGAATAATATGTTCTTTTTTCATTAACTCACCAGTTTACTTAAGAAGTTTATATTTGATTTAATCTTCAGATGTTGAAATTTTTGTGTTATTGAATATATACTGCAAATTTACTTTTTTCATTATTTTTTATTTTTACTTCAAGTGACTTATGCGCACATAGATTATGTGACCTTCTATAATTGGAACATAATTAGCTTCAAGAAACTCTAAGAAAACATCATAGGTATCATCTTTTCCAAAAAGAAATCCAGTGTTTACAACGACTCTAACATCAAAATCATAACATGCTTGAATAAACATTTCTCCGGTAAGATCTCCAATATGCGTTCGCTCTCTCGAAATTTCAGCAAAAGCAGTTCTCCTTTTTGCTCTAAAATTAATTTTTAAATTATCAGCAAGAACATATTCATCGGGGGAAGTGTTCGCTTTAACCCAATCAATGGCTTTCTTATCTTTTTCGGAAAGACGAGGATAGGTTAAGTTACTTACAGTGATTAGCAGAATAAAGAACACTACAAGACCAAGCTTTACTCCGTTGTAATTAAAAAGGCCTCTTAGACTCCTTAACATCTGGTGACGGGAAGAAAATACATTTTTTACCGAAGCCGTTATTTTATGTCCATCAAATTGTCCATCTTTGATTAAGAAAATGATAAAAATAGTTAACGCAATGAAAAACGCTGCTAAAGTTATCAGTATCCAATAATAACTTGGATAACTATAAAAAGGCAATGATAGAACCGGAAAATAAAAACGAGGATGATAAAATCGGATAATAATGGTAAAGTTTAGAATAATTAAGCCCAGAAAAATAATAATACTCAAAAGCGCTGATCTTAAATTTAACAATTTAAAATCTGATAAGGGAAAGAATCCGCAAACCATGGCCATCCATATGACATTTACTTGGTAATAATTAATTTGTTGTCGAGGAACTAAGAGAAATACTGCAAAAACCATGAAAAGAATGCAAATAATCAAGCCCCTTCCATATGGTTTTCTTGCAGCAAAAAAAGCACTGATTGAAAAAAAAACGAAAAAATAGAGATTTTCTGTGATTAGAACTCTCATAAATGTATTTAGACGTGTTTCCCAGGGCAATACAGTTTTCCCCAAATGTTGTCCTAAAACTTGTATAGTAAATACATCACCAAATAATAAGTAAAAAGGTGAAAACACAAGTAAGAGAGGAATTATAAATCCTAGAACGAGGAAAGCAATGTTCTTTACTTGATCGGTAAATTCAGTTTTTTTAATTTGCTCTTCTACGAATACAATAACGATAAAGGCAAGTAAAATTGGAGCAACTATGATTTTGATCATCACTCCTATACTAACAAAAAGCCCTGCTGAAACTAAGCTATTCCTTTTTGCACTTTGATCTTCTTTGTTTATATGTCCCATGATGACAGGTGTTAGAAAATAGTAACCTATCACACAGAAAGTCATAGCGATAAAATCATTTACTGCCATCATACCATACCTAGCAGAGAACGGAACAACTGCAAAAATTACACTTCCAAGCAAGCCTGTTTTGTAATCGATCCTTTTTCCTACTAAAAAGATCATGAAACACGTAAAAGTCGTGAAAACAACCAAGAACAACCTCGCTTGAATGATACCCACCCCAAATATTAAGAAAATAAAAGCAAGCAAAAAGGGAGACAATGGAGCCTGGGCATGAAAAAAGTCACGGTAAGGCATTTCGCCATCGACAATCCTCCATGCAGCCATACCGTAAGTGGCCTCACGAAAAATAAAGTCAACATCAACAATGACGCCATAAAGCCTGAATGCAAAATTTAAAGCTAAAATAATAACGAGAATAGCATGCTCTTTTTTCAGTCGCGTGTGGTCAACAAAGTTAATTAGTTTTTTATAACTATCAAATTTCAATATGAAACCTTCTTCTTTATAGTTTGCCTTTGATACTGATTTTACTGCGGTTGTTGGTTGGGTATAATCACGAAAATCAGTTTTTCGATAAGATCTTTTGCGTAAAATAAAGATTTCTATGTTAGTCGTACTTGTTGTCATAGTATTTGATAAGTTAGTTATGACAATTAGCAACAATATATTTCTTCGTAAGTTATAAGTATGGAAATTTCAAAGGTAGATACTCATCTTAATTAGATTTAAATTAAAGAATAATTGCCTCAGGGATTGAAAATGAATTTAAAAGCGTATCTAATACGGGCAGGAGTTACGTTTGAATTCTTTGAAAAAAAAGAAACCCATACTGCAGAAGCAGCCGCTAAATCACTGAGTGTCCCACTGGATAGAATTATCAAATCAATTGTATTTATAGATGAAAATAATTCACCTCTTCTTGCAATTGTTCGTGGAGATCAACATGTATCCAGAAAAAAACTTCAACAGGCTCTCAACGTGAAGAAAGCTAAAACTGCAAGTCAAGAAGTTGCTGAACATATTACAGGTTATCCAACAGGAGGGATTCCTCCAATTGGACACAAGAATCTATTAAAAACTGTAATAGATCCATCAGTTTTAGAACACGCATGCATGTGGGCCGGTGGTGGTACTCGTAAAAAAATGGTAAAACTAAGAACTGCTGATATTCTTCAACTGAGTAAAGCTCAAGTGAGCGAAATAACTGTAAAGCAGGATTCTAGTTGTGTCTATAATCAATAGACTATGACTACGCAAGTTCCTCAGTTAGCAATTTTCCAAGAATCGGAATACCTTCTCGGATGTTTTCTTCATCTTTGAAAGAATAGCTTAATCTCAACTCATGCTTTTCAGCAACAGTTGGTTGTAAAGAGTTGCTGTCTGGCATATATGCCATACCTCCAAGTGGATAGAAGGCTTCTCCAGGTACAAATAGAACTTCATTAGGCATAGCGACTCTCTCTAGGAACTCTTTTGCATCGAAGTTCTTATTCTCTGATTCCCACCATATGAAAAAGCCACCTTTTGGATCTGTACGTTCTCCTGCAGGGAATGTAGCATCAATCGCGTCAATCATCGCTTTTGCTCGCGCTTTATAAATTGAGTTAATCTTCGGGAGCATATCATCAATATTATTGCGGTAGTATTCATCCAAAACCCTTTGCATTATCAGTGGTGTGCACAGATCAAAAAAGCCCTTTCCTTTTATCATATTCTCTCTTAAATCCTCTGGTGCGATTGCATAGCCTACCCGTGCGGCAATAGCTTCCTTAGTAGTACTTCCTAGATAGACAACTCTTCGATTCTCTTTGTCTAATGACTTAATCGGAAATACTTTTTCTCCTTTGAAGTGAATGCTTCTGTAGGGGCTATCCTCTATAATCAGGACATCTTGTGCTTCTGCGACATCAAAGAGCGCCTGCCTGCGTTTTGCTGGGAGATTAGTACCTTTTGGATTATCACCATCTGGAACTAAATAGATCATTTTAGGCTTTT
>SMTZ1_10028089_pt1 | contig 10503 bp, 7 predicted proteins | sample DeeMarSWOR136_30_FD_25667 | JGI IMG/M metagenome (IMG submission 25667) | reverse complement strand
AATCACGGGAAAACAGGCTGACCTGAATCTGTGGCTAGACAACTCAACTGGAACCATCAACACCCGGCTTCAAGCAGAACAAGCACTAATCGAAACCATAACCTCCCGAATGCAACTGGCAGAATTCAAGGAGAAGGGCGCCAGAATATTCCTTCAGGAAAACGTTATCGGCTATGCTTCAGCGAACACATCTTACTGCGACGTTTTCATCAGCAAAGTATTCAACGCCCCAAACACAGAATTGATGATCGGCTTAGCAAGAGGAATGAAAAAGACCTATGATATACCTGCTTGGGGGCTGTTTGTAGACACCTGGAGGGAATGGAAAAAACCTCCAGCAGATTTCTCTGCCAGCGACGTCGAGAGGGCTCTTTATGAGGGATGGTTCTATGGAGCAAAATACTTCTTCTTTGAGCAGGGCAACTTTTTTGGAACTCTTGACCGCGACTGGCCCCGCAAATACATCATTCTGAATAAAGATGGCACGCTAAGCGATTACGGAAAAGTGATTCAAAGGTTCTACGCCTTCCTGCGAAACGGGAGCAAAATAGGGTATGACCAGCCAGATTACAGTCCATCTGTTGCGGTGATGATAGGGCAGAGCGGATGGAGCAGCCGAGGACAAGACTGGGGATTTTGGGATCAGAATGAAAGGCAGGGAGACCTCGATTATACTTTGTTGAATCTGTTTTTCCCCGGAATCGGCGACAATTGGCAGATGGGCGGTGCCCGAACAGGAAAAGAATTTACAGGATTACCCTTTGGAATGGTGGACATTATCACCGTCTACGCTCCACCGTCTGTACTGAAACAGTATGAGGTCATTGTTGGCTTGGGGTGGAGCCTGATGACCGATACCATCGCAGGCAACATTGAAGATTACGTTAAGGGTGGCGGAGTTTTCCTCTCGTTCCTAACGTTTACTCACAGTAACAAAACAATGGATGACCTTGAAAACCATTATGCGTGGACTGAAAGTTTTGCTTCGCTGTTCGGTATCAGCGTAAGCACTCCTGCTGCCAGTCAAGGGGATGTAACGGCTGACACGTTTTTACATAGGATTACCTTTACACAAGACACTTTCTGGTATCCATGGAGCGGAACAACCTACAGCTACTTTGGCTCACATGAAACTGGCTCTTGGTTCTGGAAATTCAAGTACGAGCTGTCCGACAGCGAAAACACCAGAGTGATAGCGTGGGTTAACGGGATTCAAAGCGACTATAACGCATTCATTGTCGAGAACAAGAAGGGTGCAGGCTACACTTACATTATCAACACCCGTAACTCCAATTCTCTTCCGAATGACGTTTTAACCGATGTTCTAACAGATTTCATACATTATCTCTGCACGTATTACGGACGAATTACGGTTTACGCGCCGTACCCCAAAACCGAGTACTGGCTGAGCCAAGGGCAGTCCGACAGAGCCGTCTACCTTCTGCATGACAATTCCACAACCACACAAAACTTCACATACTATGTTAGACCAATGGACGCAGGCTTAAGCCTCGATAAGAAGCACATAATCTTCGAATACCTCAAAAGCGAATTCTACGGCGTCACAGAAGAAAACATAGTTCCAATTAACGTGACACTGCGTACGGACGAGGCAAAACTGTTCCTGCTGCTAGAAGACGATGGTAAGCCTCAGGTGCTGTACTCCGATGCTCATTTAACTGCAGCCCCAATCTTCACTGACCACCGCCTACCAGTTGCAATCGAAGGAATCGGGGAAGCAGCAAACACGACCAAGATTTATTGCGCAGATTTTGGGCGCCCACGATACATCCTCGGCCTGCCCTTCAGTCTTGCCCAAGTCTATGACTCTGAAACCAACATTTTGACGTTTGTCTCCGACTCTGACATCACTGTCGGTTGGAACAACGTAATGGATTGTTCTGTGCTTTCATCAACCGTTTCTTTAACTGAATTTTCATGGGACTCAACTCGGGGGGTTCTAAGCGTTTCCGCAAAAGGAGCCGCAGGACAACAAGGCTCCATGCAGGTGCAGATGGGAGGAACAAAACCTTACTACCTCAAGGTCGACGATGTGGAGGTCTCAACATGGAGTCACGATGACTCAACGGGCATCCTGTCCGCCAACTTTTCGTTTACATCCGAGACCGCTGAAGTTGTCTTCGGCTTCAAGCAGATTGAGGTAGATGGGATGTTTGTTAGTGATGCGCGGGCTGATGTGAGTAGCGTCCAGACTGCTGGCTTTCATGTGGAGTGGATGCATAATGGTTCTGATGTGGCTCGAGCAACCGTTGAAGTTAATGGCACCGAATACGTGACAAACCAAACAGGATGGATCAGTTTCGACGCCAGCAATGATAGTGTTGGCAGAGTTGCTTGGAGCATCACGGATGTAGAATACAAAGATGTAACTGATTACGCCAAATCCGTTACTGACCTCTCCATCATCTGGGACAGAGTTAACGTTACGGATTCCATCGTAATCGATGATGTTGTTCAGGCGGGTTCGTTGCAGACTGTGTGGCTGAAGGCTGAGTACGAGTACGATTCTGCGATCTTTGACAACACAGGGGGAACCATCTTCCTTAATGGCGAACCTATGACATGGTCTAACCAAAACTCAAGGTGGGAGTATAATGCAACATCTAACATTCTTGGTCCACAAACGTATAAAGTTACAGCGGTTGACGATGAAAGTTATGGGCTCACGTCTATCCGCAACCAAAACGAGAACATAGAAATAATTTGGGACAAAATTGAGGTAGCTAAGACAGAGTTTGAGACAAGCGCATTGGGGGTTACGAACATAAGAGTTCATGTTGCCTATGATTACACAGGGAATCCGGTGGTCAACGCAGATGTTTCCGTTAATGGGAAAGCATGCAACCAAGTCGGGCAGGGAATATACGGCTGCGAAATAACCGATTGGAGTCCGTTTCAGAGTTTCCTTGTTGAGGTGGATTATCCAGACTTTGAGCAAGCCACACGAACAGTATCCAACATTCACGTCTCAAACACAATATTGTTTGTGGCAATCGGATCAGCGATTCTGTTAACAGCAGCATTTTTTGTGCTGAGGAAAAAGCGGAGAAAACGAAAACCTGAAACCCCATCTTCAGGTACACCACCAAACATAAGGCTTTTATCTGTTAACTCGAGGAAAAGGGGATGGGTAGAGTGAAGAAATTGGACTGGAAAATTCTTCTATTAACGGCGCTAGCCGCATTCATAGGTAGTATTGGGCAACTGGAATTTAAGCAGGGAGCAAACAACCTTCAGTTCGACCTCAAGCTGCTACTCACAAATTACCATCTAATCGCTGGAGTTGTGGTATATGCCGTGTCCACTGTTCTTTACGTTTACGCCTTAAACAAGGAGAACCTTTCTATACTCTATCCCATAATCGCTACCTCCTACATCTGGACACTCATATTCTCCAAAATCTTCCTCAAGGAGCCTGTGGGATTAACCAGCTGGGCAGGCGTCTTCTTCATTCTGTTGGGAGTCGCGCTTATTGCGACACAAGCAGGTAGATAACCGTTGATTGTGATAACGGTTCCAGCCTGCAATGAGGCAAAAAATCTAAGAAAATGTGTGGAAGTGCTTCTGAAAGAAGCCCCCAGATTAGGGGAGGACTTCCGTATTGTGATAGCTGAGGATGGAAGCACTGATGGAACCGATGTTATCGCTCAGGAACTGGAACAGACGTACCCGCAGGTTATCCACCTTCATTCGCAGAATAAATTGGGAAAAGGGTTAGCGTTGACGCGGGCGTTTAACAAAGTGGATGGTGACATCTACGCTTTTGTTGACTGCGACCTTGCGACAAGCATGAAGTTTTTTCCTCAGCTAATTAATTCGATACGAGAAGGAAATGATTTGGCGTTAGGGTCAAGATACATGGAAGGCGCTGAAGTTGATCGATCAGTTTTACGGGATTTTCCGTCAAGAGTTTACAACTGGCTCATCAGGATTTTGTTCAAGGACAGGGTTTTCGACCATCAAATAGGCTTTAAGGCGTTCTCTAATAGGCTGATCAAAGGCGTTCTCAACGAGTGCAACAGCACCGGCTGGTTTTGGGACACGGAAATCATCGTCCGAAGCTTAAATAACAGTTACAAAATTGTTGAATTTCCGGTTGAGTGGAAAGAAAAGAAAAGCGGTAAAGGCTCCCTAAAAATGGTTACCGGCGTTGCTATACAAAACGTGATTGGAATTATTGAATTGAAGAGAATTCTCCGAAAGTGAACAGTGCACTCATCGATTGTAGATACGAGAAACGCAAGCTGCTAGTGTCACCTTTTTATGGGTGATTACAAAAATTTAATATTGCCTAGCAGATTTAGACAGAACAATCCAGAGGGACGGGTTAACACTTGGCTTCTGCTCTATCAAGGATTGCGGGGCGATTCAATAGATGGCGCTTAGCATTCCTCATTCTTGTTATAGTGTACGCGGCTCTCCTGTTGCTCTATTTAGATTATGCCCCAATCCGCTGGGACGAGACACCGCACCTGTATGGCGGACTGCTACTGAGCCGCGGACAGTTTGACGAGTACCTGCGGGAAAGCGCTTTTTATCCCCCACTGTTCGATGTTACAACGGCTCTGTACTTCAAGACAGTAGGGTTAAGCGTGCTCTCAGCCCGATTAGTGGCAGTCACGTTCGGTCTCCTCTCCATCTGGATTGTTTTCGAGGCTGGCTACAAACTGTATGGACCAAGAAACGCTTTGATTGCAGCTGTCTTGTTGGCTTCGATGCCTGGCTTCGTCGTATTGTGCAGAATGGCGTTAATCGAAACTATGCTGATGTTCTTTTTCTCCATTTCTCTGCTTCTGTTCTTCTCTTGGATGCGCACAAACAACGACAAGATGCTGATTCTGACCGGAATAGCCCTCGGCTTAGGATTTCTTGTTAAGTATCAGATGGTGATTGGCGGCATAATCATATTGGTAAGCCTACTCTATTTCGGCAGACAACGTCTCACGACCAAGCTCAGCAAATTTTTGATTGTTCTGGTAGTTGCAGGAGCAGTTGTTGCGCCATGGGTAATTCTCACATATCAGCAATACGCTACGAAAATGTTTGGAAAATGGCTCTACGTAGCCGGTATGGGCAACGAGGAAAGACTTGCGTATAGCACACGATTTCCCACGCCCATCTTTTACCTCATCGAAATGACCCAGCCCTACCCGCATATACACCCGATCTATTTGCCTGTTTACATCCTCGCTTTACTGGGTTTAGGACTCTGGTTGTGTCACCAGCAAGGATTGGCGTTACATAACCCTGGTTTTTCCAATCTTAGCTGTCTCCGCTTCAGAGTTCATCCTGTTCCTCTGGGATAAGGCAAAGGATAGGCTGAAGGCGCCTCACATCAGCTTCCGCCAAAAGAGCCTCACCAAAGTTGCTGCCGTAGCTTTAGTGGCAGCGGTGAGCGTTTCGGTAGTTTACAGTTCATGGGAAGCCTACGTATGGGTAAAATTCGACCACGTCAACATTCCAATTGATGAAGCAACTCAATACGTGGTTGAGCGGATAACACCAGATGAAAAGATAGTGGTTCTCTGCGCGGGAAACTACTTCAGTGCAGACATGGTGGAGTTTTATTTGCTGTTGTCTGATCCAGATAACAAACAGCCCATGCAGTATCCTGAATTGGCGGTTGACGCTTACAAACCCTCCTTCAATTTCACTTGGCTGATTGAGAGTTCCGAAGCCTCGAATGTTAAGTATCTGCTGCTGTTTGAGCACGGCAACATAACATATTATGAGTCAGACTTGAGATCTCATGATGTGTTAGAGGCTATGCTTGACACTGACAGATTTGTTGTTGAAGAGGATTTTGGAACTTTTCCTCGCCGGATATACATCCTGCGATTTTTGTTGAGCTCCTGAGTGAACATAAAATGATGCCTAGACGTGACCGCAAGCTTGCCGTAGCCATACCAGTTTCCATAGTCTCTGACATTCCTCATCTGCGAGAGAAAACCCTGAAATTGGGTTTGGTTGGCAGAGCAGCAGCCATCTTTCGCGTCAACGAAATCGTTGTGTTCCCAGACAATCTGGGCGCCAACCAGAAACGGGACAGAGACCTAATCGTCACCCTTCTATCCTATCTGGAGACGCCCCAGTATCTGAGAAGACGGCTCTTCAAAATCAAGCCTGAACTACGATACGCGGGTATTCTTCCGCCCCTACGCACGCCCCATCATCCCCTAGAAAAGAGGGCGAGAAAACTGAAGACCGGAGAATACAGGGAAGGGGCCGTAGTATCCGTTACCGAATCAGGGTCGCTTGTGGACATAGGCGTCGATCGGTCAGTGCTAATAGCCGACAAGCTGCCCGTAAACAGAAGAGTTACAATCGAAATAACAAAAGCTGGGAAGCACCCCAAAGTTGCCTTGGCTGACAGGGAGGAGATTGAAGCCTACTGGGGCTACACTGTAACGCCGTCAAAAGTCTCTTTCGGGCAACTAGCTAAAGCGCATGCATACGATTTGGTGATTGCCACATCCAAGATGGGAACTCCGTTGACGCAAATCGCTGATGCGCTGGCGGAAAGATGGAAAAAAGCGGGCAACATTCTTGTGGCTTTTGGCTCGCCAACTCAGGGACTTCAGGAGATTGTGGCGCAGGAAAACCTTAGTTTAGACAAGGTTGCCGATTTCACGGTTAACACTATTCCAGATCAGGGAACTGAGACTGTCAGAACCGAAGAGGCACTATACGCTACTCTGGCCCTCCTGAACGTTATCAGTAACTGAAAAAAGGAAAATGGAATCGCCGCTTGTCTGCGATGGCTATGCCGGGCTTGTGGTGGTGGGGCGGCTTCCCAACTCAAGTGATGCAGTGATTGTTTCGTTGTCCCTTACTACTGTTAAATCGATTGTTTGCCCCGGTAATGTATACTCCTCCAAGTAAGCCGAGAGATCATCTATACCGGTTATTCGTGTTCCGTTGATGGCGATTATTATGTCCCCGCCGATAACCACAAGCTCTTCCCCGACTCCAACCTGCTCTGTTCCGCCATGTAAGCCTGCATTGTCTGCTGGTCCACCGCTTGTAACCTGAGCAATCAGCCACCCATAAGTGACGTCAACGTCCATTACCTCAGCAATCCCATAGCTCATGTCAGTTCCCGAGGCGCCCAGCGAAGGATGGTCCCCGTAAGAGCCTGTGTTAATCAAGTCCCTGATTTCCCTCAAGATGGTGTTGGATGGTATCGCGAAACCCACTCCCTGCGAATCCTCCACAATAGCCGTGGCAATGCCCACAACTTGACCTTGATAGTTCAGAACTGGACCCCCCGAGTTGCCGGGATTCAGGGGAGCGGTGGTTTGGATGACGTTGGGTATAACGTATCCGCCGGTTGTTTCTGCAGACAGTGTTCTACCCAACGCGCTGACAAACCCTGTGCTCATTGACCCGGATAAGCCGTAAGGAGTGCCCACCACCATAACTGGGTCACCGACCTGCAGGCTGGATGAGCTGACAATTTCTAGAGGAACATACTCTTCCTCCGGAGCGTCTACAGAAAGCACCGCCAATTCAGCGTAGGGGTCTGAGCCGAGAACCGTTGCCGGGTAGGCGTTGCCGTTTGAGAAGGTCACGGTGATGTTGATTGCGCTGTCGACCACATGATAGTTGGTAACAACCACCATCTCCCCCGTGAAGTTGTAGACGAAGCCGGACCCTTGAGCCTGCGAGTAGTATGCTCGTCTGAAAATGTCGTAACCCGACAGCATCATATCGCGGATTACCACAACCGAGTCTGCAACTTGCGCGTATATCTGCGAAACTGAAACGTTGTCCCCTGAAACAACTGTGACATTCTGGTAGGTCACGTTTTGTGGGGATTGGATTTGGGAGAGTTGTTCTTGGAGTGCTGTAACCTGATTTTGGAAAGCTGTAACCTGATTTTGTAGGGCATCAATTTCTTCTGAGGTAGCGGAATAGCCGCTCCAGTAGCCAACCAATCCTCCCGCAACTAGGCTGGCTATGACAATAATCACCGCAAGAACCGTTAAGGTGCGCGTATTTTTTGGTTTTTCAGAAAGCTCCAACTATAACCCTCCTTGTCTACTCACTACATTAAACTCATCGGATGAAGAAAAAGGCTTGAAGACTATTTTAATTATGCCGCGCTTTTCCAGTCTTTCCATGGCTTCAAGGAACCGGTGATGCTGTTTTTCATTCAACCTGAAATGCTCCAGCATCTCCTTCACCGAAGATCGAGTGCATCCACCACGTCGAAACTGCCGCCGCAAATAGTTCACGACAATCCGCTCCACTACTCCGCATTTCCACGTGGTGTCTCGAAGTAGAACAACGAACGCTTTAAGCCGCCTTTGAGACCCACTTCCAGATATGCAAACCAAAATTTTCACCCTTTTGAACATGCTCTAAGTTGAGTCAACACCCACAGTTTGCCATAAAAGAGTTTTTCAGAATTAGACCAAAATTTGTCTGCCGATGAAACTTTGCTGGGCATTCTTTGATGCTAGTTTAGTGTTCTCGGGCACCACCAAACCTTGATTAGTTCGAATCTTGAAATAAATTTAAATACACAAAACAGGGAATGTTGGTATTACTCCGTGACTGCAAAAGAAGCTGAAAGGTTGAATGTTAATTGAAGTGCCCACACTGTGGTGAAGAGGTTCGAAATGTGGCAAGTCCCTTGTTGTGAAACAAAAAATAAGAACAGATTTAGTGCTTGCCGCAGCCATGTTGACTATAATTTCAGCAGCATTTTCCTTTGGCTTGAGTTACCTTGGGTTTGACCGATACGTAGCTTACGCTTTTGCAGAACAGGCTTATACTTTTGCTGCGATAGCCGGATTTTTGGTCGTCGGGATTCTTAGCATCATAGGTACTGTGTTTGGCATCATTGCAGGCCTATTCATGCTGCAAAGGAAAAACGTCAACTTTTCAATGTTAGGGATTATTCTTCTGCTAGTCTCGGCGTTTGGTAATTACATAACTCTTTATGGCTGTATACAATACGGCTTCATGGAAATCGCAATGTTCTGTGAAATAACAATATTAGTATTCTCAATCCTGAGCGCAATTTTTCTCACCAAATCAAAGGCTGAGTTTAGTTAGACTAAAACCCAGTTTTTCTTCTCAACTCGACTATTTCTTTTAATCTCCATTTTTCAGAATTAGACCAAAATCTAACCCAAACCTAAACACAAAAGGTGAGCATTGACAAGCCACGGCAAAGCCGCAACAGACCAGAAAACAGAAACACAGCGACATTTATTATAAACAACAAAATTATTTTCATTAATTCCTCTTGTTTCCTTGGAGCGGTGTGGATGGCTGTTCGTGTTCGCCCATTGAAATATTTGCTCGGTTGGCTTATCGCGGGAACCAGGGGCGGCGTAACCCGCGCCAAGATAATTGAGACCTTACGGGAGAACCCGCAAAACGCGAATCAACTGGCGAACTTGCTTGAAATGGATTACCGAACGATAAGGCATCATCTGAAAATCCTGCAGAGGAACAGGCTAATCACCTCCGCGGGAAAGGGGTATGGAATCACCTATTTTCTGGCTACAGAATTAGAGGAAAATTATGGTCTTTTTGAGGAGATTCTGAACAAATTGTGGAAAAAACAAAAAAGGAAATGCAATGAACAAATACGTGAAAATCTGGATAATCTTGGCGATTTTGTTAGTGGTCGCTGCGCTCTCAGATTTCTTGGCCATGCAAAACGCCCCCTCTCCGCCACCATCCATATGGGACACCAGACTTCCCTTTGACAAAACCAACTTCGACTTTAGCGGATACCATTCATACATGGGGGACATAGAGCTGTTCTACAAAATCAAAACAATACTTTCCTCCATCAATGCCACACTCCTAGTTTTGCTGTTGATTACATATGTTGACATGTACAAAAAAATCCAGTCAGAATTCACAATCGGACTAGTAGTCTTCTCGCTGATTCTGCTGCTCTATGCCCTTTCATCTAATCCCCTCCTGCAGTGGCTCTTCGGCTACCGAGCGTTCGGTCTCGGACCCTTCGCAATGCTTCCAGACCTGTTCACAACCTTAGCCCTAGCTGTGCTGCTGTACCTAACAATGAAGTAAAAACCAAATTGTTGTGCACTTGCCATTAGAAGAACAAGAAATACCGCGGTACATTCTTCGTGTATTCACGGAAGGAATCGCCATAAAGTTCTAGACAGGCTTTTTCTTCAGCTAGAATTCTGGTATGAAGTAACAAAGAAGACCTAATCTGTATAAGCAACGCCGAAGCGAACAAACCTCTCGCATAGATTATGGCTTTCTGCTTTCTCTTCCGCCTAGATTTATCATAAAGCCTTGACAGCACATCCTTGGGAAAAATCCAAAGCAAGAGAATCAGAGATTTATTAACCAAAATGGGCGCGCATCATCGTGGAGCCCAATATGTTTAAGATAGAAAAAAAGGGGATATTGGGTTTGATTACTGGGTGGCTCTACACCGGTCTCAACTGGATTTCTCAATCTTTCCCCGTTTTCGCAAACCGAATG
>SMTZ1_10008112_pt1 | contig 10503 bp, 6 predicted proteins | sample DeeMarSWOR136_30_FD_25667 | JGI IMG/M metagenome (IMG submission 25667) | reverse complement strand
CTGCGGGAATCCTGGCGTGGGCCAAGGCGACCGGGATTGGACGGTTGGCCGGCGCGGTTCAATTTCTGTACGACCTGATCGCACCGTTACTGTTGGCCTTCCGCCAGGCGCACTTCCATGCATTAATAACCATCGGCGTCTTCTTCGCCTTGATTCTGATTCTGAACCGGGTGTTCACCCGCTTCTGGTGCCGCGCGATTTGTCCGCTGGGCGCGATGCTCGGGATATTCTCGCGCTTTGCCATATTCGGTCTCAAGAAGGATGAGTCAACCTGCGATCACTGCAACCTCTGTCTCGAATCCTGCCAGGGCGCCGACAACCCGGACATAGGAGCGCGCTGGCGTCAGGCGGAGTGCCACCTTTGCCTGAACTGTCAAGCCGCCTGCCCGCAAAACTCTCTCAGTTTCCGCTTCTTCCCCGATCAATCCGACACCAGGACCAATCCGGCCGGTACCCCGAAAGTCGACGCCACCCGCCGCAAGGTCCTGACCTCAGTAGCCGGAGGTCTTGCCCTGGTGCCGCTGTTTCGGGCCGGGGATGCGTTCGAAGTCAACCGCTCTGAACTGCTGGTGCGCCCGCCCGGCTCTCAACCCGAAGATGAGTTCATCGGTCGTTGTATTCGCTGCGGCCAGTGCATGCGGGTCTGCCCCAACAATGCGCTGCATCCGACTCTGCTGGAAGCTGGGCTCGAGGGTCTCTGGACGCCGTACCTGATTGCCCGCATCGGCTACTGCGAGCCGACCTGCACGTTGTGCGGCCAGGTCTGCCCGACCGGGGCCATTCTGGAACTGACCTTGAAACAGAAAGTGGGCGACAAGGACACACCGCCCAACCGCATCGGGACCGCGTTTGTCGACCGCGGCCGCTGCCTGCCGTGGGCGATGGCCACGCCGTGCATTGTTTGCGAGGAGTGGTGCCCGACCTCACCCAAGGCGGTCTATCTGCGCGAAGAGACCGTGATCGACAGCCGGGGCAACGAAGTGAAGGTCAAGCTTCCGTATGTGGATGCCTCGCTCTGTACCGGATGTGGCGCTTGTGAATACGCCTGTCCCGTGCACGATCAGAAGGCCATCTACATTACTTCGGTGGGTGAATCGCGCTCGGAGACCAACCAGATTCTGCTGGAGAGAGACCGGTCGCAACCGAGACGCCCTTCCACGCCTTAGTTGTCACACACCTGCCTGAAGACGCGCATGAAGTTCTCGCCTAGGATTTTGCGGGTATCTTCTTCCGAATAACCGCGCGCCACCAGTTCCTGCGTGATATTGGGGACCATCGAACAGTCACCCAGACCGGACGGCAAGGCGTAGACACCGTCGAAATCCGAACCGAAACAGACGTAGTCAGGACCAACCAGTCGGGTGATATAGTCGATGTGATCCACGACCGTCCCGACATCGACCGGCACCGCTTCGAGTTCGTTCTGGATGGTCCTTCTGATCTCCCGGCGCGCCTCCCGCAGGCGATCCCGATCATCGGCATAAAGCTCCCGGACCGAGTCAAACTGTGGTTCGCGAGCAGCCCATAAGGAATCGGACACTCGACCCCACTCGGCCGACAAGTACGCGGTGAAGAAATTGATGCCGATTACTCCGCCGTCGGCGGCCACCGCCCTGATTTGATCGTCGGTGAGATTACGATCGTGAGGGCACAGGGCATGGACACATGAATGAGATGCAACGATCGGGTCGGTGGTTATCTTGAGCACTTCTTCGACCGCCTCGGGCGAGGCGTGCGAGATGTCTACGATCATGCCGAGTTCATTCATTTTCCGGACGACCTCACGGCCGAAGTCGGTCAGCCCATGGAACGCCGGCGCCGTGTCGGCCGAGGATATACACCAGTCGCTCGAGGCCGTGTGGGTCAGGGTCAAATAGCGGACGCCCCGGTCGTAGAAATGCTGAAGGTTGTCCAGATCGTTGGCAATAGCCACGCCATTCTCAATCCCAAGGAAGATGGCGATTTTGTCATTCTCAATGATTCGCTCCGCCTCGGCCGCGGTACGACACAACTCCACCTGATCGGGGTAACGGTTGAGTTGCGCATCGAGTGAGTCGATCATGCTGTCGACATGCGGGCGGCATTCTTCAAGCGGCGTGTCGGTAGACAGCCAGCAGGCCATGACCTGGAGGTCGATGCCGCCTTCACGCAAGCGAGGAATATCCATATGACCGGTGGTGTCACGCCGACCGAAATCGGCCCCGCGCATGAGGCGCAAAACGGCGTCCGAATGGAGGTCGACCACCAGAGCGTCCCGGTGTATATCCAGGTATGACCGGTTTTGGCGGCGGTCCTGAGAGCAGTTCACCAGACCGGCTGCCAGAATGAGGAGCAAGATGCAGCGTTGCATGGGTGCCTTTCGTCGTATCAGATTAGAATGTCGCTTTCCCAGCCGAGCCGGATAAGCTCGATGTTGTTGGTCTCACTATGGCCCAGGTGATATTCCTTGTCGGCCAGAGCGATATGGTGCGCGGTCGGCTGGAGCGGGCGATCTTCGCCAAACACAAGCTGCCGCTTCCTCTGGATGATCCTCAGCCCCACACTGTCGGCCGCCACCGGATCGGTGCTCACAATAAGACCGTTGTAACTCCAGACGTAAGCGGGATCGAAATGGTGCAAGCCAATGTTGTGAAATTGCGGCGTCAGCATGACCAGCACGTTCAGCCGGACTTTGTCCTTGACCAGCGGTAGATTCCAGATCTTGGCCAGGCTGGCACAGGCGTTGTCGTGATAGGTCCACGGTTCCGGATCGAACATAATGGGGTTCTTTATCACCCCGCCGACCCCGGACAGGGCGTGCGTTCGCATCGGGCGCGTGTTGATCAGCGCGGTGGCCTTCTGGAAAATCCCGTTGCCGAGCACACCCCGGTCGTCGACCGAGATATTGTCAGCGGCGACCCCGACTTCAAGCAGCCGTTTACGGATAGCCTGCTCCACCTCGGGCGGCGTGGGCAGGTATTTCCAGACATTGGACTTGATGCCGACAATATCTTTCGCGCTGACAATCTGTCGCCAGCAATCGACCGGTTTCTCTTTTCCGAACAAAGCCACCATCGCGTCGTCCAGCATTTGTTCAACTAACTCGGAGCCGATCTTTCCGGCATCGTTGACTACGCCCTGATTACGAATGAGCACTACCCGCGATTTGATCACCGGCTCCTTCGCGACTTCCTCGGCCAGAACCGGCAGGCCGACCGCCACCCCGACGGCGGCGCAGCCGGCCCCCCTGATGAAATCACGTCGGGTCAGAGTCGATTTCTTCTCAGACATGGTTTTATCCCTCAGCTAATTTGCATTCGACAGATTAGCGCGTGCAGCCGCTATAAGGCTGTCGGCCGCCGCTGCGCTCTCAGCATCAAATACGACCACCAGATACCGGCTCAACGGTTCAACCGCCGCAAATTTGCCCCGGTCAGTCTCGACCGCTCCGCCGCCTCGAGCATTCGCCAGATACGACTGTCGGAAAGAACCCTCGGCCTCCCCGGCCGCAGCCTCATCGGGATACTCGACCAGAAGCAGCAGGGTGGAACCGGGCTGGTAGCGCGCCAGCACCGCGTTGGTCGCGGTGCTCAGATTGAGGATGTTATCCCGGGACACGTAATAATGATAGATAAGCGAGGGGTGCAGATGAAAGTACCGCTGGCTGAACGGGATCAACCCGTCCGGCGGAAGCACCCCGACCAGGGGCGGTTGTTCGGATTCGGCCGGCAGCTTTTCCGACACGGCCCGGGCGAACGATTTCAGCAGGCGGTCGCTCCCCTCGCCGCTTTCTTCCAGAGCCACGCAAACGTAATACCGGTTTTGCCAGAAGCAGAGTACACTCCCCCGCATCTCATACCCGCCGCCGATACCGGTCGCCTCGTGCTCCCGCGCGTAGCTGAAAACACCGTAAGCGTCGTACACGGTGCCCATGTCAAACAGCTCGACCGTAAGCTCCGGGTGGTCCGGCCGGGCATAACGAGCCACTGCCACTACGCTGAAGGCGTAGGAGTTGTATACCTCACCGGCACCGTCGATGTACTTGTATATGCTCTCGCGGTCGTAACGCTGGATTTCGCCGGCTCGATTCCAACCGCCGAGGGCAACAGGCAGGTACTGAACATCAGTCATCGAGGCGTCTCCCGGTTGAGACTGGTTGCAGGCAGCCAGAAGAACTGCCGTCAGACACGTCGGCAACGCGCGCATATGACAATACTAACGCTGAAAGCATGGCCGCGTCAACAAGCAACCTATAGCTTCGGATAATCGACCTTTCGCCCGTAGAACAGATCATCGCCCCAGACCGAAACCGTGCGAGCGAGAGACGAGCGCCGGATACCGGCCCGCACGATGTTGTGCACCAGCGTCGGCGGATGACTGTACGGGCAGACTTTCATGCAGAGACCACAATCGGTGCCGATCAGACGCCAATAACGAAGGCATTGTTCGACGCGAAGCGGCCATTTCTCCACGCCGCGCACCTCGACCGGGCGATCGCTCGGTATCGCCGCCGACGGACAATTGACGGCACATTTGCGACATTTATCACAGAAATCCTGCAGACCGAATGAGACCGGTTGGTCGGGCACCAGGGGAAGGTCGGTCGTCACCGCGCCCAATCGGATACGGGCGCCGAATCTTGGCGAGATCAGGTAGCCGATTCTTCCAACTTCGCCCAAACCGGCGTCCCGAGCCACCGGCGGCAGCATGATCTGGTAATTGCTGTCGGAGATATGGGCGCGGGCGGGGTAGCCCAGCGCACGTATATGCCGGGCCAGATCGACCGAAAGGTGCGCCGCCTGAAGGTATCGGCGGGCTGTCTCCCCGGTAATCGGAAGGTCCGGGGCGGACTCAACACAGAAGTAGTCCATTTCGACAGCAAACGCGATGGCAAAACGATGTTTATTACTGATCGGCCGGCCCCACGGCTCCGGTCCGCGACCGACGTGCGAATACACGAACATCGGATTCAGGATCGCCACGCCCACGTCATCGGCGCCGGCCTGCAGAACCCTCTGCTTGATCTCCTTAGTAATCCGAGTCGAATCAAGCGGCTGCGCCTCGCGGGCGACTTCGCCGTCCACCTGAGTCGTCAGAGTGTTGATTCGCTCGAACATTTCACGAATCTGTCCCGACCTTACCGCGTCGTAATACCTTCCGCCCGGGGCGAGCAGGCGGGGCAATTCGCGAAGGCGGTCATCGAATTCTCTGTATTCGGGGCGCATCCGGTAGTATTGCTCGTATTTATCACTGCCCGGCTCGTACTCCTCGCGGGCGAACATGATGTCGCGTTCGTCGACCCGTTCGGTAATCGGACCGATAGCCATAGTACGGCGGCAGCCTATCGGGCTGAAGAACAGTATCAGGAAGAGCGCCAACCCGGTTACTGGTAACAGTACACCCCACGGTGAGTCGGCACACGCGGCATGCCAAACACACCAGGCAGCACTGAACACGCTAAGAAACAACAGGCTGAAAAGCACGGCCCGGGGTCGCTTTTCACGAATTGAACCAAGGGCGAGAAGAATCAGGAAGAGGCTCACCGTGACGCCGGCCAGCCAGTATACGCCGTGGAGCCAGAGCATTGTTCAACCGTAACAGAACGGTCACCTCAAAGCAAACAAAACCGGCAATCGATGGGATCCCGATTCCGACTGAGCGACCACGTGACTAGAGGCAGTCGTTGAGCCCCAGCGACGAACCGGTAATGAAGAGGTAGTCTATCAGAGTGGCAACATCACTGATGGTGAGGTCATCCCTGACGACGTCAGCTCCGCCCGACTGGTTGAGGTCGGCCTCGTACAGACAGGGTATGACGTCGAGCGAACCCGTTATGAAAAGCACGTCGATCAGAGTACCGATATCACTGATCGTGGGTTCATCACCCCCCTCGCCGTTGACATCACCCACCCGCAGGACACAGCAGGTGGCCACTTCGATCTCGAATAGCCGTTCATCGGGATCACCAGAGTTGTCCGTGACCACGGCCGTGAAGCTGATTGTTCCGCTCCGCTCAGGCTTACCCGAGATGAGTCCGTCCGACGACAATGACAGCCCGGTACCTGCCAGGTTGTCGTGCTTATCGGTCCAGATCTTTTGTCCGTAACCGTTCTCAGCCTCCAACTGCTGCGTGTAGGGCTGCCCGAGATCGGCCGCCGCAAGGGTCTCGGTGACAATCGCCAGAGGGAGACCACAGCGGTACGCGGTGGCATTGAAAGCATCAACGGCCGCCTCGACCAGCGACGGTTCGCCCAGATCGGAGGCCTCAAAGCGTACTCGCATCGTGGCCGTGGGGGTCAGGAAATCCTGAACCAGGAAGTTATGGACGTACCAGCCGCCTGAAGCCTGCGAGATTGGACCGACCGTCTCCACCAGCGCTTCATCCACCCCGTTCATGACGAAGACCCTCATGACGTCGCTGAGCGGATTGGATCCGCGGTCATTCGAATACCACCGGGCATAGCTGATCCTGGCCGCGCCCAGCGAGACGTCGAACACGGGCGAAGTCAGGATGGTAGTGCCTCCATCAATATCGCCATATGTCGCGTTGTCGGTCACGTAGCACCGACCGGAGCCGTCGTAATCGGCCGGCGGATCGCCGCGCGTGCCTCCGGCACTCGGAATCGCCCGCACCCATGGGCCGTCCGCCACCGTACCGGAGACCGTCCAACCCCAGTCGACCTCAAAGTCGTCATGCATTCTCAGAACCGTCTGAGAAGCCACCGGCGCCCAGTTGGCGGCGGCCGGATCAGGATCAGTAAACGTCTGCCCCTCGGCCTCATCTACACTGACGTAGAATAGAATGCGGTCGGCACATCCGACCGGGGGTATGGTCGCTTCGAACAGGTCGCCACCCAAGTCGATGAGAGATAGCGACGAATAGGCCCCGCCGGCGACCGAGTAGTGCAGCTGTCCACTGCCGGGAACGGGGACGCCGCCCCAGGCGGATGTCACCTGCACCTGGATGGTGGTCGGGCTGAAGGGTTCCACCCACTCCGGAAGACCGGAGGGATAGCCGATGACCAGGGTCGGCTGCGGCGTACCCACCACGAACACGGTAGCCAGCGATGCCTTCACCAGCAACGTCATGTAGTTGAAATCCATATAGGTTGTGCTGTCATGGGCCGTGTGATAGACACTGGAGAACTCCTCTTCGGCCACGAATACAACCGGATAGCCGTTCTGGGAGAAGGGATAGTGATCTGAGGACGCCGAGGCCCCTGACAGATTGCCGGTCACCCCCAGCAGTGAGTCTGCCAGCGCTACCCAGAGGTCCGCATAGGACCGGTCCGGACCGAAGTAGAGGGCGGCCTCGGTGGTATTGCCCAGGTAAGCGATCATATCCATGTTCAGCATGGAGATGATCTGCTGACCCTGACTCGCCGCCCGATCGGCGTAGTGCCAGGCGCCGTTCAGACCGGTTTCTTCGGCGTCAAAGGCCACAAATACGAAAGTCAACTCGGTCTCGACATCACGGAGTATTCTGGCCAGTTCCAGCACCCCGGCGGTCCCGCTGCCGTTGTCATCGGCGCCCGGCGAGCCGGGCACCGCGTCGAAGTGGGCTCCGACGACAACATGGATGTTGGGAAAGGTGGCCCCTGTCTTGGTGGCTACGACATTGTAGCACGTAGTCCAGGCACCGCTGAGATAGACCTCAAAAGGATCCGTGAAAAGCGAATCGTAGCCAAAGTCCGCGAATTTGTCATAGATCCAGTCTCGGGAATCGCGGTTGGACTGGGTCCCGTTGACGCGCCCAGGAAAAGCCTGCAGTTGACGAACGTATGACGATAACGAATCAGTATCAACCTCCGCGATCAGGGTTAGCAGATCCGGGCGCGCTTGAACGGCCAGATCAGGCCTGGGTGCCGGTCTGGCATAGCCGACCACCGGCTATTTTGAACCCAGAGGAAAAAGCTGCCGCTGCTGCAGAACGGCCGGGTCAGCATCCTCAACGACATATAGCTTGATCTCATCCTGTTCGAACAGCGGTTCGTGCAGTTTGGCGTTCGCCAGATCGCGGCGCCCATCCAGGACCAACTCCTGTCGCGTTACACCGCCGGCAATGAACTCCCAATTCAGGGGCGATTCGGCCAGGCGTTGGGCGCCGGCCGGGTCGGCCAACAGCAAGTAGCCGTCGTTCAGTCTGAGAACCGGGTCGAGATCGAGGCCAGCCAGGTATTCCGCCTGCTCCTGATCCAAGACCGTGACTTTATAGAGCTCATCAGCGCTGGCCCGATCAGCCAGGAGCACGATCATTATGAGCGAGAAGAATAGAAGGCGTAACGTCATTTAGAACCCTGGCGGGAAAATTGGTTTGTACTCTTGTCCCGACACCGTATGAGTAACAGGTCCTGCAAACATCTGGGCGGGCGACCTATCAGCCTGCACCGGATCAGCCATACTCCGGCCCCGGGGCAGCCAGACAGGTTAACCAGGTGCCTCCTTCCAGTATACAACAGAATCGGAATGTGTCAATCCGATAAGTCTCAGGATAACTACCTCCCAGATACCCCTTGACGTTCCGTCGGACTGAGTTATTTTGATACGTTTTAGGCGGTTGCAACGTCTTATTAGTGGTCGCTCCGTTTGCTATCGAGGAGGTGAGACTTGGTGACTATCCGATTTTCAACAGCTCTGATTCTATCCACCGCCATCGCCGTCATCCCGCAAACCGGCTGGGCGCGTTCGTTTGCTGAACAAAACCCGCCCCCGCCCTCCGACAACACTACCTCCCCGGCATATTGCAATGCCGAGCACAGTATCGGCAACATCAGAATATCCGTAAGCAACGACGGTTCGTTCGGCAACGGCTGGTCATTGGGCGGCACGATCGACTGCTTCACCGGGGCCCAGGCCAGGTCCTGCGAATATCCCAAGGGCAGCTTCACCACCTACCTCTGGGGAGCCGACCTCTGGGTGGGCGCCGTTCGCGGGCGGGATACCCTGGTTTCAACCTGTGGTCTGGGCGGTCACGAATTCCATCCCGACGAGCCGCCGCTCGGTAATATGATCTATCGTTCCAACATTGATCCGGCCCGTCCGGAGTACGCCGGCGCGGTGTCCGAACAGGACTATATCGCGGTGTATGCTGACACCTGCCGCAACTGCCGGGGGATCGCGTCGGATGGGCTGGACGGACGGGGTCATGTGCCATTGAATATCGAGGTTCTCCAGCGATCCTTTGCCTGGTCGTACTCATACGCCGAGGACTTCATCCTGATGGATTTCGGCATCACTAATATCGGTCAGGAGCGTCTGCGCCAGGTCTATATGGGCTTCTACGTGGATGCCGATGTTCACTCCCTGGGCAATATCTCCGACGGTTTTGAAGACGACCTGAGCGGTTTCAAGAAGTGGCTGCCCGCGCTTTACCTCAAACCACCCTGTCCGTCCGACAGCGACGAAGTCAATCTGGCCTGGACGGTCGATAATGATGGCGACCTGACCGGGACTCCGTATCCCCCCGTTCCGCACGCCGCGGCCACCCGGGTGGTCAGAACCCCGTCCGATTCCCTGGTAGTCTCCTACAACTGGTGGGTCCGGCCACCTACTGATTACGGCCCCCAGGCCCGCGCCACGTACCGTGATCTGCAAACCGGGGGGCTCGGCACGCCCACCGGCGACCGCAACAAATATCACTACCTGCGCAACGGAGAGATGGATTTCGACCAGCCGTACGTCTCGCATATCGGCCCGCTGGACTCCATCTGGATTCCGCCGCCGGCGAATCTGGCCGCCCTGTGGGCCACCGGCCTCGACGTGCGCTACCTGCTTTCCTTCGGGCCATTTGATATCGAGCCAGGTCAGACCCTGCCCATCTCACTGGCCTACGTGTGCGGCGAGAACTTTCACACTAATCCAGGCAATTTCGCCAACCTGCCGGACAACCTTGCCTCCTGGTATGAGGGGGTGAATTTCGACTCGCTGGGGATGAATTCCACCTGGGCCGAGTGGGTGTATGACAATCCGGGAGTGGATACCGACAGCGACGGCTACGCCGGCGAATTCACAGTCTGTAACCTGGGCGACGATTCCAGCTACGTTTGCGACACGTTGGTGGATACGTCCGCCAATCCGGACACGAACTACATTGTTTGTCGCTGGGAGTACGATTTAGCGGATACCGTCTGGCGTAAAGGTGACGGCGTTCCCGATTTCCGGGGCGCGTCCCCGCCGCCCAGCCCGGCGACCTATTCTACCACCGACCGCCAGGGCCATCTGGTGCGCGGCCTGAGAGTTCACTCGCGAGTGGGCGCCATCCGGGTTCTCTGGAATGGCGTACTGTCGGAAACGACCCGCGACATTTTCTCGCGCGAATACGACTTCGAGGGTTACCGAGTGTGGATATCACGCGATGAGCGGTCCTCGAGCTTCTCAGTGGCGGGCTCCTATGATATCGAAGACTACAACCGCTGGGAATGGAGCGACGCGGTGGGCGAATTCGTGCTCCAGGAAAGCCCCTTCACTCTCGAACAGTTGCGTTGCCTGTACGCCGACTCGTGCAACGGCACCACCTGGCTGCCT
>SMTZ1_10008108_pt1 | contig 10505 bp, 8 predicted proteins | sample DeeMarSWOR136_30_FD_25667 | JGI IMG/M metagenome (IMG submission 25667) | reverse complement strand
GCAGTTCTTCCCGACGGGAGATTTGTCGACGTGCGCCCTGTCCCCAGGCGCTCAGCAGGTCCGAGCGTAAAAGATATATTCGTAGGCTCAGAAGGTACGATGGGTATCATTCTGGAAGGAACCTTCAGGGTCTTGCCGTACCCTGAAAGGGAGTCAATTCATGCTGTAGGCTTTAAGGATTATCTGGTGGCCCTTGAAGCGTTGCGCAAAATTATGCAGGCAGAACTACGGCCTGCGGTCGTTCGTCTATATGATGAACATGAATCTAGGGCAAAGATTGCAAATTTCCCTGAATACGCCAATCATCCATGTCTATGCATGCTGACCTTCATGGGTCTTAAGGAGCTCGTCGAGGTAGAAGAACGATTGGCCCTCAATATTTGCAGGGAATTAGGCGGCATAGAGGGAAGCCCGGAACCAGTTTACAAATGGATGGAGCGGCGATATGAAGCGCTTTCCCATAAACCTATTTTTGAGAGACGTATGATGGATACAGTTGAGATTTCAGCAACGTGGATATCCTTACCCGAAATATATGAGGGCATGATGCAGGTAGTCCACGCGATCGATCCTAAGGCTGATTTTGGTGCTCACTGGTCACACATATATCCCGATGGTGGGTGCATGTATATGACTTTTAAGTTTCCGGCGCCAGAAGATGCAGCAACCGCTGTTAAACATACCAAGGTTTGGGAGGGTGTAATGGAAGTTTGTCTGAAAGCGGGAGGGTCCATAAGTCATCATCATGGTATTGGCTATTTCCGGGGTAAATGGCTGGTTGAGGAACTTAATACGGGCCACGACCTTCTGCAGACCCTGAAAGACGGTATCGATCCAAAAAATATTATGAATCCTGGTAAGCTTGGCTTTAAATAATGAGGAGGGGAAACATAAATGGATCAAATCGCGGTTGATCAAATTCGCTTTTGCGCTTTTTGTCCAAATTTGTGTCGCAACCAATATCCTAGAAGCGGCGTTCCGCAGAGGGAATATATGACACCTTCTTCGTTATGCTATATCGGATTTGCCCTTCTTAACGACTTCATAATTTATACCGAAGAGGTTGCTACTGTTCTTACTAAATTGGAAGCTTGCGATGCATGTAAAATTGGCTGCCTCTATAATTATGACATTCCTAGCCACCTGCGTGCATTGGCCTCAGAGTTGAAAAATGGTGGTCTTAAAAAAGAAAACCTAATAACAAGATAAATATTTAAATTGGAAGTGAAAAGAAAATTTTCTATATTTGTATAGGGTCTGCTGGAAAGGGAGCCGGCGAAAAATAGCCCCAAAAGATTAAAACAAATTTTTTTAGCGGTGTTCGTGCTCGCGTGAATTCGAAAAAGAAATAGTATGAATTTTCAATTCACAAAAATAAACAATTCTGCGAGATTTGGCCGTTCCCAGATTCTCTCCGGGGCACAATTCGGCCGGCATTCTGGGGAATTGCTTATTCGGTCTCCTCCTAAGGGAAAAAGAATTGTTTGGGGCGCCTGCGGCCGCATTCATCGCCCCTGCTAGGATGCGGAAAGCATCAGGGTTCGCGACCTGCCCTGAGGAGCAATGCGGATTTATAAACAAGTGTAGATCCGTGGAGCGGCTTGTCGAAAGTGTCGCAATGATTATCAATTAGAAAAGGAGGAAAGGCCGATGAAAGAAAGGAAAGAAAAGGAGAAGGTCAGTCGGCGAAATTTTTTAAGGACCGCTGGGGTGGGAATGGGCGCGATGACGCTGGGACTCCAGGGAATCGGGCAAGCCGCTCCGCAAAAGAAAAAGGCACCGGAAAAGGTATGGAAACTTAAACTCCAAAGCAACTGGAGCGGAATTGGCATTTCGTCTCAGGATGAGGCCGCGAAACTTTTCTGTGAGCGGGTGAACAAGTTGTCTGGCGGCCGAATTGAGATGAAAAACTACGACGCCGGAGTATTATTGGGTTATACCGAAACCTTTAAGGGCGTAGCCGGGGGGGTAGCGGATGTTGCTGTGACCTCACCGATTTACCATAGAGGTACCGTGCCCGTGGGCTTTTACCTTTGGGCAGTACCTTTCTTTCCCAATGACCATTTGGAATTCATGGAATTGTGGTACCAGGTCATGGGAGGCAAGGAGCTCTGGCGAGAAGCCTACGCCGAGCACGGTGTAATGCACCTTACCTACGAGTGCTCGGATGAATGGGGTTCCATGGTTTCCACGAAACCGATTCGGAAATTCTCCGATTACAAGGGGCTTAAGGTCAGGGCCGGCGGCATATGGGCTGACTATTTGGTTCATAACGGGGCATCCATCGTTATGACACCTGGCGGTGAGATCTACACGGCCATTCAAACCAAAATCCTTGATGCCGCTGCTTTTGGCTCGCCTGACGCTTGGGCTGGTGCCAAGATTTACGAGGTCTGCAAGTATTTCATCAACCCGTCCATCATCCCGTATGACAATGCTGAAGTCATCATGAATCTGAAGACCTTTAAGGCAATGCCCCCAGATCTGCAGGAAATCATGCTCTCCGCCTCCAGGATTCATAACCTGGACATTTCTGCGAGAACAATACTGACTGACGCCAAGGCGAGAAAAGTACTGGCGGATAAAGGCATGGAAACGATTATAATGCCGCATGATGAGCTGAAGAAAGCAGAAGAATGGTGCTGGAACAGATTCCTGAAAGCTAAAGGCAAGGACCGTTATATCGACAGGCTGATAGACATTTATACAAAGGCCCGTGAAGTTCATAAGACATATTACGGGGCTAAGCGGTTGCCTTAGGCTAATCCCAAAATTGGTGAGCCAGAGGGGGGAGTTTCTCCCCCCTTTTGACAAGGGGAGAGAATCGGTGAAAATCATAAAATATTTCCTGCGCATTACTGATTGGGTGAACGCCAAATTTGGATGGTTTGTCGCCTTCCTCATGTGCCCCATGATATTAATAATGATTTGGGAGATCGCGATGAGGTATTTCTTCAACCGGCCCTCCATTTGGGCCTATGAAACTTCCCTTTTTATATTTGGAGGCTACATTGTTTTAGGCGGAGCTTACACGTTATTGGCTAAAGGGCATGTCAATGTGGATGTGATCTGGGGCCGCTTGTCTATTAGAGGTCAGGCAATTCTGGATATATGTACAGTCGGTTTCGTATTCCTTTATCTGGGCGTCCTCTTCTGGACGTCCCTGGATTTGACGATAAAAGCCTGGAAGCTAAAAGAAATCACTATGACTCACTGGGGGCCACCATATTATCCCTTAAGGACTACGGTGCCGGTGGGCTGTTTCCTATTTATGCTTCAGGCATTGGCTAAGCTTATCCGCGACATATCTACTGCCATTAGCGGTAAAGAAACTTTCCCAACTGAGATTAAAGTTTTATAGGAATGAGATCGAAAACGGATTTTAGCTTCGTCTAAATTCTTAATGATTCAATGCCTTTTAGAAGCAGGAAGTGGAGAAGCTGTAACAAAAATAATTGGAACGTGCTAACCCAAACAAATTTCTTAAAAACAAATTTTCTTTAAAATAATTCTTCAAGATCTCTCGCGGTATTATGAGTAAAACTAGGTAACCTTTAAGGAGGCCGCCCATGATTGAATTGGGTCCGGCATGGCTTACTGTAATCTTATTCGGCAGCCTCATGATACTTCTCGCATTAGGATTACCCCTGGTTTTTTCATTGGGAGGGGTGGCGACGCTATTCACTATATTCATTTGGGGACGAATCGATGCGCTGGTGGTCCTAGCCAACCGCACCTATATGGCCATGGATCTGTTTGTGCTGGTCGCCGTGCCTATGTTCATCTTCATGGGAACCATGCTGCAAAGATGCGGTATCGCGGAAGACCTATATCACCTGATGTATCACTGGATGGGCGGGCTCCGGGGCGGTCTGGCCGCAGGGACCGTGCTCATCTGTACTCTTTTTGCCGCCATGGTCGGCATCAGTGGCGCCGCCACCACTTCCATGGGGCTTTTAGCTTTGCCCTCCATGATCAAGCGGGGATACAAGCTAGATATCGCTATCGGGTGTATAATGGGAGGGGGGGCCTTGGGAATACTGATCCCGCCCAGCGTTTTGATGATTATCCTCGCCCTCTTCTCCAGACTCTCAGTTGGAAAACTATTCATCGGGGGAGTATTCCCAGGATTGCTGCTTAGTGGCTTGTTTGTCAGCTATATCCTCATTAGAAGCTATGTACAGAAAGACCTCGGTCCAGGAGTGCCGCCTGAAGAGAGACTGCCAACACGTGAAAAATTAAAGTTAATTATCGGGCTCTTGCTGCCAATTTTCCTGATCATCGCCGTCATGGGGTCGATATTTTTTGGTCTCGCCACACCCAGCGAGGCATCAGCCATTGGCGCCTTTAGCGCCATCATAAGTGCCGCCGTCAAGCGACAGCTCACTTGGCAAAACTTTTTGTCCGCCCTATTCGTTTGCCTACGCCTCAGCGTTATGGTCATCTGGATTGTGTTTGCTGCTTCCGTTTTTACGGCCCTCTATGCGGTAGCTGGGGCTGCTGATCTGGTCGGCAATATGATTATGGGAATAGGCGGAGGCTGGTTGCCAATTATAACGATGCAAATCATTCTTTTTATCTTGGGGATGTTCTTTGACCCCACAGGAATTGTACTTATCACCACACCGATTTTTTTCCCGGTCGTCGTATCGCTGGGCTTCGACCCTCTATGGTTCGGCGTACTCTTTGTTATTAATATGGAGATGGCCTATTTGACACCGCCTTTCGGTTTTAACCTCTTCTATATGAAAGCGGTGGTCCCGCCAGGTGTTACCATGATGGATATCTACAAAGCGTCTGTCCCATTCGTGGCCCTCCAAATGGTGGGGATGATCCTATGTATGATATTCCCGCAGATAATCACCTGGCTGCCCAACTTTATGATTGGTTAACCCGTCTGTCAGTAAAAGGAATAAGTTTATTTTGTTAGGCTTTGAAGCCTTAAAACTAGGCCCGAAATTGAATCCAATTAAAATAAATATATAAATCAATTATTCTTTTAGGCACTTGCTCAGCAGCGCAGCATTGGTTCCCTTTCTTTTCACCAAGGAATATTACGCCACGCTTTTTAATTTACATACTTTCCTGTGCGATTTTAGAGTAATGCTGTTTTTGTCCTTGATCCCGTAAACATTAGGTTGGTTGAATCTATATTAAGATGCTGCAAGGTGATCCTATATTGCATTAAGGAAAAGGCATTGATTGATGGTGGGAAGCCTTTGATTTAAGGGGGGCTGACATGATAATCGGGGGGACACTGATTGCGCTATTCTTTTTATTTATATTTGCTTTTTGCTGCTACTTTGTTCAAGGACTACAACTGAACATAGTAAGGATGATCCGCGAATTAAATATATAGTTAGTATAATAATGCGATCACAAAGACGAATATGATATTGGCTATCGATTTAGGAAGCACAGGGGTTCGTGCTATTGGTGTGAATCACGAAGGTAGGATTGTAGCCTCTGCTTATCGAAGGATTAATCAGTTTTATCCCCGAATTGGGTGGAGCGAGCACGATTTGGAGGAAATCTGGGCCGAATGTTTAGCAGTTTGTTTCGATGTTTTAAGATCCGGTTGTTGCAAGACACATTCTATCAAGGGGATAGGCTTAACGACTCAGAGAAATACTCTTGCGATCTGGGATCGATCTAGTGGGAAACCATTTCTCCCCGCAATATCTTGGTCCGATAATCGTGCCTGGGACCTTTGCCAAATTTATCGTAAAAGGGACAAATCAAATCTCTTCTTAAAGCGCTCGGGGCGAAGGTTATTACCGAGCAATATAGGGCTGAGATTATTGTGGGCTATGCAAAAAGATGGCGAGGTAAAGAAAAGGCTCCTTTCAAAGACAGCTTTATGGGGTACCCTTGATACCTGGCTGCTGTGGAAGCTCTCTTCTGCTAGGGGCTGGGCTACAGACTATTCCAACGCCGGGTGTAGCGGTCTATTCGACCTGTTGGATATTGCCTGGTCTAAAGAATTAATGGATTTCCTCGATTTGCCTGGTATACCCATGCCGGAAGTTCGGCCCACAACCGGCAATTTTGGAGAGACAAATAGAGAATTACTGGGGCGTGCTATTCCTATTTTTTGCCTGTCAGGAGACCAATATGCTTCACTTTTTGGGCAGGGATGCGTGCATCCAGGCATGGCGAAATGCACGCTAGGGACAGGTGGGTTCTTTATTGTAAATGTTGGGACCCGGCCTGTTGAAAACATTGATGAAATAATTACCCGAATATGCTGGCATTTAGGAGACCGAGCAATCTACGGACTTGAAGGTGCGATATTTCATGTGGGCACACTTTTGGAATGGTTATGCAACAAATTGAGGTTTGTTGATGGCGTAGAACAAAGTGCTAAAATGGCTGCGGCAGTAGATAGCCGGGGATTGTATATAGTGCCTGCCTTCAGCGGTTTGGGATCACCATTCTGGGATCCGGATGCCAAGGCGATTATGGTAGGTGCATCATTGGAAACAGGCCCTGCAGAATTAATTCGTGCAAGTTTGGAGGCAATAGCCTTCCGAATACAAGATATTGTAGAGGTTATGAAAAAGAGCGCATCTATGCAAAAAATTTCATTTCGATTCGACGGGAACGTATCAACGAACGACACTCTAATGCAAATAATAGCCGATCAATTGCAATGTGAAGTGGAACGTTCAAGTTCATTTGAGTTTAGGTCGGCATTAGGCGCAGCCTTTTTAGCCGGACTTCAAGCAGGAATTTGGCATAATCTTGATGAAATAAAAGGAATGTGGAGCCCCGCGCGAGTTTTTTATCCGCGGAAACATGAAAGCGAAACACGCGAGCTGTATAATGGATGGCTAGATGCAGTGGAGCGTTCTAGGGGTCGTTTTATTAGACAAAATGCTGTGTAAAAAATAGTAGAGGTATGTGCTAGGTTAGAAAAAGGCTGTATATCCTTTATACTGCCATGGTTTTACAAATAAGGAGGAAACAGGGAGTATGAACATTCTAATAACAGGGGGTTCAGGGTTTATCGGCGCCAATCTGGCCCTAAACATTTTGGGACGAGGGCACAGGGTTACTATCTTTGACAACCAGCTGAATTATTCCCGGTTGGGGCCTGAACACGCGAATATGGCATTGCTGAAGGGGGATGTGCTAAATTATAAGGAATTATTTGAAATATTTCAGAAAACAGGAGTTGAGCTTGTCGTTCATCTCTCGGCCTTGCGCAATCGCGAATCCCAGGAAAAGCCTTTTCAAGCCCATTTAGTAAATAGCACAGGGATGATCAATGTGCTTGAGGCTGCGAGGCTTACGAATGTTAAACGCGTTGTTTATGCTTCTTCGGTGGCGGTCTATTGCTCACCTGCCTATTATAGGTCCCTGAATTTAGATCCTTTTTGCATAAAAGAATGGATGCCCACGAATCCATTCAACGTATACGGTGCTACCAAACTTTATGACGAATTGATGGCGGCTCGGTATATGGAGATTTACGGTTTGAAAACCATAGGGCTTCGGCTTGGCATAGTAATCGGGCCGGGCAAGAAACCTGGAAGTAGAACAAGTGAATTTAACGATATAATCGAAGCGGCAGTCCTAAAGAAAAAAGTCTCCATAAGTTCTTACGGCGAGCAAAAAGTGAATCTCATCTATGTTTCTGACGCAGTTCATGGCTTTGTTTGCGCCTGTACAGCTGATGATCCCAGGCATCCTGTATATAACATCGGAGGATATATCCTCAGCGCAAGAGAGCTGGTGGCTGCGGTTCAGAGCGTTTTTCCGGAGGCCCCTATTACGATCGAAGAGAGTCAGAAGGAGAGACAAACGGCATCGGCTATAGATTCTTCGCTGGCAAAAGAAGAACTCGGCTATGAACCGCAATTATCTCTCAGCGAAGCGATAAAAAATCATTGCCAGATCATTTTAAAGGGGCTGTAAAGCCGGCCAAAGGAGGCAGTATGGATTTGGGTCTTAAAGATAAAGTCGCATTTATAACAGGCGGTGGGAGGGGTATCGGGAAAGCGGAGGCGATCGCTCTTATCACAGAAGGCGCTAAGGTGGGCATCAACGATCTGGATTCGGAGTTAGCCAAAAAAACTGTTGCCGAGATTGTTAGCATCGGAGGGGAAGCGAAGGAATTTGTGGGAGATGTTTCTGATGAAGATGCAGTAAAAGAAATGATAAAGAGAGGGAATGCATATTTTGGAAAAATCGATATCTTAATCAATAATGCTGGAGCGGGAGGCAAATATTGGGGCAAGCTGGTTGAGGATCTACCGGCGGAAAGCTGGGATATGATAATTAATACGCATTTAAGAGGCACTTTTCTTTGCAGTAAATATGTAACGCCGATCATGAAGAAACAGAAATTCGGTCGCATTATTAATACGTCCTCAATGAATGCCCTAGGGGGCGGTCCGCCAGGGGGGACCAATTATACAGCCGCTAAGGCCGGAATATGGGGATTTACCCGCAATATGGCGAAAGAAATGGGGCCTTTTGGGGTCACGGTAAATGCAATCGCTCCTGGTTATGTTCACACGGAATTGATCGGAAGCTATCCTGAGGATCGCAAAAAGATTATTATGGAGCAGAATCCTATAGGCCGTTTTTGCACGCTTGAAGAGGTTGGAGCTCTTGTTGCTTTTCTTTGCTCAAAGCAGGCAGCATTCATCAATGGAGCGATCATTTCCATGGATGGGGGCAGACAGGACTTCTACTGGGGTAAGGGGTGGTTCTAGAGAAGGCGTTTCTAAATTTTCTTTGGCCTTTCGCGCCGAGAAAGGAGATATTTATTCTATGAATATTATTGGTACGCCACAGAGATATATACAGGGAATAGGTGCGTTGGACCAAATAGGAACAATCATAAAGGATTTTGGTAAAGCTCCCTTTTTTATTGCTGACGCAATTGTAATGAAGATCGTTAGACCTCGCCTTGAGAATATTCTCAAAGATCAGGGGTTAAAATCTTTTTTCGAGGAGTTCAAAGGGCAATGCTCGCGTTCAGAAATTGGCAGGCTGGCGAGAAAATGCCGCGATGCTGGATGTGATATCGCGATTGGTTTGGGTGGAGGAAAAACTATAGATACGACCAAGGCTTTAAAGCTTGAATTGGGAATTCCTTTAATTATTGCTCCAACGATAGCCTCAAATGACTCACCCACAAGTCGTATCATCGTAGTATATTCGGATGAAGGGGTTTTTAGCGAAGGGCTATTTTTGCCTTTCAATCCGGAGGTGGTTCTAGTAGATACCGCAATCATTGCTCAGGCGCCACTGAGATTTCTGGTAGCCGGGATTGGCGATGCCTTAGCGACGAAGTTTGAAGCCGAGCAGTGTTACCGCTCAGGCGGTCTTAATTTCTTCAAGGCGCGGCCTTGCCAGGCAGCCTTAACTATGGCAGATACATGTTATCAGATTATAAGAAGAAATGGTGTCCTGGCCAAAAAAGCGATAGAGGCGGGTTTAGTCACCGAGGCTGTGGAACAAGTTGTGGAGGCTAATATTCTTTTAAGCGGTATAGGTTTTGAAAGTGGCGGGTTAGCTGCAGCGCACGCACTTAACCAAGGGTTTACTTTGCTAAAAGAAACACATAATACGCTTCATGGTGAAAATGTGGCTTTTGGATTATTGGCGCAATTTGTTTTGGAAAACCGCGATAAGGGATTTATGGATGAAATGATAATGTTTTACAAAGAAATAGGTCTGCCGTGTAACCTCGCTGCTATTGGGCTTAAGGAAGTCGATGAGAAGAAATTGGATATTATTTCGAAACATGCATGCCGTAAAGGAAGTTACATATTTAATATGAGTGTCCCCATTGACGAGAAAAGAGTATCGGATGCAATACTCATGGCTGATATTTTAGGCCGATAGTCCTTTGGGGCTAGGGCTGATGCTTTTTGATCGCGGCCATTGGTTGGTATGGCTTAGCCTTAGCGGTTGAAAAAGGAGGTAAACGCGGTTGTGGAAAACGAAGATTAGAGTTGTGCTGAAAGGTGAAAGAATCAAGATGAGAGTGAATGGCAATAGACCCTCATATAGTTCTTGAGACCCGAAAAACTCAAGAAATTTACAAGCCCGCCGAAAAGAACCAAGCATTCTCAATAATACTAAGAATATTATTAATAGACTGTCAAAAATTAATGCTCGCATTATTTTAGGAGATGTATAAGTTGGAGGACTGCATGGCGGCGATATCGCCCTTTAACAGGAATAGGCAAATATGTGACCGATAAAGTGTCGAGTATAGGTACCTCTGCGGGTTGTCGCTTCAAAGTAGAAATAAAAGTGGGTGTCTAGAGGGATAGCTATATTGAAGCATTGGGGGATGATGATGACAGACGTAACCTATAGAGAGAGCGATGTGCTTGTCATCGGGGGAGGGTTGGCGGGGATGCGGGCAGCCATCGAAGCTCATGATCAGGGAGCAAGTGTGCTGCTCATAATCAAGGGAAAATTGGGCAGAATGAATGCCGGAATCTGCTCCTATCATTTTGCCGCCGTTGGGCCATGGGGGG
>SMTZ1_10008107_pt1 | contig 10505 bp, 5 predicted proteins | sample DeeMarSWOR136_30_FD_25667 | JGI IMG/M metagenome (IMG submission 25667) | reverse complement strand
CTTAAGTGGCCCAGGCCGCCGTCAATCAGAACCAGGTCGGGCCAGAGTTCGGCGCCCCGCAGGGCATATTTATACCTGCGTTTGACTACTTCGGCAATCATCGCATAGTCATCAATGCCTTTTACGCTCTTTATCTTGAACCTGCGATAGCCGCTCTTGAAGGGCCTGCCATCGATAAATTTGACTAACGAGCCGACGGCCTCGGCCCCGGCAATATTGGCCACGTCAATGCCCTCGATAATCCGGACAGGGTCGGGCGTTTGGAGCAGTCCTCGCAGTTGTATGAGGGCTTCGGTAGGGTCTGCCGCGAAGACTTCAGGCTGGACGTTTTCATCGGGTGTGCCGCGATGGTCGAGCCGTTCAATCAGTCGGATACGGTCACGGAACATCGCGGCCTTCTCATATTCGAACGCCTCAGAGGCTTCTGCCATCTGTTTCTTTAGCCGGCGCAGGATCGTCGCTCGCTTCGACCGCAGGAATTTGATCAGGTCGCCAATGACCTGTTTGTACTGGCGCTGGTCAATTCTTGCCGCACAGGGAGCGGTGCACTGCTTTATGCTGTACAGAAGGCAAGGGCGGAAGAATCTGCGCTTCGGGTCATCCTCGCTGATAGTTAGCTTGCAGGTTCGGAACCTGAATATCTTCTGCAGTATGACCAGAACGCCCCGCAGGTCCTTCGCACCGGTGAAAGGTCCGAATAACCTGCTGCCACGTGACCGAGGTTTTCGGGTGATATAGACGCCTGGAAAATCTTCGCCGGTTGTGATCTCCAGATATGGAAATGTCTTGTCATCGACCATATCAGTATTATAAGGCGGACGAATGTCCTTTATCAGGCGAGCCTCGGCCAGCACAGCATCCACTTCGTTCGGGGTCTGAAGGAAATCAACGGCTTTGACTTTGCCTATCATTTCGGCGATTTTCGGCCCACGTGATGCGGTCAGGTCCGTGCCCGGCTGAAAATAGCTGGCCACCCGCGAACGCAGATTCTTGGCCTTGCCGATATAAAGAACCTTATCTGCCGAGCCTTTCATAAAATAAAGGCCGGGCCCGGTCGGGAAATCTGCTATTTTTCGCCGAATCGCTGTGAATCTATCTTTTTCTGTAGTATGGGCCATTTGTCACAGCTACATTGTAACTAAAATGGCGGGTGCGTGCGAACTTTTATGCTGCTGAACTTGCGACCGATTTGTTGAGGCAGACGTGGACAAGGGCCGGACTGGCCAGACGAATCAGGCAAGTGAACTCAAGAAAATGGTCGCCGGATTCAGTGCTTTTGTCCTTGTGGCAGTTCTCTTACGATGCACGGCGCAGGTTTGAAACCGCCGGCCTGTGAGAAGTCCGGCCCTTCGAAAAAAATTTTTTCTCCATAGACTCAGTAGCTGTAAGGACTAAGCAAAAGATGGAAGAATTTGTGCAGAAAAATCCAAAGTTTAGTCTTTACAGCTCATTGAATTCTCATTAATTTGCCGATACAGATTTTACGGGTCGCACTACTACATCTGGCGTAATTCCCGGTGGATTTTCTATATGTTGTGGCGGTTTTCTTTCGCGTAATAATATTGTCAATTAACCTTTTTTTGCAGGGAGCCACACGAATGTCGCAATCGCAAGGAGGCGCATTGTCGTATCATTTCGACCCTGAAAATCCTTTCAGGACTGAGCAATCGCGAGTCGAAACGACTGCAAATGCCTGCGAATCAAGGGGTTTACAGATAGAGCATTTTTTCTCGACGCCGGACGTCCATCCTTTCAACCAGTTCGAATGGGAGACGCGTTCGGCTAAGATCACCGGTGACAACGGGCAGGTCGTCTTTGAGCAGGACAACATCGAAGTCCCGACCTCCTGGAGTCAGTTGGCAGCAAAGGTGGTGGCGAGCAAGTACTTCTACGGCGACGTGGAGACCGGCCGGCGAGAGCATTCCGTAAAGCAGCTTGTCCATCGCGTCTGCAAAGCAATTGCTGAGCGAGGCAGAAAAGACGGTTACTTCGCCACCGACGAGGATGCCGAGGTTTTTTATAACGAGCTGGCCTGGCTGTGTGTGAATCAGTACGGGTCATTTAACTCGCCCGTATGGTTTAACGTGGGCCTTTTCGACGTCTATGGCGTTGCCGGCAGCAAGCACAATTACCACTGGGACCTGCAGCGCCACGAAGCCGTTTGCTGTGAAAGCAGTTATGAATATCCGCAGGCGTCCGCCTGTTTTATCCAGTCGGTTAAGGACTCGATGGAAGACATAATGCGCCTGGCTACGAGCGAAGCCATGCTGTTCAAACACGGCTCGGGAACCGGAACCGACCTTTCAACGCTGCGAAGCAGCCAAGAGAAGCTCTCCGGTGGGGGCAAACCATCAGGACCTTTGAGCTTTATGAGGGTCTATGACCAGATAGCGGCGGTGATTAAGTCCGGCGGAAAGACCCGGCGGGCGGCAAAGATGCAGTCACTGAAGGTGGACCATCCTGATATTAAGGATTTCATTACCTGCAAGACCGAAGAAGAGAAAAAGGCCTGGGCACTGATCGAGGCCGGCTACGACGGCGATTACAACAACCAGGCATACAGCAGCGTCATGTTTCAGAATTCCAATCTTTCGGTGCGCGTTACCGACGAGTTTATGCAGGCCGTGGAGAGAGATGCCACCTGGGCTACCTACGCCGTAACCACAGGCGAAAAGATGGGTGAGCATTCTGCCCGCGAGCTGATGGAGCTGATTGCCGAGGGTACAAGGGTCTGCGGCGATCCGGGCCTGCAGTACCACAGTACCGTCAACCGCTGGCACACGTGCCCCAACTCCGGGTCCATTAACGCTTCAAACCCGTGCAGCGAGTATATGTTCATAGACGATTCGGCCTGCAATCTGGCCTCACTGAATCTTATGAAGTTCCGCAAAGAGGACGGCTCCTTCGATATTGACAGCTTCAAGAGGGCGGTCCGCTTGTTTATCATGGCTCAGGAGATCTTAGTCGATAACGGCAGCTATCCGGACAAGGCGATCGCTGTGAACAGTCATTTGTTCCGTCCGCTCGGCCTGGGTTTTGCCAATCTTGGCTCTCTTGTGATGAGTCTGGCACTTGCCTATGATTCCGACCACGCGCGGGCAATCGCCGCCGCAATCAGCGCGATTATGACGGGCACCGCGTATGCGGCCAGCGCTGAAATAGCCTCGATAAAAGGCCCTTTTGAGGAATTCGAGAAAAATACCGATGCCATACTCAAGGTCATCAATATGCACCGCCAGCATGCTTATGATATTCCGGAATCCCATTGTCCGGGCTATTTGCGCAATGCGGCCAAGGACGCCTGGGACCAGGCCCTTGACGCCGGCTCGAAGGTGGGTTTGCGCAACGCCCAGGCCACCGTGCTCGCACCGACCGGAACCATCGGTTTCATGATGGATTGTGATACCACGGGCATTGAGCCGGACATAGCGCTGGTCAAATACAAGTTACTGGCCGGCGGCGGAATGCTCAAGCTTGTGAACAAGACCGTACCAATGGCCCTTGAAAGGCTCGGCTACAGCGCCGACGACGTCAAATCCATCTGCGACTACATAGACGAAAACGAGACCATAGAGGGTGCGGAAAAGCTCAATCCCGATCATTTGGCGGTCTTCGATTGTGCTTTTAAGCCCCGTAACGGCAAAAGGTGCATTCACTATACGGCCCATCTGAAAATGATGGCTGCGGTCCAGCCGTTTATATCCGGTGCCATTAGCAAAACCATCAATATGCCGAAGGAAAGTACGACTGAAGACATTGTCGCCGCTTATATGGAAGGCTGGAAACTGGGCTTAAAGGCCGTTGCTATCTATCGCGATGGCTCCAAGAGGCTTCAGCCGGTCTCTACCAAAAAGCACAAGGAGGCCAAAGCCAAGGGCGCCGCCGAGGCCCCGGCCCGGCCGTTCAGACGTCGGCTGCCGGATACCCGGCAAAGCATAACGCACAAATTCTCCGTGCAGGGACATGAGGGCTACCTGACGGTGGGGCTATACGAGGACGGCCAGCCTGGTGAGCTGTTTATCACCATGGCCAAGGAAGGCAGCACCGTCGGCGGCCTGATGGATGTGATCGGTACCTGCACATCCATGGCTTTGCAGTACGGCGTGCCTCTGATCACCCTGGTGGACAAATTCCGGCACGCCCGATTTGAGCCGTCGGGAATGACCTCGAACAGGGATATTCCCTTCGCAAAAAGCCTGATTGATTATATTTTCTGCTGGCTTGGCTGTCAGTTCATACCCGGCTACGCGGACAAGAATACACCCAGCAGGCCGGGAGTATCCGGCACAGCAGAAAACAAAAATGCAACGACCGCCAAGAAATTAGTTGAAAAGACCAAGGACCTGGCACAAAAAATCGCCGAGGCAAAAGTACTGAAGCGGGAGGAAAAGGAAGCTTTGGTGGCAAGGCATACAACTAAACAAGAGGCCACCTCAAGAGGCAGACTCTCCGGCCTGGCGAATCGGATTAGTGCCCTGGTCGGCTCATCTGTCTCCGATGAATCCGGCGCATTACCGTCTGAGTTGAAGGCTATGCAGCAGTTTAACACCCAGTTTTCCCATTTCCCCGACGACGCCCCGGCCTGCGATATCTGCGGCGCCATCACCGTCCGCAACGGCACCTGCTACAAATGCTACAACTGCGGCAACTCAATGGGCTGCTCCTGATTCGTCGATTGGGCTTGTTCTTGAGTGATCAGGTATGGAGGTCTGAGCCATGAGCACTTTGAGAAAACTCAGGCGCACAGGCCAGATGGCCGGGCGCACAGTGCAACCGCTCGGCGATAGGCAATCTCTTTTTTCCGCAAGGAAGATGTCAGAAGTCCTGCTGGATTTCGCCGAACCTTTACTGGATACCCTTGACGAGGATGACGACTTCAAAGCTGCTATCAGTTTTGCTGCACTCTGCTGGAATTGTTCTTTTCTGCCGCTAAAGGAGCAAAGGGAGCAGCTAAATGCCATGGTAGACGGACTGGGCAAATCCGATCCCCAAATGCGGCTTGAAGTCGAGCGTCAAATCCGCATGCTCCTGGAGCGCAAGAAAACGATGTTCGCGAGCGACAACAGGATGATTATAAACTTCGAAGTTGTGGAAGAAGAAGGCCGTCCGCGCTTATTAGTCATCTCAACCTTCCTCAAGGACTGATAACCTGCCGCCCATTGGGCCGCTCGTAGTCATTGATTATTGACTCCATTCGAGGACCGAATAAATCGAAAAGAATCATAGGGTGGCGGCTTGCGCCACCATGATTCTGTCGGTGCTTCTTGTTTCGAAAATTGAGATTTTGAAGATTCGATATTGTTTCCGGAACGGCACCGGGCAATAGACATCCGGTAACGGCACCGGAGTTGTCGGATTTAGGATTTCGTGCTTCGGATTTCCTATATAATCCGTGACAAACAGACTCACGCTTGATAATATATGGCTTGTGGACGGTTTCAGACGTAAAAGCCAAAGACAAAAGCCCAGGGCCAACCATGCGAGAGTTACGGGACAAAGGCGTGTCAAAGCCGCACAAAGACAGAAGAAAAAGATGTAAATACACGAAATCGGTAAACGTCCCCTATTTCTCTGAGGTGCCGCCGGGGGAGTTGCGCAAATACAACGGCGAGCCGATCGAGACGATACTGATCAAGACAAACGTGAACCCGACGCGGCAGAAGCTCAAAGGCGGCGGTCGGAAACCCAAGACGGAAGAACCCTTGCCACCGAAAGGGCCCGCGGCGTCGAAGGGCTAGGGCCACCAACCAATCATGAGGAGTCAATCGTATGAGAACTCACTTCATTCTCGCGATTCTCGCGACGTCAGCCGTTTTCGTCGGCGCCGCTCAGCGCCAGCCGAGCGAGGCACAGCTTCAACAAATGCTCCGGCGCTTCCCCGGCGCCGACTTGAACAAGGACGGCAAACTCACTCTCGGCGAATTCCGCGAGTTCCGCCGCAAGACGCGGCCAGGCGGGGCCACGGCTGCCCCACGCCCGGCCAACGCCCCGACGGCCACTCCAGGCAATGTCCCTCTCGCCGGCGCGGTGGAAATCCAAATTACATCGGACAATCCGGTTCCCGTTAATCCCCGGGTATACGGCAACTCGGCAAATTTGAAGATATTCGGATACAAAGGAGACCCTGTGCACACGCCGGAAAAAATCGCCGCGATCGCGGAACTGAAGCTCAAGATCTTTCAGTATGGCGGCGGCCCGGGCTCTTGGTATCACCACCCGAAGGGTATGGGCGGACTCAACATCCGGCCGGAGGAGGCCGCGAAGTCCAGGCACGCTGGAGACCCAACGCATTACACCACCGTATTTGCTTCGGGACCGGACTTTTTCGAGCAGTATATCCAGTTCGTGAAGGCGTGCGAGGGCGAGGCGATGTTCGTGGCGAACATCCTCCACGGAACCGTCGCCGAACTGGAGGAATACCTCAGCCGCCTCAAGGACGCTGGGATTCCCATCGCGTGCGTGATTCTTGGCCAGGAAATGCACCTGGGTCACGCGCGCTCCCTCGGCCTGGAGGGTTACATCGAACGCATCAAGCCGTACATCGCGATGCTCCAGGCGAAGTACCCGCATGTGCCGATTGTGGCACATAGCACCCCGGTGGGCCGTAGGGTTGAACGCGCGCCGGCCTCGTTCCACGAGTGGAACCGGCAACTGGCGAAGCTGCCGGGCATCAGTGGCTTCTCCCAGTACGGCTGGCCGGAATTCGGCACCGAGGTCCGACGATTGCGCGGCGCGGCGGCCCAGACGCCCGACGAAAGGTGGCGGCAATACGACGAGTTCACCCGCACGTTTCCCGACCGGCAGTTGCCGGTCTATCAGCGGGATTGGGGCGCCGACAAGAAGATGTATATGACCCAATGGGGAACACACCTCGACAGGGGTACGCCCTTGCAGGGGCTCCACATCGCCAACTTCTATTTTTTCATGGCTGAGTATAATGCGGCGCACGACGACTACTTCGCTATGGCCACATTGGCCCAGTCTCTGGTGGAAGAAATGTCTAAGGAGGAGTCGCGCCGAACCGGCGTGATCTACAAGGACAAGATTGCTCTGCTGACGCCCTACCTTTACACCAAGCCGTTCCGCCATCTCTTCAGCGGCGACAAGAAGTTGCTTGCCGCCTCGGTCAAGGCAGCGGAGAACGGCGCCAAGGGGGAAACCGTCAAGGCCCTCGCCGCCGCCGGCCCCGACGGCCGAAAATACCTTTACATGCTCAACAGCGGGCCGCCGGTTCCGCTGGGCAAGGTGGCGGTGGACGGCAATCCGCTGCCGGCCGATCTGCGTGTCCAGGTCGAGTCGGCCTTTGGCAATCCGACCGCGGCTCGCGTCGGCTCGGCCCCCGTCAAGACCTTCACGGGCGAAAAACAATTGCGCGACCTCATGCTTGAGCCGTGGAGCCTTACCGTCATGACGATACCAACGCCCGGAAGAAAAGTATCGACACGTGCCAAAGCCGATCCGAATCCAGCCTTAGCCCCGATCGAGAAGGCAGCCCACCCACCGGCAGACTTCGACATGGCCGCTTACCTCGACCAACTCTCTGCGAACGGCAAGGAGCGCGGCTACAAAGAAGTCGTCTATAAACAAACGCCGCAAGGGGAACTGCGAATGTACTTCGCGATGCCGGCGGACTGGTCGCCGAACGACAAGCGGCCGGCGCTGATTTTCTTCTTCGGCGGCGGCTGGACCAGCGGCAAAGTCTTGGCGTTCGACAAGGAGGCGGAGTATTTCGCCAAGTGCGGCATCGTGGTTGGCCTGGCGGACTACCGGGTGCGCAAGCGACACGGCGTCGCGCTCGACAAATGCGCCGAGGACGCCCGGAGCGCCGTGCGCTGGGTGCGGGCCAACTGCAGGAATCTCGGCGTGGACCCCAAACGCGTCATCGCGGGAGGCGGATCGGCGGGTGGGCATATCGCGGCCTGCACAGCCATTCCTGAAGCGCCGAACAGCGACACCGACGATCTGCGCGTTTCCTGTATGCCCAACGGGCTGCTTCTCTTTTACCCGGTGGTCAATCTCCTGGAAGGCAGATGGAAGAACGCCAAGCAGAATCTGTCTAGGTTTGGTATAGGGGAGGATCTGGCCAACAAGCTTTCGCCCTTGCTGCATGTGACTAAGGCGTGGCCACCGACAGTGTTTTTTACCGGCACGGCCGACATCGGGATTCCCAACGCGGTCTTGTTTCACAACAAAGCCAAGGGGGCCGGCGCAACTGTCGAATTGTATGTGGCAGAAGGCCGTGGCCACGGAGTCAGGAAAGTCGTGAACATCGGGCTGAAGGATTTCATCTCATACGCTGCGGACTTCTTCATGCGTGCCGGCTTGATGGACAAGGGGCCGCTGCCCGAGATGCCGCCGGGGGACTATCGGAAATACAACGGCGAGCCGGTCGACCGGACGAAGATATTCATAAAAGGCGCGCCTGCGAAGTGAGAACCCCGGCAAACCGTGAGGAGGTATGTGCATGAACATCACCCTGCGCCAGAAGATGAACACACAACCACACTCAGAATCCTGGAGTCGACGCCGGTTCCTGCGAGGCGTCGGGGATCTAACGCTGGGCGCCTTGGCATCAGGGCAAGCGGCGCTGGCGCAAGAAGGTGCAACCAGCGGGCAGGCGCCAGCGATTGAAAACAATGTTCTGCGCGTTTCCCTATCTCCGCAGGATGCTTCCCTTACTGTTGTGGACAAGCGCATCGGGCTGGTGTGGCGGCAGCAAGCGCGTCCTGGCTTTCGTGTCGCTCTGGACACCATGAGCATTGCCCCAACAAGTCTTTCCACCAAAGTGGTGGGAGAAGAGGGAACCTATGCGGTCACCCTTTCATTTGCCAAGGAATGCCCGCACGCATTTGACCTTCAGCTTGAGATGCCGGATCAGCGGTACACTTCGCTTCCCGCTTATCCCTTCCCTTTTGCCGCACCCGAAAAGAGCTGGTATTATGTCCAGAATACCTCTGGCGAAGGAATTCTGATGCCCCTGGAAAAGGCGGAGGAGATTAACAAGCCGTTCGGCTGGAGCGGCGGTCAGCCCTGGTGGGGACTCACGGACCTCAAACGGGCCATGCTGGCGCGTATAGATACGTTCCGAAAGCCGGACACGAAATCGGATCGCGAGGACCGGACGATCTATGCAACGCCGATGCGCATCAATTACGCGTTCTTGACCGAAGGCGGATACCTGGGTCTGGCGAAGGAGTATCGGAATTACTTTCTCGGTTTGCATCCCGAGATGTAGCCGCTTCAGGAACGGGTAAAGGACCGCCCTGCGCTCGCCTCCTTGAAAGACGGAGTCTATGTCTATCTGTGGGGCGAAAACCCGGCCGAAGATCTTAAGCTGGTTACCGAGATGAAGGCCGCTGGCATTGAACGAGGCATCGCGGCCTTTTATGGCAGGCACGAAATCGACCGGGCATTGTGCGACGGCATCAAGCAGTTGGGATGGGTTGTGGGCAGGTATCAGATGCCCACGGGCAACCTTTTCCACGTTTCCAAGAACCGAGGTTGGCCGAGCGCCCTTCTGACAGGGCGGCTTGAGCCAGAAAAACTCCTCGCCAACAGCAACCTTAGCGCCTGGGAGCGAGTCTGCGGCAAGCAGGTGCTTCCGGCGTGGATGGAGCGCGCCAACACGAGCATCCGCGACTACGGCGTGGAATTGTTTTACTTTGACACGCTGGTCGTCCAGTTGGCGCCTTGCCTGCATCCTGACCATCCATCAACTATTGAGGAGAACCAGCAGGCACGACGAGAGATCATGCGGAAAACCCGCGAGTTGGGAATGATTATCGGCTCTGGTGAAGGGATTTGCCCAACATGGGCGCTCCCGGACCTGGATTTCTTCGAGGGCCAGATGTCGCTGCGCACCTACGCCGACACGCCGCTCAAGATTCCAGCCGGCGGCTACGCAACGGACTTGGGGGATGACTACCAACCGCAGGCCGCGTTCACCTTGGATGAGACCAGGAGGATTCCTCTGTATCAGTTAGGGTTCCATGACTATGTGGCCGGGACCTGGGTGTGGCGCGACACGAACTACCAAAGCACGCCGTTCGCCTGGAAGAAGGACTTGCTTAACATCCTATACGGGACAATGCCCATGTGGCACATCACTAGCCGCCTTTGGGAGAGCCGCAAGGCGAAATTAGTCGCAAGTTATCAGAACATCGCCTCCGTCAGGAAGCGCATCGGTTTTGCCCAGATGGTGGGGCATGGGTGGTTAACGGCGGACCGTTCCGTCCAGTTCACGGACTGGGATACTGGCGACAGAGTTATCGTCAACTTCGGCGACCGCCCCTTTGAGCGCAAGCCAAGGGAACTTGTGCCGCGGCGTTCGTTCGTGATCGAGAGAGCGGAGGGTGAAAGGCCGGAAGCGACGTATCCTTCGTCGTGCTGCGGGCAATGGACACCACGCAGCACGAACTCATTGGGCGGTTGAAGCCTACATTCTTGAATTTTTGCTGCAAAAATAGTTTGACAGCGAGCGACAGTTCGCTAAACTGCTGCTTTTT
>SMTZ1_10008106_pt1 | contig 10506 bp, 11 predicted proteins | sample DeeMarSWOR136_30_FD_25667 | JGI IMG/M metagenome (IMG submission 25667) | reverse complement strand
TATTCGGAGATCTGGATCACTCCTGAATTTTGGCCTGATTTTCGGAAAAAACATCTGCTGCTGGCGCTCGTGGATTATCAGAGAAGAGAAAGGAGGTTTGGAGACATCCGCGCCCGATGATCGGCTCTCTTCATGCCGACAATTCCTTTCCAATGATAAAAACAGAATCAATTTTCAGAGTATGGATGATCAGACCCCCTACAAAAAAAGTCGTAATGAATAATATTGACGCAGAAATCATCAGCATTCATATGAGCTAAAATGACAGAAGAGGCAAAGAGATGAGCATGAGGAAAAGACTTCCAACAGCTCTCATTCTGTTGGCTCTGGTTTTTGTCGCCATTCAATTTTCCTCGGACTGGGTATTTTTTCTCCTTATTCAGATTGTGGTATTGGCGTCCCTTCTGGAATTTTATAATCTGGCCTCTAGAAGAAAACATGCACCGCGAAAACTCATCGGTTTTGTTTTAGCCCTGCTTATTGCCGCTTCCTTCTACTTTGAGGCATTGTCCTTTGAGTTAGCACTGTTTGTCTCATTGTTGATTTTGGGAATATCTTTTGTCCTTGTAATAAATACTCTGGAAAAGCTGATGGGGTTTCCCTCTGCGATTGCTTTGACCTTTTTTGGATCCATCTATTTGAGCTTCACTCTGAATCATTTTTACATTCTAAGGGTAGCGAAGGGGCCTTTCTGGATCTATTTTCTGTTTGCTGTGATCTTTATCGGAGACACAGGCGCCTATGCCGTGGGGAAGCTCGTCGGGCGGCATAAGATGACACCTCTTGCCAGTCCAAACAAAACCTGGGAGGGGAGTATCGGGGGTGTCGTGGCTGCTTGTCTTGGAGGATTGATTGCCCAGCAGATCCTGCTCTCTGATGCAGTCTGGTGGAAGGCTGTGATTTTTGCCTTTGTCATTCATGTCGTGGCCCAGGTGAGTGATCCCCTGGAGTCACTTTTTAAGCGGGCTGCTGGAGTCAAGGACTCCTCCAATATCCTTCCTGGGCACGGAGGTGTTTTAGACAGAATCGACAGCCTCATCCTGGCAGCTCCTTTCTTTTATTACCTGTTGAAATTTATCGGGATGGACTAGAGATGACAAAGATTTCCATTCTCGGATCCACAGGCTCCATCGGCAGAAGTACGCTCGAAGTGGTGTCCAAAGCCAGGGGAAAAATGAAAGTTGTAGGATTGTCAGCAGGGCGCAATATTAAACTCCTCAAAGAACAGGTTGAGGAGTTCAAACCGAAAATAGTGTCCCTGGAGAGAGAAAAAGATGCCCAAGAATTCAGGCAGAATTTTTCGGGACATCCTCTTGAGATACTGGTTGGTCAGGAAGGGGCAGAGGCCGTTGCCCGGCTCGCGGAGAACGACATCATTGTCTCTGCAATCACAGGCATCAATGGACTCAGGTCCACTTTGACTGCGGTGCAGTCAGGGAAGCGCATTGCTCTGGCTAACAAGGAGTCAATGGTCGTTGCGGGTCCTTTGATTTTGGAGGCAGCCCATACGTCAGGAGCCGAGATCATTCCTGTGGACAGCGAACACAGTGGTGTGTTCCAGTGCCTGTCCGGAGAAAACAAAAATCATGTGAAGAAGGTGATCCTCACTGCCTCTGGCGGACCGTTTTTTCATCTTCGTATACAGGAGATGAGGGACAAAACCATTGAGGAGGTCTTGGATCATCCAAGATGGAAGATGGGCAAGAAGGTAACGGTTGATTCGGCTACCATGATGAACAAGGGATTGGAGCTCATCGAAGCGCGATGGCTTTTTGGGCTGGAATCCGTCCAACTGGACATTTTGATTCATCCCCAGAGCATCGTGCATTCTCTGGTGGAGATGCAGGATGGATCAGTGCTCGCCCAGCTGAGTCCTACGAACATGAAAATACCGATTCAGTATGCCTTAACCTATCCAGATAGGGGAGAGGCTCTTTTGCCGTCTCTGGATTTGAGCCAGGTGAAAGCCCTTGAATTTTATGAGGCAGATGGAAAAAAATTTCCCCTTATAAAAGCAGCCCGCATGGCCTTAGAAGAGGGAGAGAGTGTATCCGTGGCTTTGAATGCGTCCAATGAGGTGGCCGTAAAGGCATTCCTTGAAGGACGCATAAAGTTTACAGACATTTCAGAAACTGTGATTGAGCTGATGGAGAATCATCAGAAAACAAGGGTTGCAGGTCTGGAAGATATATATGAGGTCGACCGGGAGACAAGGTTGAAGACCCGGAATATTATCGAGCAAAGGTAGAAAAATGAGTATGATCATCGGAACGATTTTGGTTTTTGCCTTCGTATTCGGGATTCTGGTGTTCGTTCATGAGTTCGGCCATTTTTTCATGGCCAAGCTTGTAGGGATCAGAGTGGAAGTCTTTTCCTGGGGATATGGGAAAAGATTGGTTGGAGTCAAGAAGGGAGAAACTGATTATCGGATAAGTGTCATTCCACTGGGAGGATTCGTTAAATTTTCTGGAGAAGAAGTCCTTGAAGAAAAAAGAGAAATGGATTCCAGAGATTTTATGGCCAAAAAGAGATGGCAGAGGTTCCTGGTCCTTGTTATGGGATCTGTGATGAATATATGTCTGGCCGTCGTTTTTATGGCTATCATTAACATGGGGGGCGTTTCCGTCTTCAAGTATCTTGACCAGAAACCCGTGATAGGTTGGATCGAGGAGGGATCTCCGGCCGATAAAGCCAATTTGATGATTGATGATGAAATTCTTCGTATCAACAACAGGAAGACCAACACCTGGAAGGATGTGGATCTTGCGGTTGGGACCAAGCCAGATAGGACGATTGATATTGAGTTGAGGAGAGGAGACGAGATTCGTACAATTCAGCTTTTAACTGAGAGCAAAACCAGATATGAGATGGGGTATGCTGGATTCATAGCCAAAATCTTGCCCGAGGTCATGCTGGTTAATCCTGGCTCCCCAGCAGACAAAGCAGGGATTAAAGCTGGAGACATCATACACGAAATCGAAGGCGAACCTGTCCATCACCTTAATTTTACGGAGAGGATCCAGCAGAATCCCGGGAAAGAACTGGATTTCGAGATCGAAAGAGATGGGAGGTTCATACATTTAAAGGTTACACCAAAAAAAGAAGGTGATGTGGGAGTCATAGGCGTTAGCTCTAGAGCAGAGTCAGTTTCAAAGCAGTTTGGATTCTTTGCTGCCATCGGACACAGCGTGAAAGAGAATGCAAGGATGGCCTTCCTGGTCATCAATTTCATAAAAGATTTATTGACGGGAGAGGCCTCTACCCGTCAATTAGGGGGTCCGATCGAAATCGCCAGCTTCTCCTATGCAGCTTTTCAGATGGGATTCATGACTCTGATGTGGTGGATGGCTTTTATAAGCCTTCAACTTGGAATAATCAACCTGTTTCCTATTCCTATGTTCGATGGTGGGCACGTAATAGTCCTTGCAATCGAGGGGCTTTTCCGCAGGGATTTTAGTCCAAAAGTCAAACAGGTCATCATGCAGATAGGCTTTGTATTTGTCGTCATCCTTTTCACTTTTATCATCCTGAATGATGTGGTGAAAAGATTGCCCAACGGATGGGACAGCCTCATCCCGTTTTAATTGAGAATGAACGAGACACACAGAAATATCCTTGCTTCGTTCAGATTTTTAACGCCATTCTCTCACAGTCCTTCTTCGGCGCCTGTGGATATTCCTGGGTATCTCACTTACTCACCCTAAAAAGGGTATAGTGGCATGCCTTTAAAGAAGACAAGAACAGGGGACAAAAAGACGAAAACGAAACGAAGACCTGAAAAACCCTGTTATCCGGTCGTCCGTCGAAAGACGAAACAGATTAAAATCGGAGATGTGTTGATTGGAGGTGGGGCACCGATCGTAGTCCAGTCCATGACCAAAACCGACACAAGAGATACAGGAGCAACTCTTTCCGAGATTCGGAAAATGGAAGCGGCAGGATGCGAAATGGTGCGTTTGGCCATTCCGGACAAAGAGGCAGTTGAAGCCTTTGGAAAAATCAAGAGAGAGGCCAGCATTCCGCTGATTGCCGATATTCATTTTGACTACAGACTCGCTCTTTCCTGTCTGGAGAATGGGGCGGACGGATTAAGGATAAATCCGGGGAACATCGGATCCCCAGCCAAGGTCAAACGGGTGGTCCGGGCCGCCAAAGAGCATTCAGTTCCGATAAGAATCGGTGTAAATTCTGGCTCTCTGGAAAAAGATTTGCTCCGCAAACACGGAAGCGCTACAGCAGAAGCTATGGTGGAGAGTGCACTGCGGCATGTGAAAATCTTCGAAGATTTGGATTTTACCCAGATTAAGATTTCGCTAAAAGCTCCGGATGTCGCAAGGACATTCAAGGCCTATCAGCTTTTAGCCAAGAAAGTTGATTATCCTTTCCATGCTGGGATTACAGAAGCCGGAACTCTGATTCGAGGAACGGTGAAGTCCGCGGTGGGATTGGCCCTGCTTTTACGTGAAGGATTGGCTGATACCATACGAGTTTCTTTGACTGCTCCGCCCGAGGAGGAGGTGCGTGTCGGATATCTTATCCTTTCCAGCCTTGGACTTCGAAGCTACGGTCTCAATTTGGTTACCTGTCCAGTCTGTGGGAGATGCGAGGTCGATCTTTTCCGCATAGCCTCTGGGATAGAAAAGCGGCTTGCATCTGTCAAGGTCTCTCTGGACATTGCGGTGATGGGCTGTGTGGTCAATGGACCAGGGGAAGCCAAAGAAGCTGACATTGGTGTGGCCTTCGGAAGAAAGGTTGGTGTGATTTTCAAGAAAGGAAAACTTCTGCGCCGTGTGGAAGAAGGAAGGATCATTCCTGAGTTCGTCAAAGAAGTCAAATCATTGGCTAGGAATGTTCAAAGAGGTTAAGTGAAAAGGAAAAAATCAGAAAAGCTGAATCATAAGCGATCGGATTCTCATCCTTCCTTCAGCGGGAAACTTCGTCATTTGATTGATTTTTTATGCTGTTTGCGCTATTGTTTAGTAAATTTATATATATAATAGAAAAAGCCATGTCGCAAGTCGAGAAAATTAACAGCGCAGATATTCCTGAGGACACGCTGGAAAAGTATGAAAAGCTGAAGGGAATTTTGAAAAAAATGGGAAGGGTGCTGGTGGCTTTTTCCGGCGGCGTGGACAGCACGTTTCTGTTGAAGGTCGCAAAGGATACGCTCGGAAAAAATGTCTTGGCTGTGATCGCCAGTTCTGAAACCTATCCAGAGAGGGAGCAGCAGGAAGCCCTCAGGCTCGCGGAAGAGATGAAGGTTCGTTACAAGGTCATTCGAACCAAAGAGCTGGACAATCCTGACTTCAAAAACAATCCCCCTGAGAGGTGTTATTTCTGTAAGAATGAACTATTCGGTCGTCTGAAAAAGATCGCCGCGGATGAGGATATTCCCTTTGTTTGCGATGGATCCAATTTCGAGGATACCCAAGATTTTCGGCCGGGATTGAAAGCTGCAGAAGAACTTGGGGTGCGGTCTCCGATAAAAGAGGCACGCCTCATGAAGGATGAGATCCGTCTCCTCTCCAGGATGTTAGGTCTCCCGACGTGGGATAAACCCTCTATGGCTTGTCTTTCTTCTCGATTCCCTTATCACACACCGATCGAAAAGGAAAGTCTGCGACAGATTGATCGAGCAGAGGAATATTTAAGATCCATGGGATTCTCACAGCTCAGGGTCAGGCATCATGGAAAGATTGCGAGAATTGAGGTCAGTCCTGCAGAATTTGCAAAAATCGTAGATCCAAAGACCAGGGAAAAGATTGTCCGAAATTTTAAGAAGATGGGCTACCTTTATGTCACTCTTGATCTTGCTGGCTACCGAACAGGAAGCATGAATGAGCCTCTTTTCAAATAAAGGGAATGTCTGTCGCTCCGAATGCAGGAAGAGGATATGAAGCCGAAAATTCTTATAACTCGAAAGATATTTCCAGAGGTGCTCGACTATCTCAAGGTTCACGTGGATTATGAGATCGGCGCCTGGGAAGGAGGTTTGGACAGAGGAGACCTTCTGGAAAAGGTCAGGGATAAAAAAGGCATCCTTCCTCTTCTTGTGGATACCATTGATCAGGAAGTGATGGATGCGGCACCGGAATTGATAATCATAGCTAACTGTGCTGTCGGCTTCGATAACATCGATGTTTCCTATGCAAAAAAAAGGGGAATTCTCGTCACGAATACTCCAGGAGTTTTAACGGAGACAACCGCAGATTTGACCTGGGCCCTTTTGTTAGCTGTTGCCAGGCGTATCCCCCAGGCTGATTCATTCACGCGCAAGAAAAAGTATAAAGGATGGGAGCTCGATCTGTTTTTGGGAAGAGAGGTAAGGGGAAAGCGCTTGGGCATCATCGGAATGGGCCGGATAGGCAAAGCCGTAGCCTCGAGGGCTCAGGCATTCCGGATGGAAATCGTTTATTCCGACCCACACAGGCTCAGCCCAGGAGAGGAAAAGAAACTGGGAGCCTCCAGAGTGTCCCTCGATGAACTGTTGTCCATTTCTGATTACGTCACGATCCACACCACATTGACTCCCGAAACCGAACATCTTATCTCACGGGAGAAACTTAAGCTGATGAAGAAGGAGGCGGTTCTCTTGAATGTGGCTCGGGGACCTGTGGTAGACGAGAAAGCCCTGGCTGAAGCTTTGGAGAAAAGACAGATTTGGGGTGCGGGTCTGGATGTTTATGAAAGGGAGCCAGAGATTGAAGAGAAACTTCTTTCTCTGGATAGCATTGTCCTCCTTCCGCATATCGGGAGCGCCACTTTTGAGACGCGAAAGAAGATGGCCATGATGGCTGCCGAGAATCTCGTCCAGGGATTGAGAGGCGAACGCCCCAACAACCTCATCTAGTTCTCTTAATTTTAATTCGGGGACAGTATACGCGATTACCGAATTCGTCTGTGAACCAGATTGGAATAATTAAGTAATCGCGTATACTGTCCCCGAATTAAGATTAAGGAATTGAGTATACTGTCCCTGAATTGTAGAATAATAGGGATGAATCTCCATAAGATTTCTCTGGATGATGTTGATCATAAGGACGAACGGTTTCGTTTCTCCTATCACTTTGATCTGGATATGTTCCTGTTATCTATAAAAAAAATCGGCCTCGCAAATCCCCTGGCGGTCACAAAACGGAGCGGGCGGTTTATCCTTGTAACCGGATGGAAAAGGTTTTTCGCCTGCAGGGAACTCTCTCTTTCTCCCCTTCCTGTCGTTGTACTCGATGAGGAGGATGATCTCAGAGCGTTCCTCTTCAGTCTGTACGAGAATCTGACCCATAGGGATTTCGACCTCCTTGAAAAAGCAGAGATCCTCCACAAGCTGAACAGATACATTCATAACGAGAGACAGATCGTGAAAGAGTATTTGCCCCTCCTCAGGATTCCAGCCACCCTATCTTATCTGGATCTGTATATAAAAATATCTCGATTAGAAGCGCGATGGAAAAGAGTGATATATGATAAAAAGATGTCCCTGCCTTCTGTCGAGCTCCTCATGGAATTCGATGCGGAAGAACGAGAGCTTCTTCTCTCGCTGCTGCTCCCCTTAGGCCAAAACAAACAGAGACAGATTCTGGAAGACCTAATGCAGATATCCAAGAGGGAGGCAATTTCGCCGGGGGAAATCTTAAACTCGCAAAGGATTCGATCGGTTGTCCAGTCGGAGAAACTCTCACCACTTCAAAAAGCAGAGGAAGTGCGCAGTCTTTTAAAAAAGGAAAGATACCCCATTCTCTCGGGAATGAAAGAGTCCTTCGATACATCTCTGAAGAAAGCCCGTCTCTCCAAGGAAGTAAAAGTGGAACCTTCTTCTTTTTTTGAAGATGGAGAATTTTCGGTTTCCTTTAACCTGAATGATGAACGGGAATTTCGTAAAAGACTCGTCAAACTTCAGAAACTGGTTTCTGACAAAGATTTCTTCTCTCTATTCAAGAGAATTCCTGATGGATGAGACTCTGTTTTCTCCGCAGAAGATTTTTGTAACCAAAGACAGCGAGTCCTTCCCTCTTACCCATAGAATCCTGAAAAATTTGAGTCAGCTCCCTGTTGAATACATACAAGCTCCACATGATATCATCGAGGAAGTAAAGATATCTCGGGATCCTATAGGGGAGGGGAAAAAATACCTTCTAATTACCCACCAGAGGGGACAATACGTGAAGCCCTGTCCTTGTACCCCTCACTACATCGGATGCAATTATTTCATCATCAATGCAGACCTCAACTGCCCGCTCGATTGCTCCTACTGCATCCTTCAGATGTATCTTGATAATCCTCTCATAACAGTTCATGTAAATACAGAAAGGATGTGGAAACAATTGGATGATTTTCTGCACACAAGGCGCGGCCGCTTCCTTCGTATAGGCACTGGAGAACTGGGAGATTCATTGGCTTTAGACCCAATCACAGGGCGCTCCACAGAGCTCGTTTCCTATTTTTCGACCCGGAGCCATGCGTTGTTTGAGTTGAAGACAAAAACCATAAACATAAAAAATATATTGAAACTCAAGCCGTCTGATAATGTCGTGATTGCCTGGTCTATTAACTCCCACCAAGTGGCCCTCACAGAGGAGCCGGGAGCTCCGGATGTGAAGAGCAGGCTGGAAGCTGCCCGCATCGTTTCCCGATCCGGCTTTCGAGTTGCCTTTCATTTTGATCCTCTTATCCGTTACCAGGGATGGGAACAGGGATACGCTGAAGTGATCGAGGAATTGATGGCATGTATCGACCGAAAAAAAATTGCCTGGATGAGCCTAGGAAGTTTGAGGTTCCCTCCATCTCTGAAGGCGGTTATACAGAAAAGATTCCCGCAGACGAAAATCATGGATGAAGAGTTCATAAGGGGAAGGGATGGAAAACTCAGATATCCCAAGCCTCTCCGTCTCTGGCTTTACGAAAGAATTGTAGGATTCTTAAAAAAGGCAGGTGGAGAAAATATCCCTCTCTATTTTTGTATGGAAAGTCAAGATGTGTGGAAGGAAATCCTGAAAAAAACAACCAGTGGTAAGAGGGAAGTCGAAAGACTTCTCACCTTACCCCTTGTTGATCGTTAAGTTATTTACTCGACTCTTTCTGTTTTCTTCTCAGCTATGATTCCGATAATCTCGATATCAGCCTCTTTGATCAAAGGAATGAGATCCAGGATAATACCATATTCCAGCTCTTGGTCTGCTCTCAGGTAGAGCTTTCTCTCGCTTGCCGTAATAAGAGCTTCTTCCAACATCGTTTGTAGATTCTCTTTGGTTATGGGCTGCTCGTTCAGGTAAATCGAGCCATCTCTCCTTATGTAGAGCACGGCATCAGGATTCTCAGGCATGTCCATGGTGTTGAGAGCCGTAGGAAGTTCGACATCGACACCCTGCTGGATTAATGGAGTCATGACCATGAAGATAATCAATAGGACGAGAAGAACATCGCACAAAGGAACGACATTGGGCTCGGATTGAATATTGCCTCCGCGGCCTGTGTCAACTGAAATAGCCATACTTTACCCCTTTTATCTTAAATCATAAATGAATTAGCTATACCTTTTCTTCCGACTTTCTGATGAAGAAGTCAACAATCTCAGAGCTGGTGTTTGCCATCTCGGAATTGTACACATCGATCCTGGCTGATAAGAAGTTATAGCACCAAAGGGCGATGATAGCCACTCCGATACCAAACGCTGTCGTGATCAAGGCTTCAGCAATTCCTTGTGATACAGCACCGATTCCACCAGAACCTGTGACCGCCATTCCTCGGAACGCATTGATAATACCGAAGATTGTTCCAAACAGCCCGATAAAGGGAGAGGATGTGGCGATTGTGGCCAAGGTGTTTGTTCCTCTTTTCAACTCTTGCTCGAAGATGTTCGATGCTCTCAAACAACCTCTCTGGGCAGACTCGATCTGTTCTTCGATTCTCAGGTTGGACTGTTTTCCTTCGACAAACTCCTTAATCCCTGCAGCAGTCACGCGGGCTAAATGGCTTCCTTTGTTTTCTTTCTTCGAGGAAAGAGTCAGGGCTTCTTGAACCTGTCCCTTCTTCAGCAGGTCAGCGAGTTTTGGAGCCACAGCCTTGGATTTGTTTCTGGCTCTGAAGAATACGATTTGTCTTTCGATAAAGAGATAGATGGTGACGACGGAAAGGAACATCAAGAGAATGGCAACTGCTCTGGCAGGACCTCCCATTTCCGCCCACAAGTCTAAAAGACCCATTTGCATCATTTTAAGAACCTCCTTTTAAATGTCGAAAGCCATTTGCAGCTTTTCTTAGGGTTTAATTTATCTATAAATTTATTTCAACTTAAAGGTGACTGTAACGGTGAAGATGACTCCTCTGGGTTTGCCGTTGATGACCATGGGCTCGTAGACCCACTGGCGGACCGCATCCACTGCTGCCTGGTCGAGGAGAGGAATCGAGCGAAGGATCTTCACGCTGGCCACACGGCCATACATATCGGTGGTTGCTTCGATGATCACCACGCCTTCCACTCTTGCCTGGCGGGCGATTTCTGGATAAAGC
>SMTZ1_10010466_pt1 | contig 10508 bp, 6 predicted proteins | sample DeeMarSWOR136_30_FD_25667 | JGI IMG/M metagenome (IMG submission 25667) | reverse complement strand
CAGCACCTTGCGAGCTTCCTGTGGCTTCTTTGCCGCCCGTAACACACTTGCCAGCGCCACCTGACCCCAGGCAAAATCCGGATGCAGCTTCGCGGCCAGCCGGCACCGTGACACACTTCGGGCGCTGCGCCTATGCTGAAAAAAATGATGCGCGATAGTTTGCACGTCGTCCAGGATGACAAACTCTTTGTGGGGCACGCCAAACCAGCGATAGGCAGGGTCCACCAGCAGGGCCTTGCCCTCTGCAAAAACAGCCGCACAGTCGTGGAAGACCACCTTGCCCCGGTAGTCCTTCTCCAGATGGACGTAAAATGCCTGGAGTCCCACATCTCGCGCCAGCGCCAGATATAGCTTGGCGTACTCCTGACAACTAAATGATTCCTCAGTATTGCTCCAGGCGGCGAATACCTCTTGAGCTGTGCGCTTTCCGCGCCCACCTCCTGGTTCAATGCGTCGCGTCAAACCCTCGAAAAGCGCCTTGGCCTTCTCCACGTCATTGGTGAGGCCTTCGGTCAACTGCTGAGCCCAGCGTTTTATCTCCGGACTGCTGGCCACAGGATTTGTCACCAGCTCCAGCTCCTTTTGTGTCAGCCTGTCGATTAGTGCGGCTTGCAACGTCTGCTCAGTGTAGACTTTCGGCATCGAGACCTGGATGAAGGTCGGTGTCAGCGTCGCTTTCAGTTGCTGCGCTTTTTCCTCAAAGCGCGCAACCACTTGGGGGTTCAGCCCTTTTTGGCGGGCCAGCGTCACGAAACCCTCATAGTGCTCAACCGCCGACGGTATCTCGCCCATCATCTCATAGTTCTGGCAGATCATTTGTTCCGCATTTATTCTTTCCAGCCCTTCAGGCTGGAGACTCTCGGCCTGCTTGAGTTGGACAATGGCTCTATCCTTATCGCGCTTGCGGGCATACATCCATCCGAGGCTGGCGTGGACGGCGGCGTTTGTTGGGTCGAGAAGCTCAGCCTCGCGGAGACAACGAATCGCCTCATCCACGTTCTGCTTCAGCCCGTACAGCTCCCCGAGGCGAACCAGTGGTTCGGCATTGTCAGGGTCGAGACGGTGGGCTTCGCGCAGCGCCTGCTCGGCCTCCTCGGGTCGTTTCTGAAACAGCAGCGTGATCCCTAATACCAGATGCGCATCTGCGCAGTCGGACTTCAACTCAAGGGCCTGGCGAACGGATTGCTCCGCTTGTGGGAACTTACCTTGACTGCCCAGTGTCGAGGCCAGGGCCAGATGTGCCCTGGCAAATTCGGGGTCTGCGGCAATGGCTTTGCGCACCGCCTCCAAAGGCCTGGCTGTAAAACTCATAGGCAGCGGGTGAGTCCGTCCACCGCCGCTTCATCTTTTGACGCTCGTCTTCAGACGGTCTGATGCGCAACTCGTTGAGAATCTGGCCGGCCAGCTCCTCGCCCAGATCAAACCAATCCTCTGCGGCTGCAATCAGTTCAGCCGATACTTTTCCGCTCGCCACATTCAGCACGTGCGCGTGCACTTGCCATTTGTCGGCCTGACGTCGGTAGCTGCCCCAGACGACCCGCTGCGCTTCAATGAACTCGCCCATCGTGCGCGCCTGCGTCGAGTCGACCGCATCGCCCTTGCTTATCTCCAGTTGTCGGAAGGCATAGTCCACTGCGCCGACTGGGAGTAATCGGATGGCTTTGACCTGCCTAAGCTGGGCCGTGAGCAAACCTGCAACGGCATAGCGCCAGTGAGCCATCTGTGGGTCGTGCGTTTTATCCTCGAACCACAAGACCGCAACGACCCGTCGCCCGGGCGGAGTCGCCGGTTCGACGCGCTGGGCCACACCGGTAGAAGCCAGACCGTCAGAGGCCGCCCCGGCAGGGCCTTCCAAGGCCGCGAGCTTGTCTTGCTCGACCGTGTCCGCCAAGCTTATACCGCCAAAAGCCAAAAAGCTGAAAAACAACGCACCGACACCGAGCCATTTTGCGTTCAGGCTGAACATGGTCAGTCCCCTTGAAGAAGCGCTATTATCTCATGACGGCGTGTGCTCGCCTTTCGATACAACCGCCTCACTGTCTCAGTTGACAGCCCGATTGGCGAGAGGCGGTTCTTGGATGCCGGCGCCGAACCCAATTCCGCGAACAATACACTGTGGCCCACCGTCTTTTGAATGCTTTGCTACTCGATCTTTGCCGCATTAGGGTCGTCGGCTTTTATCTCGTTGGGTTGCTGGACCTTCTCAACGGCATTAGGATCCACGGCGTCCGTCACAGCGGGCTTTTCGGCAGCTTCAGGCTGTTCCGGCTCCGACGTCACTGACTCTTCTGCCTTTGCCGCATTGGGATCCTCGGGCTTTTCCTCATCCTCAAGCAGATCTGAAAGTTGCTTGGTCAGATTATTCGCCTTCCATTCGGCGATTTCATAGACCCATCCTTGATGTGTGCCAGTGAATTGCTTTGCTTTGTCCCGTGCAAGAAGTTTGGCCTCTTTCTTCTTCAGTTCCTCTTCGGACTCCACCTGTCCGCCCTGCGACACAGGTATCATCTCCACGGGCGTCGTGTCGGTGAATTCTGCCACACACATGGCATAGGTCTTATCGTCCTTCTGGGCAATTGTTAAGGTATAAACCGTCGAATCCTTCAGTTTGCAGATGAACTGTCTGTCAAAGGTTAGTTCGCCGGTTTTTTTCTTGACATCGTCAAATCGGAGGCTGGCCAGGGCAGTGAAAACACTCTGGCTATCACTGCTCTTTAACTGTTTACCGGCCGGAAGATTTTCCAGCACAATGTCTTGGCTATCATCCTTTGTCTTCAGCGTGTATTTCCCGCTCGGCGAATTGACCGTGACCGACTCAATGTCGTCGCGCTCAACGGCAACAAGCTCCTGCTCAGTGAAATCGATCGCCCGGGATCCGAACCAGGGAACGGTCGGCGCCACGTACACCTGATCGCCCGGAAGCAATCTGACATATGTTCCTTCCCCCAACTCTTGAGCCTTTCCTACGGCAATACCTGTGAGCAGCGGTGAATTCGGATCGGCCCTGAAGAATTTGATCACACTCCGCGCTTTTTCCTCCGTTACTTCGAGGTCTTCGTGATTGGCGGGGTCGTCCGTAAAAAGTCTCGCCGTCTGAATTTCCATACACTTCTTGAGCAAATCATTTATTTCGCTTGTCTCAGCGGGATAGTTGTCCTTATTGGCAACAACAAAACGCCCTGCCCGACGCTGGAGACTCACCGCATCTTCACCGGTCCCCAGCTCGATACGGTCTACGTCACTTGTATCAAGTCCCTGGATAAGATAAACCGGTCCGGCCGGCTCGGCCTTACGGCTGTTGGCAACGCGGGACTGTACCACCGCCCAGATCACCATAAAAACCGCGACAATACCCAATATCGTAAGTTTTGTGTTGTTCATCTGCAAAACTCCTGTCTCATCACGTCGACCCGAGACAAAATCCAATGATCCAAATTCAAGTCAGCAAGAACACGACTGGACAATCGGCACATCTGAAATTCGCGCCTCGCCCTCTGCTCAGGCATCACTTGCGTGACTAATATAGTGCCTTTTCCTGACGCTGCGACGGATACCCAACACGATGGCAATGACCAGAATAACCACCGGGGCCATCAGCATGTTGAAATTCCGAAGCAGATTACCCAAATGTTCGATTCGTTCGCGCTTTTTGAGCTTCACCTCATTCAATTGCCGCTGCGCCTCGCGCTTTTTCAGCTCAATATCCCGCTGCTTCTGTAGTATCGAACTGCCAATAACTTCTTCCTGGCCTTTTTGGGCCGTGGCAAAAATAGACTGCAACTCGTTGGTAAAATTTGTAATCTGGGCGTTGAGCTTCGTCACTTCTTCGGCCGTTTCGGCTTCTGCCTTCTTAATAATCTCATCAACAACCACAAACGACCGCTTGTAGTTTCCTCTCGACCGAATGGAAACCAAATCACTCGAGCCACCCAGAACGTCAATTAAGTTCAACATCAAGGCGCTATTGTCACCATAGACCATCGGGCCGAAGAACGAATTCTGGTACGCCAGCAAATCGCTGATAAAGTCAACGTCTGAAAAAACCGCGACGGCGCAATCTTCCTGGGCTTCGGTCAAACCTTCAATACGCTTCTTGATGGTCTCGGTCTCATTTGGGTCTTCTGTGGACTGTTGCTCAACCTCAATCTCGATACCTTCGGGAAAACTGCTCTTGAAGCGACCGGTCACCAGATAACCCATCACAACAGGCTTATCGCCCTCGATGAATTTACGCATAAGCTGATCTGCCATCATCAGCTCATAAGGGTTGCTTACCGAAAAGCTATTACCCATATCGGTCGTCATCATCAATGGCGTTCGCTCAATCTGAGAATCGCTTTGCTCGGCTTGGTTTGGATCTGCAAGTTCCTTGAGCACACCCGCGAACAAAACTTCGACCTGGTTAAGCTGCGCCGTAGCAACATTCTCAGAATTGAAGCACTCTCCCGCCGGCACAAGGTTAAGGTAGCCCAAGATCTTCTCCGACCTCATATTGCCGGTGATCCGTGCCGGCCACGCTAAGATGTTCTTGTCCCCGGCGAAGGTATTGGCCGGCATCTCAAGACCCCAGGTCCGCAAAAGCACATTCAGATCCGAACCGCGCGAAAGCTGCATTCCCATCTGCATTTCCATTTGGTTGGGTCTATCCACAATGCAATGAGGATCAACACAGACAATCGCGCGCCCCCCTTTGAGCACAAACTGATCGATCGCAAACAACGTCTCTTCAGGCAGGTTCTTAGGGTGAATAACCAGCAGAATATCGATATCTTCAATTTCATTGACATCCGCAGCGACTTGCTCGACCTCGTATCGGCTTCGCAACTGCTCTACAAACGTCCACGGTGGCTGGGGCTGTTGGCCTTGTCTGCGCATCATTTCGGCCATATAGCCGCTCACATCGTCGCCCATGACCGGCAGCGAACTCATGATGCCGATTTTTCGCTTCTGGCGGGTGACCGCCGTGTCGATCAGGTAGCTTATATCATACTCGACAAACTTCTCTCTGTCCGGCGAAAAGAACGGTATGGATTTCTCCACGCCAAACTCCGTCTGTACCACCAGGCCGAAGAAGAAATTCTCCTCTTCGGTTATCTGAAAGCGCCTCAGGCCGTACCTGAGAGCTTCGGCCTCCTCATCAGAGAAGGGCCTCGGATCGATCAGCTCCAGCTCAACCATGCCCTTGGAAATAGCGGCATATTCCTCCAGCAGCGCTTTGACGAACTCATAATAGTTGTTGAAATACTTGATCTGGTCCGGCCCTTTCAGCGAGGCAGTCTTTGCGTAATAGAGCTTGGCCCTGACGGGCTGGCGGAGCTTTGACAAAATGGCCCGTGTCCCCCTTGAGAGCGTGTAAAGCTTCTCGCCGGTGACGTCGACCTTCAATCTCTTTCCGACGTTCTGAGAGATGCTGATCGCGCAGAAAGCAATCACTAAAACGAGCGCTGCACCAATGATTGTCCTCAATCCCTGGTACTGGGCCGCCGGGTACTGTCCCTCTCGATACTCCGGCCTTTGGTATTCGGCCGCTTCGACCCGCTCGGCACCGGAGATTGTGTTGACGGCATCACAAAGCAGATGAACTTCGAACATCCATATGACAAATGCAAGCAGCCCGAATAACGGACCGATCATGGGTATGATGCCGCCAAGCACCACGACCGAATGCGCGAGAAACAGGCCCTCAGGCAGCCTCTTGGCTTGAATTTGGTGACGCCGGGCATAGGCGTTATAGTCCTTGGCATAACCCCAAATCAGTTGAAACATCCAGTACAAGTTGAAGATCGGAATCAGAGCGAATCCGATCGCCTTGCCCGGCGTCGTTCGAGCATAGCCGTCCTGGATTGACGCCCAGGCTTTGTACATAAGCGTCATACTGACCACGCCAAAATATAGGGTCGCAATCAGATTAACCACCAGAAAAGCGATGGATTGGGCCATGTCGCCCGCAGGTTGCAGCCGCACAACGGCCAGGTAAGCGAAGACGATGCCCCCTGCCAAAACAATCGAACCCAGATAAAACGACTTTGATAATCGTCGCATAACGCGCTCCTTATCGAGAAAGACGACCGAGATGTATCGTCAAACAATCATCGGCATTTGCCCTTTTCTGCCGCTTTGGGATCGGCCCGCTTTTCATCACTTGCCCCTCGTTTCATCCAAGACAACGGTGCAGGCCGCAATCCACCCGATAATCAATAACACGAAATAAGAAAGGTCTCCAAACTTCAGCACGCCTCTTTGCATTGACTCGAAGTGTGTCTGAAAACTCATACTCTCTATCGCTGAGACCAAGCCGGCAGGTAGGAATATCGAGACGTAATTCAGTGTCGTCGGCATGCCCGCAAAAACAAGCACCGCACAGGCAACCACCGACAGAACAAAACTAATCACCTGGTTCTTACTGACCGCCGAGAAGAAGCAGCCGATCGCAAGAAATCCGCCCGCCATCAGCAGGCTGCCCAGGTAACCGGTGATTATCAAGCCAAGGTCCGGCTCTCCGAGGTAACAAACGGTAATAACCATAGGGAACGTCAGCGCCAACGCAATCGCAAGGAAAAGCCACGCCGCAAAGAACTTGCCCAAAACCGCTTGCGTGACCGTGACCGGCAGGGTAAACAGCAGCTCAATTGAACCGATTTTGCGCTCTTCAGCCCAAAGACGCATCGCCGTCGATGGCACCATAAAAACGAACAGCAGCGGCAGATTCATGAAAAACGCACGCATGTCCGCCTGCCGCATTTCAAAAAAGCCCTGCTTGAATGTCAGATACCCCGAGAAAAACAAGAAAATCACAAGAAACACATACGCAAGCGGGGTGGTGAAATAACTCTTCAGCTCCCTCTTGAATACAGCACAAAAACTATTCATTTCCGTACTCCTCTGCCAAAAAACGAAAGCCTACGCGCTTTTCGCCCTCGTAATCCTGCGAAAAACCGCATCCAGACTGCACTGGTACTGGGCCTTTAACTCGCCGGGTGTCGAGTCGACAAGTATCCGGCCTCTGGCAATGATAATCGTCCTGGAGCAGACGGCCTCTACTTCTTCGAGAATGTGCGTCGAGACAATGATACATTTATGTTTCGCCATCTTCTTGATGAGCTTTCGGACCTCATATTTCTGATTGGGGTCCAGCCCGTCGGTAGGCTCGTCAAGGATAAGCACCTCCGGGTCATGAATCAGCGCTTGAGCCAATCCCACACGCCGTTTATACCCCTTCGACAAGGTCTCGATCGTCTGATGGTACACCGATTCAATGGAGCACATCGGCACAATTCGGTCGAGCGCCCGCTTGCGGCCCTTGCCCTTGATTTGCCTGGCATCACAAACAAAGTCCAGGAAGCCCCCCACCGTCATCTCGTTATAGGCCGGCACATTTTCCGCCAAATATCCCAGCGACCGCCTGACGGCGATGGGGTCCTGCAAAATATCATACCCGCATATCGTCGCGGTCCCGCTGTCGGGCTTGAGAAAACACGCCAGGATTCTCATTGCGGTGGTCTTGCCGGCCCCGTTGGGCCCCAGAAGGCCCAGAACCTGGCCCTTTTCAACATCGAACGATATGCCGTCAACAGCAACGACCGGGCCGAAACTGCGCCGAAGTTCTTTGACCGTTATCATATCTACCCCGTCAGAAATACCATTCCTGCAAACACCTTTTCTTGGCCCCCGTCAGAATAAATTTCATGCTCCCGCGGAGCGGGATCCCCCTAACGAGGCCCATATCTACCAAACAAGCGCCCCTTTTGCCCCGTAAGTCAGCTTTGCCCCTACGGAGTTGTATAAATTTACCCAAAAATTCTTGACAGTCAAGACCGATCTACAGATTATTTTGTTGCCGCGGGCCCGAAAGAGTTCCGGCTTCCGCCGTCTTGGTGAGGGACCGACCCTGGGATAACCTATACTTATGAGCCTGGTTGCTAACATAAGATTTGTCGATTACAAAAGCAGCATAGCCAAGGCGCTCGACTCCATCGGCGCCGGCGCCAGGCTGCCGCAGCAAGGGCTCATCATCATCAAACCCAACCTGACAAATTCTTCGCCGCCACCGGTCACAACAAGCGCTGCCGCGGTCGAAGCGGCCTACAACTACTGCAAAGCCCACACAAGAGCCGAAATTGCCATAGGTGAAGGTTGTGGAACCGGCAGAACTGCCGACGTGTTTGCCGCCCTCGGATACACCGACCTGGCTAAAAGATACGGCGTAGAACTGATTGACTTTAACGACGCCGAAACGACCACCCTCGAGAACAGCAACGCATTACAGTTGAAGCAATTTCACATACCGCGTATCGTCCAGCAGGCTTTCATCATCTCGCTGCCGGTACTGAAGGACCACAGCTTCACCCAAACCACCATCGCGATGAAAAACATGTTCGGCATCGCCCCGGGCAGGTTCTATGCCGGCTCATGGAACAAGGCAAAGCTGCACAGCCCCTCGACGGACAAATCCGTTGTGGATGTCTGTACGTATAAAAAGCCGGACCTGTCGGTTGTGGATGCCTCCGTCGCGCTGAAGGGAATGCACTTGGCCGGCAGAAAGAAGAATATAGGTGTTATTTTAGCCGGCTTCGATCCCGTGGCCGTCGATACCCTCGGCAGTAAGCTGCTCGGCCACAATCCAAAACGCCTCGAATACCTGACACTTGCCGATGGCCTGCTCGGCAGCATGGACAATATCAAAATAGTACAAGGCTAAATGCCCCCCAGCTCAGCAATTTATTTAAATATTTGGATTTTTCAGGTTTTTTGCGGCACGGAATGTTGAACCTGCCGGAATGTTGTTGAAATTCTGATCAAGTTTTAGTATTATAGGGCTTGTAGAAAGCGGGAGCGTTTCATTGAAGTGTATATGGACGTCAGGGTGTTGAGTTGTCAATTGCTGTAGGTGTTCTTCGATATGCTTGATCTCGGTGGTTAGCATTCGAATTTGTTCGACCAGGAATGAAGTTTGTTTTTCCACAACAACGGCTCGACCGGCAGGAGTAGGCATTGGAGCGGATCTGTGGGTATCTTTGATTTGCTGCTTTTTCTTTGGGCGCATACGATGGTTGCGAACGAAGGAACGGATACGATTACCATGGGCCTGGCATAATCTCGTCTCAGTGGGAAATTGGCTCAATAGATCCAACTGCCAGATGCAATCTAAGTTGTCGCATAGTTCAGCAAGCTGAGGTGACCATTCGGCCAGAAGAGCACGCAAACGCTGATAAGCTGCGGTTCGCTGCTGGAGCAGCTCTTCGCGCCATCGCAGCAGTTCACCCAGTTCCAGAGTTATCTTCGATGGTGGGCACCTGGACGGCCTATGACACTCACAACGGCGATTGGCGTATTCAGTGATAGCGATTAAACATGCTCTTCATGAAGCCTTTTAAGAGCCTCTTTGGCACCGGGGCGAGTGTTCCTCGTTAGCCCGGAAGACTGGTAAAAATATTGACAATTTGGAAGGCGCAACAGGGTGGGTCACTGGTATAATAGTATAAAACGGCCCGGCGGCGCAGCCGGGCAAGGTCAAATGGTCAATGTTGGGTAAATGAAACAACAATGGGCTCAATTGCATGAAGGAAGGAGGTACTATATGGTTTGGTCTTTGTTCAGGTTTTTCTACAGACCGAGGGAGTGACGTGTCAAGATGGAATTTCTTGAGTTTTCTACCAACCTTTTTTAACCTTTTTGAAGGAGGTTAGTATTATGTTGCAAAGAAATACCCTATATATCTTGTATAGTATCCTGGTATGGGGATCCGTCGGTATTACCCATGCCGGACTGGTGAACGGGGATTTTTCTGATCCAACGGTGACTTACGGCGGAAATATCACCTATGAGCAGATCGGCATCGGTTGGATTGCCAAGGGGGATAATTCTACTTCTACCCCGGACTGGGAGATCCGGGATAACCAATTGCACCAGGTCACAAAGAACGGCAGCAAGACCCGGGTTGGGCAGGTCTTTGATGCCTCCGACATGAAGGGCGACGGATGGAGCTTTGAGTTTACATTCACTGGTGCGACTCTGGGAACGGGAGGCAGCGCGCTTGTTATATACGGCGGCGTGGACTCCGGCACCAACGCCCCGGATCAGAGGGTTCTTTCGTTGGGTGCGGACAGTGCCCCGGTGGAAGCCAGCGGGGAGTGGACGCTATTGGTCGATCTGGGGGAGACTGAGGCGGGATCCTTCAGTTTAGAAATTGCTCAAGACCTGAGTCAATATGACCTGATCGCTATACGGTTCATGTCCAGGAGCACCGAGGGCGACCCAATTCTGAGCATTAGTGATTTACGGTTTGTTGGGCCCCCGACCGGCATCGCCGCCGAACCCAACCCGGCCGACGAGGCAACAGATGTGCCGAGGGATGCGAGCCTTAGCTGGACGCCGGGAGAATTTGCAGCGCCAATAAACGGGCATAAAGTCTATCTTGGTGAGAGCTTCAACGACGTCGACGATGCCACCGGCGGTGTCGCTCAGGACGCTAACAGCTATACTCCACCCCAACGCCTTGATTTTGGCAC